>UMHQ01020979.1_pt1 | contig 26075 bp, 25 predicted proteins | sample 1965531 | NCBI WGS metagenome assembly UMHQ01 (sample SAMEA4836098, study PRJEB28245) | human gut metagenome | biome: gut microbiome; material: fecal sample | place: Denmark | collected 2008 | reverse complement strand
TGTTTATATTACCACCGCTTCCTCACTTTGTCAAGCACTTTTTCAAATCTTTTTCGATTTGTTTTCGCGCTTAACTCGCTTCAGAAGGGAGTTTTCTGCTGCCCTCGCGGACAGCTTACGTAGGATACCACACACCACTCCCCTTGTCAAGCACTTTTTTCCTCTTTTTCGCGGTTTTTCTTCAAAGGGCTCTTTTCTTCCTTTTTGTCCGTGTATGGCGCACATTTCTCCACGAAATTCTCTCTTGCACAACCACCGCAATTATGATACCCTTGAATCTATCCTTACGATACTATATTTAAATAGGAAAGAGGTCTTTCCCATGCCAATCAAAATTCCCGACTCTCTGCCCGCCACCGCCACTTTGGAGAGCGAAAATATCTTTGTCATGACAGAGTACCGGGCCATGCACCAGGACATCCGCCCGCTGAAGCTGCTGATCCTGAATCTGATGCCCACGAAGATCGTGACCGAGACTCAGCTGCTGCGGAAGCTGTCCAACTCCCCGCTTCAGGTACAGGTGGAGCTGCTCCACACCCTCAGCCACGTCTCCCAGAACACCGACGCGGAGCATCTGTCCTCCTTCTATACCTCCTTTGACCAGATCAAGGACCGGAATTACGACGGCATGATCATCACCGGAGCTCCGGTGGAAAATCTGGACTTCACCGATGTGGACTACTGGGACGAGCTGTGTCAGATCATGGACTGGACCACCACCCACGTCCACTCCACCCTCCACATCTGCTGGGGAGCGCAGGCCGGGCTCTACTACCACTATGGAATCCCCAAGTATAACCTGGGCAAAAAGCTCTTTGGCGTGTTCCCCCACACCATGGTCCGTCCCCAGTCCCCCCTGTTCCGGGGGTTTGACGACATTTTCTATGTTCCCCACTCCCGCTACACGGAAAACAAGCTGGAGGACATTCAAAAGGTGCCCGAGCTGGAGCTACTGGCCGTCTCGGAGCAGGCCGGAGTATTTGCTGTCAAGAGCTCGGACAACCGCCGGTTCTTTATCACCGGCCATCCGGAGTACGACCCGGAGACCTTGGCCAGCGAGTATTTCCGGGACGTGAACAAGGGGATCGACATCAACATTCCGGACAACTACTTCCCCAACAACGACCCCAGCCAGCCCCCCGTGGTGCGCTGGCGCTCCGCCGGGCAACTCTTTTACACCAACTGGCTCAATTACTATGTGTATCAGACCACCCCCTATGATCTGAGAAACATCTCCAGCACCTGATTTCTGAATATACAGCACAAGCTGCGGCAGGCCATCCCATGATCGGCCCGCCGCAGCTTATTTTTACATTTATAAGGAACCGCTCTATTCCCGCTCTCCTTGGTCGGAAAAGCGGCAGGCAAAATACAGCAGCACCGCCCCCTTGGGGTCCCGGACGCTGTATCCGGTCTTCTCCTGAATGCGCTGCAGGCGGTAATGCACCGTATTTTTATGGACATACAGCGTCCGCGCCATCTCCTTGACTTCCCCATGACACTGAAAGTAGAGAAGAACGGTGTTCCGCACCTCCTCCCGCTCCTCCTGGGTACAGCCGGCGAACACCAGCTCCATCAGGTCCCGGCGGATGGACGGCGGAATGCTGTCCGCCAGGAACTCCAACGAAACCTCGTCATAAAACAGCACCCGGCCGCCGGAGGTCCTGGCCGTCCGGCAGGCAGTACGCGCCTCCTGATAACACCGCCGGATCTCCAGGCCCCGGCGGCCCTCTGCGCTCATCCCGCCGCACACCTGAGCCTGGTAGGCGCTCTCCAGCTCCCCCCGGATCTGGTTCACCCGAGCGAGGACCTCAAACCGATTCCAGTCCCGGAAAATCAGCAGAATCCGCTGATTGATCACCGCACACAGGCCGCGGTCCCGGTCCGGCAGATAGGGACGGATGTGCTTGAGGTAGAGGGCGGTTCGCATCTCCTGGGGAGATTCCGGAACAGGCGGAGCCATCACCTCCAGGATCACCACCGACCACCGGGCGGTCACATCAATCCCCAGCATATTTCCCCGCAGCTCCAGCTCGGTCAGATCCGGCTCCTCGGCAAACAGCCAGTTTTCAATGAAACACGCCCGGGCGCTGTCCATCAGGTCCTCCTGCTCCTGTCGGCGGGTATCTCGGACCATGATCTCTGTCATCCGCTTGATGACGCTGCCCAGGGACTCCACCTCCTGGGGAGCGCCGGTGATGCCGATGACCCCCACCGTCTGCCCGTCCAGCTGAATGGGCAGGTTGATCCCCCGGCGGGCGCCCCCGGGACGTCCGTCGTCCTCCTGGACCACCAGACGGGGCAGTCCCTGCTCCAGCACCTGACAGGCCCCCAGGTGGCGCTGCCCGATCCGCTCCGGATCGGTGCTGGCAAAAATCACCCCTGCCGCATCCATAATATTGATGTTGTGTCCGGTGATCTCCTTGATCTCCTGAACGATAGAATGGGCCGCGGCCTCTGAAATGAACATTCCGCACCTCCCGACCAGGCGCTCCGCGGCCGTTCCCATGCGGGACAGCCGCTTCCGTACGCTTCAAGTCACGATGTTCTGTTTCATCAAGTATAAACAAAAATTCCCGCGGTGTAAAGGGCGCCGGACAGCGCGGCGCAGCAGGCGCGGACATTCTCCCGTTTTTTCCATCGCATCCTTCTTTCCTGCATGTTTTTCCCCCAGCGGGACAAACTACCTGCGAAGCCCAAATCGGAGGAGGTAAGAAACCGTGATTATTGATAAAATCGCCCTGGCCCTGCTGATCATCGGCGGTCTGAACTGGGGCAGCGTGGGGCTGTTCCAGTTCGACCTGGTGGCCTTCGCCTGCGGCGGATCGGCCAGCATGATCAGCCGGATCATCTATACCATCGTGGGCCTGTCCGCCGTGTGGTGCATCTCTCTGCTGTTCCGGGATATGTCGGACAAGAAAAACTGACCCGCGGACGGGGCGGAACCTTTCTGTTAGAAGGGCGGCTGGGATCTCGTATCCCAGCCGTCTTATTTTACATGTCATAATGTTCAAAAACCTGCTCTTTTGTTCAAAAGGGCCAGATTTTACAAAATAAAATTTCATTTTACATGTATTTAACATTGAGGCTGTTTCCAATTTTACATTGGCTTTTTATACTGGCAACCGTAATCCGAAGAAGAAACTACATAATCACTTCAATAAAGGAGAACGATGAAAATGAAAAAGTTTACCTGCGTTGGCCTGTCCATGGTCCTTGCCCTCGGCCTGCTGGCCGGCTGCGGCGGCAACGACGCCAGCACCAGCGAGCCCGATGGCTCCACCCCCGACGCTTCCACCTCCACCCCCGCCGACGCCTCCACCACTGAGCTGAGCGGCTCTGTGGCCACCGACGGTTCTACCTCCATGGAGTCCGTCATCGGCGTGCTGGGCGAGCAGTTCATGGCCGATCACCCCGACGTGTCTGTTACTTATAACCCCACCGGCTCCGGCGCCGGCATCGAGGCCGTGACCAACGGCAGCTGCGACATCGGCCTGGCCTCCCGCGCCCTGAAGGACGAGGAGAAGGCCGGCGGCCTGACTGAGACTATCGTGGCTCTGGACGGCATCGCCGTCATCGTCAACGCCGAGAACTCCGTCACCGACCTGTCCCTGGATGAGATCGCCGCCATCTATACCGGCGAGGTCACCGACTGGTCTGCCCACGGCAGCGAGGCCGGCGCCATCGCCGTCATCGGCCGCGAGTCCGGCTCCGGCACCCGCGACGGCTTCGAGTCCATCACCGGTACCGAGGACACCTGCGTGCTGGCTCAGGAGCTGAACTCCACCGGCGCCGTCATCGAGGCCGTGCGCACCACCCCCGGCGCCATCGGTTACGCCTCTCTGTCCGCTGTTGAGGGTCAGGAGGGCATCACCGTGCTGACCGTGGACGGCGTGGCTCCCTCTGAGGCGACCGTGCTGGACGGCACCTATCAGATTCAGCGTCCCTTCGTGTTCGCCACCCGCACCGACGAGGCCCTGTCTGAGGCCGCTCAGGCTTTCTTTGACTGGGCTACCTCTGAGGAGGCCAACTCCCTGATCGAGGGCGCCGGTGCCGTGCCTGTCGCCGGCACTGAGGCTGCGGCCTGATTGAGATCACACTACATCTGAATTAAACTGCGGAGCAGCCGCCGTTCCCCTGGGGCGGCGGCTGTTCCTCTGAAATGAGAAAAGATAAGGATTGAGGAGGGGGCTGTTCCGGGTCCCCACAGAAGGAGAATATTATGGAATACGAAACCGTGGGCGCCGCTGTGGACGGGTCCGCCGTGGGGCAGCCCAAATACAAAGTGAAATCCAAGCGCAAACCTCTGGAAGTGGTGATGAATACCATCTTCTTCCTGTGCGGCATGGTGGCCGTGGCCTTCGTGCTGATCATCAGCGTCTATCTGGTAATCTCCGGTATGCCCGCCATCCTGGAGATCGGCCCCATCAACTTCCTGTTTGGTACCCGGTGGTATGCCTCCACCAATGATTTTGGCATTCTTGCCATCATTTTGACCTCATTTGCCGGTACCGCAGGCGCCATTATTATCGGCGTACCCATTGGTCTGATGACTGCCATTTTCCTGGCTAAGGTGGCCAATCCCAAACTGGCCAAGGTGGTCCACACCGCCGTGGAACTGCTGGCCGGCATCCCCTCTGTGGTGTACGGCCTGGTGGGCATGATCCTGCTTGTTCCCGCCATCCGGGTGGCCTTCAACCTGCCCTCCGGAGCTACCCTCCTGGCCGCTATCATCGTGCTGTCCGTTATGATCCTGCCCTCCATCATCTCCGTATCCGAGACCTCCCTGCGGGCGGTCCCCCGGGAGTATGAGGAGGCCTCCCTGGCCCTGGGGGCCACCCACATCGAGACCGTGTTCCGGGTGACCGTCCCCGCCGCCCGCAGCGGCATCGCCACCGCCATTGTCCTGGGCATCGGCCGTGCTATCGGCGAGGCCATGGCCATCATCATGGTGGCCGGCAACGTGGCCAACATGCCCGGCCTGCTCACCCCGGTGCGCTTTCTCACTACAGCCATCGCCTCGGAGATGTCCTACGCCTCCGTAGGGTCCACCCACCGCAACGCCCTGTTCTCCATCGGCCTGGTGCTGTTCCTGTTCATTATGATGATCAACGTCTTCCTGAACGTGTTCATCAAAAATAAGAAGGAGGGCTGAGCCATGGAAAGCAAGACACTCTCTCCCAGCCGCCGCCTCTATGACCGGGGCCTGCGGGCTCTGCTGTACCTGTGCGGCTTCCTCACCTGCGCCCTGCTGGTGCTGATCATCGGCTATATCTTCTTCCGGGGCATTCCCCACATCAGCCTCAGCCTGCTGACCACTGAGTCCAGCTACATCAACGACACCATCGGCATCCTGCCCAATATCCTGAACACCATCTACCTGGTCGCCCTGGCCATGGTGATCGTGCTGCCCCTGGGCGTGGGCGCCGCCATCTACCTGACCGAGTATGCCACCAACCGCAAGCTGGTATCCATGATCGAGTTCGCCACCGAGACCCTCACCGGCATCCCCTCCATCATCTTCGGCCTGGTGGGCATGCTGTTCTTCATCCAGCTGGTGGGCTGGCAGACCGGCGTGCTGGCCGGCGGCCTGACCCTGGTGGTGATGATCCTGCCCACCATCGTCCGCACCACCCAGGAGTCGTTGAAGACGGTACCCAACTCCTACCGGGAGGGCTCCCTGGCCCTGGGGGCCGGCAAGTGGCATATGATCCGCACCGTGGTGCTGCCCAATGCCATCGACGGCATCGTCACCGGCTGCATCCTGGCCGTGGGCCGCATCGTGGGCGAGTCCGCCGCTCTGCTGTACACCGCCGGTTTCGGTCTGGTGCTCAACGACTTCTTCACCTCTCTGGAGTCCTCCTCCGCCAGCCTGACCGTAGCTCTGTACGTCTATGCCAGCGAGCGTGGCGAGACCGACGTGGCCTTCGCCATCGCCACCATCCTGATGGTGCTGACCCTGGTCATCAACCTGTCCGCCAGCCTGGTGGGCAAAAAGCTGAAGAAATAAGCTCCGCTCCTGCCCGCTGGGCGGAGACGGAGGAAACCAACATTTGGATAGGGAGAATAAAACTATGTCCACCGTCATTGAAGCCAAGAATTTGAATCTCTGGTACGGCGCCCACCACGCCCTGCTGGACGTGAATATTGAGATTCCTGAGCACGAGATCACCGCCCTCATCGGCCCCTCCGGCTGCGGTAAGTCCACCTTCCTGAAGACCCTGAACCGCATGAACGACCTGGTGGAGGGCATCCGCATCGAGGGTGAGATCAACTACGCCGGCCAGAACATCTATGACCCCAGCGTGGACACCACCTGGCTGCGCAAGCAGATCGGCATGGTGTTCCAGAAGGCCAATCCCTTCCCCATGTCCATCTATGACAACGTGGCCTACGGCCCCCGCACCCACGGCATCCGCAGCAAAGTGAAGCTGGACGAGATCGTGGAGGAGTCCCTGCGGGGGGCGGCCATCTGGGACGAGGTGAAGGACCGCCTGAAGAAGTCCGCCCTGGGCCTGTCCGGCGGCCAGCAGCAGCGCCTGTGCATCGCCCGGGCCCTGGCCGTCAAGCCGGACGTCCTGCTCATGGACGAGTCCACCTCCGCCTTGGACCCCATCTCCACCTCCAAGATTGAGGACCTTGCCATGGAGCTGAAAAAGGATTATACTATCATCATGGTCACCCATAACATGCAGCAGGCCGCCCGTATTTCCGACAAGACCGCCTTCTTCCTGCTGGGAGAGCTGGTGGAGTTCGGCGACACCGAGCAGATGTTCTCCATGCCTAAAAACAAGAAGACGGAAGACTACATCACCGGGAGGTTCGGATAATGCGGGACAAATTCAACGAACAGCTGGAGCAGCTGAATGTAGAGCTCATTCGGATGGGCGCACTGTGCGAGGAGGGCATCTCCGCCGCCACCAAGGCCCTGCTGGATCAGGACGACGATCTTCGGGAATCCGCCATGGCGGCCGAGCGGGAGATCGATCAGAAAGAGCGGGACATTGAAAACCTGTGCATGAAGCTGCTGCTGCAGCAGCAGCCGGTGGCCAGTGACCTGCGTGCCATTTCGGCGGCCCTGAAGATGATCTCCGACATGGAGCGCATCGGCGACCAGGCCGCGGACATCGCCGAGATCACCCGCTTCATTGCCGACAGTCCCCTCACCAGCCGGGTGTCCATTGCGGAGATGGCCCGCAGCGTCATCGGCATGGTCACCGACAGCATTGACTCCTATGTGCGCAAAAACCTGGAGCTGGCCCAGAGCGTGGTCCGCAAGGACGATGAGATCGACGAGCTGTTCCTGAACGTGAAGAACGAGCTGATCCGCCTCATCGGCCAGGGAGACGACGGCGAGGTGTGCATCGACCTGCTGATGATCGCCAAGTACCTGGAGCGCATCGGCGACCATGCGGTGAACATCGCCCAGTGGGTGGAGTACTCCCTCACCGGACAGCACAGCGAGGACTAATCAAATATATTTTAGGAGCGGACGGACGACGCCCGCTCCTTCTCAATCAGATACATGTAAGGGGTTGAAACGCCGTGATCTATATACTGGAGGACGACGCCAGCATCCGGAAGCTGGTGGTCTACACCATCCAAAGCCAGGGCATGGAGGCCGAGGGCTTCGAGCGCCCGTCCCAGTTCTGGGAGGCGCTGGAGCAGAAGACGCCGGAGCTGGTCCTGCTGGACATCATGCTGCCGGAGGAGGACGGGCTCCAGGTGCTCAAGCGCCTGCGCTCCCTGCCGGCCACCAAGGGCGTGCCTATTATCATGCTCACCGCCAAAAGCACCGAGTATGACAAGGTGCTGGGCCTGGATGAGGGTGCCGACGACTATGTGGCCAAGCCCTTCGGCATGATGGAGCTGATGGCCCGCATCCGGGCCGCCCTGCGCCACGGCGGGCAGGAGGCCCCCAAGGAAAAGACCTACTCCCTGGGTTCCCTCTTTGTGGACCCGGCCCGGCACATCGTCCGGGACGGGGACCGGGAGGTCACCCTGACCCTGAAGGAGTTTCAGGTGCTCTGCCTCCTGCTGGAGCGGGCGGGCACCGTCTTTACCCGGGACCAGCTGCTCAACACCATCTGGGGCTATGAGTTCGACGGGGCCAGCCGCACGGTGGATGTGCACATCCGCACCCTGCGGCAGAAGCTGGGACACTCCGGGGACTGCATCGAGACGGTGCGGGGCATCGGTTATAAGATCAGCACAGACCTTTCTGCGGGCACGGCCCGGAACGAATAAGGAGCGGACATGACGGCAAAACTCTTTCGTACTTCCATGGCAGTGGCAGTATCGGTGATGGTACTGTCCATTGCCCTCTTTATGGGGATGCTGTATCAGTATTTCAGCGACCAGATGATGACCGAGCTGGAGAGCGAGACCTGGCTGGTGTCCCGCGGGGTGGAGCTGGACGGCATGGATTATCTCAACGGCCTGCACACCACCAGCCGGGTGACCTGGGTGGCCGCCGACGGCACAGTCCTCTACGACAATGAGGCGGACGCCTCCACCATGGAGAACCACGCCGACCGGGAGGAGATCCGGGAGGCCCTGACCTCTGAGACGGGCACCGCCCAGCGCTTCTCCTCCACTCTGTCGGAGCAGACCCTGTATGTCACCCAGCGGCTCTCCGACGGGACGGTGATCCGTCTGGCCAGCGCCCAGAAGACGGTGGGGCTGCTGCTCATCTCCATGATCCAGCCCATTTTGATCATCCTGGTTCTGTCTCTGCTGCTCTCGGCGGTACTGGCCTCCCGGCTGTCCAAGGGGCTGATCAAGCCGATTCTGAGCCTGGATCTGGAGCACCCGGAGGACTGTGAGACTTACGACGAGCTCACCCCCCTCCTCTCCCGCCTGAAGCGGCAGAACGACACCATCCAGCAGCAGATGAATCTGCTCAAGCAGCGGCAGACCGAGTTTGCCGCCCTCACCGACAACATGTCCGAGGGCTTTCTGCTCCTGGACCGGCAGGGCCACGTGCTCTCCCACAACTCGGGCGCTCTGCGCCTGCTGGGCGTGGAGGAGCCGGAGGGCGAAGTCAATGTGCTGGTGCTCAACCGGGAGGAGCCCTTCCGCCAGGCGGTGGACGAGGCCCTCTCAGGCAAGCGCAGCCAGCAGATGCTCCATCTGAACGGCCGGTACTGCAAACTGCTGGCCAACCCGGTGCTGGCCGACGGAAAACCCGCCGGCGCGGTGCTGGTGCTTCTGGATGTGACCGAGCAGGAACAGCGGGACGAGCTGCGGCGGGAGTTCACCGCCAATGTCTCTCACGAGCTGAAAACCCCCCTCACCTCCATCTCCGGCATCGCGGAGATCATGCAGAGCGGCATGGTCAAGCCCGAGGATATCCAGAGCTTTGCCGGCGACATCTACCAGGAGGCCCAGCGCCTCATTGCCCTGGTGGAGGACATCATCCGCCTCTCCCGGCTGGATGAGGGGGCCGAGAGTCTGGAGCGGGAGCCGGTGAATCTCCTCTCCGTCGCCCAGGACGTGGCCCGGCGGCTGGACTCCGCCGCCCAGAAGGCCGGAGTTACTCTGAAGGTGATGGGCCTGTCGGTGGAGGTGCGCGGCATCCCCAGCGTGCTGGACGAGATGGTGTACAACCTGTGTGACAACGCCATCAAGTACAACCACCCCGGCGGCACCGTCAATGTGACGGTGGCCCCCACTAACGACGGGTCGGCCGAGATCACCGTGGAAGACACCGGCATCGGCATTCCAGTGGAGGACCAGTCCCGGGTGTTCGAGCGGTTCTACCGGGTGGACAAGAGCCACTCCAAGGAGATCGGCGGCACCGGGCTGGGTCTGTCCATTGTGAAGCACGGGGCCTCCCTCCACGGAGCCCAGATCCACATGGACAGCCAGGTGGGCCGGGGGACCTCCGTCCAGCTGCTGTTCCCGCACCATGAATAAAGCGCTGTGAAAGCGGGCATCCTGCCAACAACGGGCCGCCGGACCACTGTCCGGCGGCCCTGATTTTTGCAGCATGGGAGGATTGCTGATGAAAAAGAGAGCTGCGCTCTTGTGCGCCGCGGCGCTGGCCCTGGCCGCCCTGACCGGCTGCTCCGGCAGGGAGCCGGAGCGTACGGCGGAGGAGTGGACCGACCTGTACGTCCAGGCCATCACAAACCACGGCGGCGAAATGGTGGAGTACAACCCGGTAATCAGCCGATTTGATCCGGAGGACGGAGCCTCCGCACTGGCTCTGGAGTCTCTGGGGCTGGCAGAAGAGGACGTGGAGGCCTTCGGAGCCAGCGTATCCTTGATGAACACCCAGGCCTACGGCATCGCCGCCGTCCGGCCGGTCCAGGGCAAGACGGACGCGGTGCGGGAGGCCCTCCAGGGCTATGTGGATCGGCAGCAGAGCAGCTTTGAGTTCTACCTGCCCGACCAGTACCAGGTGGCCCAGGGTGCCCGGCTGGAGACCCTGGAGGACGGCACTGTTCTGCTGGTCATGTGCCAGGACGCAGACACGGTGTTTGAGGCCATCCGGGGAGACCTGGAGGACGTATAACGTGCAGACATTCAGTGAGAAAGGGCGCGGCTTTTGCCGCGCCCTTTTATCGTAACAGGATTGTGGGGCCGCCGGCCCTTACAGAGTCATTCGGCCCGCTCCAGCAGCCGTTCGCCCGCCACGTGGATGTCTCCCGCTCCCACCGTGAGGAGCAGATCCCCCGGCCGGGCCAGCTGGGCCAGCCGATCGGTCACATCCTCCAGGGTGGGACAGTATTCCGCGCCGGGAATGCGGTCGGCCAGGTCCCTGGAGGAGACGCCCAAGGTGTCCGTCTCCCGGGCGGCAAAAATCTCCGCCAGGAGCACCTTGTCCGGGAGCTGGAGCACCTCCACGAAGTCGTCAAAGAGCTCCTTGGTCCGGGAGTAGGTGTGGGGCTGGAAGGCACAGACCACCCGGTCGTACCCCAGGGTTTTCACGGTGGACAGCAGGGCCCGCAGCTCCCCGGGGTGGTGGGCATAGTCGTCATAGAGCACCGCCCCGTGGTACTCCCCTTTCCGCTCAAAGCGGCGGCCCGCCCCGGTAAAGGCGTGGAGCCCCTCCTGAATGGCGGCAAAGGGCACCTTCAGCTGGAGGGCGGCCCCGGCGGCGGCCAGGGCGTTGCGCACATTGTGGACCCCCGGGACCTGGAGGGTAATCCGGCCCAGATTCTCTCCCCGGTAAATCAGGTTGAAGGAGCCCACCCCCCTCTCATAGGTGAGGTCAGCAGCATGGATGTCCCCTTGCTCCAGGCCGAAGGTGAGTATAGGCTTTTCCAGCCCCTTCAGGGCGTCCATGGTGTTGGCGTCGTCCCCGTCGGCGATGACCGCGCCCCCCTCCGGCACCAGCTGGGCAAACCGGCGGAAGGAGTGCTTCACGTCCTCCAAATCCTTGAAAAAGTCCAGGTGGTCCGCGTCCACATTCAGAATCACCGCCACGGTGGGGAAAAAGGAGAGGAAGGAGTTGCAGTACTCACAGGACTCCAGAATGATGGTGTCTCCCTTCCCCACCCGGTGTCCCGACCCCAGGGCGGGAAGGGTGCCCCCGATCATCACCGTGGGGTCCCGCTGGGCGGCCAGGAAAATCTGAGTGCACATGGAGGTGGTGGTGGTCTTTCCGTGGGTGCCCGCCACACACAGGGCGTTCTGGTAGTGGCGCATGATGGCGCCCCAGGCCTCCGCCCGCTCAAAGACCGGGATGCCGGCGGCGTGGGCGGCGGCAATTTCGGGGTTGTCGTCGTGGACCGCGGCGGTGCGGATGACGCACCCCGCCCCCTGTACGCTCTCTCCCCGGTGGCCGATGACCACGGGGATTCCCAGGGAGCGGAGATGCTCCACCGTCTCGCTGTCGTGCATATCAGAACCGGTGATTGTCACCCCCGCTCCGTGGAGTACCTCAGCCAGGGGAGACATGGACACGCCGCCGATGCCCACCAGGTGGGCGTGGGCGCCGGGCCGGATATAAGCATGGATGTCAGGTTTCATTCAGACACACCTCAAACACAAATCATTTTGTTTCTTCATTATAGTACACAGCAGGCAGGAGAACAAGAGCAAAATCCAGCCGTTCCTCCCGCGCGTCTGGATCATTTATGCAGGCCGTCACGCTCTGTATGGCTGATTTGGTCCCCATGTTAATCTGCGTTGCTTGCGACAACGGGCTGTTTTTCGTACAATAGAGCTGACAAGAAAGGAGCGTATCCCCATGCTGAACGAAAATATCAGAGCGATCCGGAAATCAAAAGGTCTTTCCCAGGAGGAGCTGGCCATCAAGCTGAACGTGGTGCGGCAGACGATCTCAAAATGGGAACAGGGATTGTCGGTCCCTGATTCCGACATGCTGCTTGCCATATCAGAGGCGCTTGAGACACCTGTGAGCACTTTGCTCGGCGAAACGGTTGCCGAGACGAAGGGCGAGGACCTAAAAGCGATTTCTGAAAAGCTGGAAATTATCAACTTACAGCTGGCGCGGCGGAAGGACATGCATCGGAAAATACTCCGCTGTGCGTGCATTGCACTGTGCGGGGCGGTCATACTCATTTTCGCGGCCTTATTTGTGTGGAACAGTCCATACTTAAGCTGGGATTACAGCGACCCTGAAACCGCTGTTGTCGGAGTACTCTTTCACGCCTTCGAGTGGCTGTTTGTCCGGCTGGCTCCTCTTGTCTTTGTAGGAGCCGTCGCCGGAATCTGTTTGACACAAAAGCGATCGTGAGGCCGTTTCCCATTCCTTCCGCAGTTCAATCCTCGAATTCCGGCCGGAGTGGGTTCCATTTCCCGTCAGTCTCCCCAAAATACCGGCCGTTCAATCCGGCAGGCAGGAAGAAAGCCCGATCCATGATCGGGCTTTCTTCCTAAAGAGGAGAAATTCAATCAGAAAACGTCAAATCAGTGATGATATAGCCGAACATGCTGTCCCGGGCGGCCAGGGTCACCTGGAACTCCCGCAGGGTGCTGCCGTCCTCCAGGGACTTCAGGGCTCCGTTCATCACGACGGGGCCGCTGCTCAGATAGATGGGCGGCTCCACTGTCACCTGGGAGAGTCCCTCGTCGCCCCGGGCCAGGCGGTAGGTGCCGTCCGCGGCGCGGTAGGAGATGCGCTCAGAAATAGGGGCGGGGATCTCCGGCAGAGTGGCTACATCGGGGTAGAGGGCCGCCGCGTAGTCCTGAACCATCTCGCTGGGGAGGATCAGGGTGTCGTCGGTGAGCTCCGAGCGCTCATCCATCTCTCCATACAGGCTGAGCATATAGTAGAGACTGGTCCACAGGAACTCCGGGTCCTCCGGGTCGTAATCCAGGTGGTTCTCCGTCATGGCCATCACCAGGGCGTGGACGGCGGGATACATAGACTGGGAGGCGTCCGCCTGGGCGGGAGCGCTCCCCTGGGCCGTCTCGGTGGTCACCTCGGGAAGCGGCTCCTGCTGGGACTGGGCAAAGGCCGCGCCGCCCAGAGAGGCGGTCAGCAGGGCGATCAGTGTCAGGGATAGGATCAGCTTTTTCACAGCAGGACCCTCCTTTCCTCGGTTTCTGGAACCAGTATATCACGGAACGCCGTCAGTCTCTTGTCAAACTGATGACATAAAAATGAAAAAACGGTTACAAAAAGCTGCGTCCACGCGGTGGTTTCAGACGAATAGCCGCAAGAAATGAAGAATCCGGCAGAAACGCTTGCACGTCCAGGGTCCTATGCCAGGGGGAACGAGCAGGGCGGGCGGTCCCCATGAAGGAACCGCCCGCCCAAATCAGTTCAAATGATTGGGAGCAATACTTACAGTCCCAGCTTCTGAGACACGAAATCGTCCACGCAGGCCAGGGCGTTATCCAGCTTGGACACATCTGTACCGCCGCCCATGGCGCTGTCGGGCTTGCCGCCGCCTTTGCCGCCGCAGATGGCGGTGACGGTCTTGATGATGTCTCCGGCCTTGATGCCCTTGGCCACGGCCTCCTTGCCGCACACGGCCAGGAAGGTGATCTTCTCCCCGTTGACGGTGGCCAGAACGCCCACGCCGTTGGGGGCCTTGTCCCGGAGCAGGTCGCCCATCTGGCGCAGCTTGTTGGCGTCCGCCTCGTTGACGGTGGCGGTGAGCACCTTCAGATCGCCCACGGACCGGGCGCCGAACAGGATGCGCTCCGTCTCACCGGCGGACTCCTTGGCCTTGAAGCGCTCCACCGCCTGGTGCAGGGCCTTCAGGTCGCTCATGGCTTGCTCCGCCTTCTCCCGCAGCTCGCCGGGCTTGGCCTTCAAAGCGGCGGCGGCCTGGAACAGCAGCTCCTGGTTTCGGTTCATCACCTCAAGGGATTTGAGGCCCGTGGTGGCCTCGATGCGGCGCACGCCGCTGGCCACGGAGAACTCGCTGCTGATGTGGAACACGCCCACCTTGGCGGTATTGTCCAGATGGGTGCCGCCGCAGAACTCCACAGAGTAGCCGCCCATGTCCACCACCCGGACCTGGTCGCCGTACTTCTCCCCAAAGAGGGCGGTAGCCCCGGTCTGCTTGGCCTCCTCGATACCCATGACCTTGGTATCCACGGAGTAGCCCTCCAGGATGGACTCGTTCACAATACGGCTTACCTCACTCAGCTCCTCAGCGGTCATGGCGGAGAAGTGAGTAAAGTCAAAGCGCAGGTAGTCGGGCTCCACCAGAGAGCCGGCCTGGTGCACATGGCTGCCCAGCACGGTCTGCAGGGCCTTGTGGAGCAGGTGGGTGGCGGTGTGGGCCCGGCGGACGGCGTTCCGGCGGGGCACGTCGATCTGGGCGGAGACGGTGTCCCCCAGCTTCAAAGTGCCCTCGGTGACCTTGCCGTAGTGCATATACTTGCCGCCCTTGTTCTTCTGCACGTCGGTGACGGTAAACAGGCAGCCGTTTTCGCCGCTCTTGGCGATGACACCGTGGTCGGCCACCTGGCCGCCCATCTCCGCGTAGAAGGGGGTCTTGTCCAGCACCACAATGCCCTCTACCCCGGGCATGAGCTCCTCGGCCTGCTCATTCTCCACCACCAGGGCCACCACCTTGGCGCCGGTGATGGAGTTGCTCTCATAGCCCACAAACTCGGTCTCGGGCACATCCTTGCCGAACTCCACGCCGGCCCAGCCCAGGTCGCCCAGGGCCTCCCGGGCCTTCCGGGCCCGCTGGCGCTGCTCCTCCATCAGCTGGTGGAACGCCTTCTCGTCCAGGGTCATGCCCTGCTCCTCCACCATTTCCAGGGTCAGATCCATGGGGAAGCCGTAGGTGTCGTACAGCTTGAAGGCGTCCTCACCGGAGAAGACCTTCTCCCCCTTCTCCTGGTGCTGGGCGAGCATGTCGTTGAAAATTCTCAGGCCGCCGTCGATGGTCTTGGCGAAGTTCTCCTCCTCCACCCGGATGACCTTGGTGATATAGTCCTGGCGCTCCCGCAGCTCGGGGTAGTGGCCCTCGTTCTCGTGGATGACGGTGTCGCACACCTTGTACAGGAAGGGCTCGTTCACCCCCAGCAGCTTGCCGTGGCGGGCGGCCCGGCGCAGCAGGCGGCGCAGCACATAGCCCCGGCCCTCGTTGGAGGGGAGCACGCCGTCGCAGATCATAAAGGTGGCGGAGCGGATGTGGTCGGTGATGACCCGCAGGGACACATCCACACCGTGGCTCTGGCCGTAGGAGGCCCCGGTGAGCTCGGTGACCTTGTGGGTGATGTTCATCACCGTGTCCACGTCAAACAGGGAGGGTACCTTCTGGCACACGCAGGCCAGGCGCTCCAGGCCCATGCCGGTGTCGATGTTCTTCTGCTTGAGCTCGGTGTAGTGGCCCTCGCCGTCGTTGTCGAACTGGGAGAAGACGATGTTCCACACCTCGATATACCGGTCGCAGTCGCAGCCCACGGTACAGCCGGGCTTGCCGCAGCCCCACTCGGGGCCCCGGTCGTAGTAGATCTCGGAGCAGGGGCCGCAGGGGCCGGAGCCGTGCTCCCAGAAGTTGTCCTCCTTGCCGAACTTGAAGATGCGGTCCTCGGGGATGCCGATCTCATCCCGCCAGATGGCGAAGGCCTCGTCGTCGGCGGGGGTGGTCTCATTGCCGGCAAAGACGGAGGGATAGAGCCGCTCCGGGTCCAGCCCCACCCACTCGGGGGAGGTGAGGAACTCCCAGGCCCAGTGGATGGCGTCGTGCTTGAAGTAGTCCCCGAAGGAGAAGTTGCCCAGCATCTCGAAATAAGTGCCGTGGCGGGCAGTCTTGCCGATGTTCTCAATGTCGCCGGTGCGGATGCACTTCTGACAGGTGCACACCCGGTGGCGGGGGGGCTCCTGCTCCCCGGTGAACCAGGGCTTCATGGGGGCCATGCCGCTGTTGATGAGCAGCAGGGACGCGTCATTCTGAGGAATCAGAGAGAAGCTGGGGAGACGCAGGTGCTCCTTGGTCTCAAAAAATTTCAGGAACATCTCCCGCAGCTCGTTCAATCCAAAAGGTTTCGGGTCTCGCATAATCAATTACCTCCCAAATATCGATCTTTTTCTTGTGTAACTATATTGATGAGCCCGGCTTTTCCCGGGCCTCCGGCGGCTTATCCCCCGAACAGCCCGCTCAGGTTTCCGGTCAGATTGGAGAAGCTCCAGCCGGAGGTCTGGACGCCGGCGGACAGGCCGATGAGCTCCATATCTGGGTCAAAGGCCAGATTGATGGCCACATCCTCCTCCGAGAAGTTGCACAGGAAGCGGGCGATGCCGTGCTCCTCCCCCTCGGTGCTGCCGATGGTGTCCGCCTTCTCAATGCCCTCGTAGGTCCCGGCCTCCTGGGTCTCGGACTCGATCAGCTCCTGAACGCTCTCCACAGTCAGGTTCGCCCGGATGTCCTCCCGGAACTCCCCATAGACCGCCTCATATTCCCCGTCCAGAAGCTGGTTCAAAATCTCCTCTCCGGCGGCCAGAACGGTCTCCTGATCCATGCTCGCGGGCAGGGGCTCCGTCTCCTCCTGGGCGGAACAGCCCGCCAGAAGCATCAGGGCCAGCGCCGCGGCCGTGAGCATACAGAGTTTCTTCATGTTGTTTTTCCTCCTTCAAATACCCTTATACCATCAGCTCTGCCACAGAGTACAGAGCCGCGCGCCCCGCCAGGATCACCCGGTCCCCCTCCAGACGGCAGTACAGGGTGCCGCCCCGGGGGGAGGCCTGCCGGGCCGTCAGCTGGGTCTTTCCCAGCTTTGCCGCCCAGTAGGGCACGATGTGGCAGTGGCCGGAGCCGCACACCGGGTCCTCGGGTACCTCCATCTTGGGGGCGAAGGTGCGGGAGATGCAGTCAAACTCCGTCCCCGTCCCCGGGGCGGTGACCTGCATCAGCGCCCCCTTCAGTGCCCTCACCTTGTCCAGGTCGGGCTTCATCTGAATGACCTGCTGGGGGTCGTCAAAGACGCACACCAGATCCCTGGCCCGCCAGACCTCCTTCGGCCGGGCCCCCAGGGCCTCGGTGATGGCGTCGGTGACCTCCAGGGGCTTGAGCGCGTAGGCGGGGAAGTCCATGGAGTAGAGCTCCCCCTCCCGCTTCACGGTCAGCAGGCCGCTGAGGGTCTGAAACCGCAGCTCCGCCGCGTCCGGGTCCAAAAACCGGCTGATGGCATAGGCGGCCGCCAGGGTGGCGTGGCCGCACAGGTCGATCTCGCCCCCAGGGGTGAACCATCGCAGCCGCCAGTCCTCCCCCTCCCGGACGGCAAAGGCCGTCTCGGACAGGTTGTTTTCCCGGGTAATGGCCATCATCCGTTCCTCGCTGGGCCAGGACTCCGGCAGGCACACCGCCGCCGGGTTTCCCTCAAATACGCGGTCGGCAAAGGCGTCCACCACATACTGCTTCATCGCTTGCGTCTCCTTCCTTTTCCAACGAAAACGCCCCTGAACCAGGTTCCATCCAGAACCCGGTTCAGGGGCGAAAGCAAGTCTTCCACGGTACCACCCTGATGATCCCCAGACGGGGACCCCTCGTTGTCATCCGCAGTAACGGGGATGAGCCGTCCCAGTCCTCCCGGGCCGCTCCGGAGTGGCCCGCGCCCCGGTTCCGGCTGAGGGCTCTCACCATCCCCTCTCGCTGACAGCCAACCGCGGCGCTTTGCTCCATCAAGGCGTTTAACAGAGTTATTTTATCATAGTTTCTTTCCTTGTCAAGGGGCACAGTTTCTCTTTTTCTCCCTTGAATGTTGAAAAATCGACGCCCGCCCCACCCGGATCTTTCTTGCCGCCCGTTTCGGGTTATAGTATAATGAGGAAAAACAGGTTCTTGCCATCCATTCAGACAGATTTCAGGTTGAACCCGTATAATGCCCATACACTAACCAAAGAACAGGAGGCGCAGTGATGCGGATCTTAATTGTAGAGGACGAGACGCGTCTGGCAGAGACCCTGCGGCAGCTGCTGGAGGACCAGCGCTATCAGGTGGACACCGTATATGACGGGGCGGACGGCGTGGACTACGGCCTGGCGGGCCAGTACGACCTGATTATTTTGGATGTGATGCTCCCAAAGGTGGACGGGTTCCAGGTGGCCCAGCGGCTGCGGGCGGCCCACGTGTCCACCCCCATTCTGATGCTCACCGCCCGGGACGATGTGAGCGACAAAATCAGCGGCCTGGACTGCGGGGCGGACGACTACATGACCAAGCCCTTTGACACCGGCGAGCTCATGGCCCGGGTGCGGGCCCTCACCCGGCGGCAGGGGGAGGTCTTGAGCGACGTGCTCACTGTGAACGACCTGAGCCTGGACTGCACCTCCCGCCTGCTGTCGGCGGGGGAGCGGTCGGTGCGGCTGGGCTTCAAGGAGTTTGAGGTGCTCCGCCTGCTTATGGTGAACAACGGCAACGTGGTCACCAAGGAGACCCTGATCTCCAAGATCTGGGGGCTGGACTCCGAGGCGGAGGACAACAACGTGGAGGTCTACATCTCCTTTCTGCGGAAGAAGCTGGTCTTTCTCAACAGCCAGGTGTCCATCTCCACCGTACGGAAGGTGGGGTACTTCCTGGATACGCCTCAGAAATAATCGTTCCAACGAAAAAAGGGGGAGAGCGGCATGCTGCGCAGGCTGCGGCTGAAATTTATCCTCACCAATATGCTGCTGGTGACGGTGGTGCTGCTGGCTGTGTTCGGGGCCCTGATGATCTCCACAGCCCAGCAGCTGGAGCGGGAGAGCGCCGCCGCCATGAAGCTGGCCCTGCGCCAGGACGGCATCCCGCCCCAGTTGGAGCTTCACCTGCCCGACCAGGGCGGGGCGCGGGAGTGGCGCTGGGCCATTCCCGTGTTCTGCGTCACCATTGAGGCGGACGGGACTCTCACCCTGGAGGAAGGCAGCCAGGTCAAGGTCACAGAGGACACCCTGGCCCAGGCGGTCCAGGAAATCCAGGAGGCCCAGGCCCCGTCCGGCACCTTGCAGAATCTTGGTCTGCGGTTCCAGCAGGAGCAGCTCTCCGACGGACGGGTGCGCATCGCCTTCTCCGACCTCAGCTGGGAGCGGGCCTCTCTGGGACGGCTGATGGTCAATTCTCTCCTCATCGGCGGGGCGGCTCTGGCGGTGTTTTTCGCCATCAGCCTGTTTCTGGCCCGGCTGTCCCTGAAGCCGGTGGAGAGGGCCTGGACCCAGCAGCGGCAGTTTGTGGCCGACGCCTCCCACGAGCTGAAGACCCCTCTCACGGTGATTCTGGCCAACACCGGAATCATGGCCGCCCACCCGGACGCCACAGTGGCCTCCCAGCGCAAGTGGCTGGGCTACATCCAGGAGGAGGCCCAGCGGATGAAGGAGCTGGTGGAGGACATGCTCTTCCTGGCCAAGCACGACGGGGCGGAGCGGCCCAAGGACTCCCGCACGGTCAATTTCAGCGACCTGGTCACCGGGTGCGTGCTGCGCTTTGAGTCGGTGGCCTTTGAGCGGCAGGTGGAGCTGAACAGCCACATCCAGCCCGGCCTCTCCCTCTCCGGAGAGCCGGACAGTTTAGAGCGGCTGGTGATGATCCTGCTGGACAACGCGGTCAAGTACGCCGGGGAACAGGGCCGGGTGGATGTAGCCCTCTCCCGCCGGCAGGAGAGGGCGGTCCTCTCCGTGCGGAACACCGGCGAGCCCATCCCCCCGGAGCACCTGGAGCACCTGTTTGAGCGGTTCTACCGGGTGGACGGCTCCCGCAGCCGGAAGGAGGGAGGCTACGGCCTGGGACTGGCCATTGCCCACACCATCGCCCAGTCCCACCGGGGCCAGATCGAGGTCCGCAGCAGCCGGGAGGAGGGCACTGTCTTTACCGTCACCCTCCCCCACGGCCGGATGGAGGGCAAATTCCCCGTCTTTTAAATCCGCTTGAAACACACAGGCCCCGCCCCACAGCGCGTCTCCGCGTGTGAGGCGGGGTCTCATTTTATCTTTGGCGTTTCAAGGGCTGGGTCAACTCTCCCGCTGCCGCACCAGCTCGATGGCCTCCTTGCCGGACAGATGCTCCACTTCCATCTCCAGCATGCACAGGGGCGCCCACTCCCGGTCAATGGCACTATCCCGGTTCTCCCTGCTGTCGGCGGGGGCGTACTTCACCGCCAGCTTCTCGATGGCGGCGCGCTTCTCCCCGTCCTCCTCCAAAATCCGGACGGTGCCGAAGGCGATGACGCTGCGGAAGTAGGTGGTGTACTCCTCCGGGACAATGTGATCCTGGTCGATGACACAGAAGGAGGCCCTGGGGCAGCTCCGAACGGCGTCCACCTTGTGGCCCGATTTGGCGGAGTGGAAGTAAATCTTCCCGTCCGCGTACACATAGCTGAGGGGGACGGCGTAGGGCCAGCCTCCATCGCCGGCCAGGGCCAGCACCCCGGAGGTTCCCCGCTCCAAGACTGCCCGGCACTCCTCCGGGGATAGGGCCTGCTTGAAGCGGCGCATGGGACGAAACATAGACATTGCTCCTCTCATCTCCCCGTTCCTGCCGGAAACGGGGCGCTAATTTCAAAATCGCAGCGGACCGGAACAGGGGCTGGGGTCCGCCAAGGAAACCGGGCGGCCGGAGCAGTTCCAGCCGCCCAGTTTTTTACGTTACTGGGGTAAATTTACTTATTCACCTGAATCTGCCCCAGAATCTCCCCAATGGGTCCGGTGAGCACCAGGTCGGCCCTCCGGTCATAGGGGGTGGGGGTCTTGTTGATGAGGATCAGCCGGTCCCCCCGGTAGTAGTTGATGAGCCCGGCGGCGGGGTAGACCACCAGGGAGGTCCCCCCGATGATGAGCAGGTCGGCCTGCCGCAGATCGGACACAGCCCCCTCCAGCACATGGGCGTCCAGGCTCTCCTCATAGAGGACCACCTCCGGCTTTACGATCCCGCCGCAGGCGCACCTGGGCACCCCCTCGCACTCTGCCAGAAATTCAGTGGGGTATGGCTTTCCGCACTTCATGCACCGGTTGCGCAGCACCGAGCCGTGGAGCTCCCACACCCGCTGGGACCCGGCCTCCTGGTGTAGGCCGTCGATGTTCTGGGTGATGACGCTGCGCAGCTTTCCCGCCGCCTCCAGCTCAGCCAGCTTCTTGTGGGCGGCGTTGGGCTTGGCCCCGGGATTGAGCATCTTGTCCCGGTAGAAGCGGAAAAACTCCTCCGGATGTGCGTCAAAGAAGCTGCGGCTGAGCATGGTCTCCGGGGGAAACTTGTAGTGCTGATTGTAGAGGCCGTCGGGGCTCCGGAAATCCTTAATTCCTGACTCGGTGCTCACTCCCGCACCGCCGAAAAAGACAATGTTATGGCTCTGGTCAATCCAGCTCTGAAGGGTCTCCAGCTCGCTCATACGGGGACCGCCTCCCCTGTCTCCGCTCCGCTCTGGAGCTGGGCCCGGTTCTGGGCGGTGAGCAGGCGCTCCCGCTCCCAGTCCAGCTGCCCCTGCTTCTCCTCCAGGTTCTCCCGCTCGTCCCGCAGGCGGACAATGAGCCGCTCCACCCGCTGGGTCACCGCCTCCACCTGCTCCTGGGCCTCCCGGATGCGGCTCTGAACAAACAGGTCGGCAAACAGACCGTCAAAGAAGTAGTCGGCAAAGACGGCAAAGTCCCCCAGTTCCACATCGGGCACCTGCTCCGAGGACACATCGGCCAGCTCGGTGCGGAAGCGGCTCAGGGCCCGGCGGGCCTCATATGCGGCGTCCTGGGCATCGTCCAGGCAGCCGTGCTTGGCAAAGGTGGCCATGATGCCGCCCCCCACCATATCCCAGACGCCCCAGTTCTCCGCGCCGCTCAGGTCGCCGCTCATCTCCTCCAGGGCCCGCTGGGCGGCCAGACCGGCCTGGATGGCCTCCTGGATCTCCCGCAGCTCCCCGGCGGTGCGCTCCTGCTCCTGGGCCAGCTGGCCCAGCCGCTGGGATTGAGCTCCCCCCTGGCTGCGCAGCACCGCCTCCTTTTCATCCAGCAGGGCCTGGTACTGTTTCTCCAGTCCCTTCAGGCTCTCCTTCTCCTGCGCAAAGTCCCGGAGCCGCCGGTCCAGATCCTCCAGGTCCCACTTAGCCGCGTCGTACCGGGCCTTGGCCATGGCGGCCTCCCGGCGCTCCTCCGCCTTCCGGCTCTCCAGATCCCCCTGGATTCTGGCCAGGAAGGACACCAGGGACATGCGCTCCAGCTCCTCCACGTCCCCCTGCTCCTTCTCCAAAACCGCCCGAGCCTCCTCCTCCGCCCGACGACGGCGGACGCTCTGCTCCTTCAGGTCCTGGAGGATCACATCCAGCTTTCGGGACCGCTCCATCTTCTGTCGGGCGCGCTCCAGCTCCCGGTCAATCTCCTGTATGTTCCGCATGTGTTTTACCGCTCCTCTCACAGCTCTCCTGCTGATCTCGCGCTGTTTCCAGCACTTTTCCATTCTTCCGCCCTTCATTATACCATCCGTCTTGTCCTTTTTCCACAAAAATTCCGGCCAGCCGGCATATTTTTCAAGGAGCGGGTCATACTGGTCCTATCGGTTTTGGGAGGAGGTGCGCCCATGAGCGCAAAAAAGACCGGGCAGCAGACGGCGGTGCTGGCCTCGCCCCCCACAATCCTCTGCGCCGGCAATGTGGTAGGCCGCATGGAGGGGGAGGGCCCTCTGGCCGCCTGCTTTGACTATGTCGACCAGGACGACACCTTTGGGGAGGCCACCTGGGAGCAGTCCGAGCAGGCCATGCAGCAGAAGGCCCTGGCCCTTGCGCTCCAAAAAGGGGGGCTCACCGCCCGGCAGCTGGACTATCTGTTTGCCGGGGACCTGCTCAACCAGTGCGTCAGCTCCTCTTACGCGGCCCGGGAGCAGAAGATCCCCTTTTTCGGCCTGTACGGGGCCTGCTCCACCTTCGGCGAGGGGCTGATTTTGGCGTCCATGGCCCTGGACGGGGGCTTTGGTGAGCGGGCGGGGGTGGTGGTCTCCTCCCACTTCTGCACGGCGGAGCGACAGTACCGCACCCCCCTGGAGTACGGCTGCCAGCGCACCCCCACCGCCCAGTGGACGGTGACGGGGGCGGGGGCGGTCATTCTCCAGCGGGGGGGAGACGGTCCCTGCATCACCCATGTCACGCCGGGAAAGATCGTGGACAAGGGGGTCACCGACACCAACAACATGGGAGCGGCCATGGCCCCCGCTGCTTACGACACCCTGTGCGCCCACTTTCAGGACACCGGCCGGGGGCCGGACTTCTACGACTGCATCGTCACCGGCGACCTGGGGGAGCTGGGGGGCGAGCTGCTGTGCGAGCTGTTCCGCCGGGATGGGGTGGACCTCTCCCCCAGCTACACCGACTGCGGCAGGCTGATATTCGACAGCCGGCGCCAGGACGTCCACTGCGGGGGCTCCGGCTGCGGCTGCTCCGCCGCGGTGTTCACCGGCTATCTCCTCCGGGAGCTGCGGGCGGGGCGGATCAAGCACCTGCTGTTCTGCCCCACCGGGGCCCTCCACTCCCCCACCACCGCCTTTCAAGGGGAGAGTATCCCCGGCATCTGCCACGCCGTGGCCGTCTCCGCCCGGCGGGACGGCTGACGGTTTGGGAAAGAAGGTTTTTGTATGGAGTATCTCAACGCCTTTCTCTGCGGCGGCGCGCTGTGCGCTCTGGGCCAGCTGCTCATTGACAAGACCAAGCTCACCCCCGCCAAAATTCTGGTGTGCTATGTCACCGCCGGGGTGATTCTGAGCGCACTGGGGATCTACCAGTATGTGGCGGACTGGGGCGGGGCCGGGGCCGCCGTCCCCCTCACCGGCTTTGGGAACACCCTGGCCAAGGGGGTGCGGGAGGCTGTGGCCCAGCAGGGGCTTCTGGGCGCCCTCACCGGGGGCATCACCGCCACCGCCGGCGGAATCGCCGCCGCCATTTTCTTCGGCTTTCTGGTGGCCCTGATTTTCAAGGCCAAGCCGAAGCGCTGACACACATCACAACTACCATCACAGCTACTGGTTGACGCCGTCCCGGACTGCCGGGACGGCGTTTTTGGTCCTATCAGCTCCCAAATTTGCCGCAAACTCCCCCAAACTGTGCCGGGGGGTTGCCAAACCGGCCATTCTCAGCTATAATAGAAGTGCGTGGAAGACATCAAAGGAGTTGTTATTTTGTTTTCCCTCATAAAGCCGAAGAAATGTGCCCTGGCCCTGCTGGGCAGCGCCATTCTTGCCTTCGGCCTGTACAATGTCCATGCCCTGTCCGGTGTGACCGAGGGCGGTGTGCTGGGCATGACCCTGTTCCTGTACCACTGGGTGGGACTCTCCCCGGCGGTGACGGGACTGGTGATGAACGCAATCTGTTATCTCATGGGCTGGAAGCTGCTGGGGAAGGAGTTTATCGCCTACTCCATCGTGGCGGGGGGCGGATTCTCCGTGTTCTACGCCATCGTGGAGCAATTTGACCCCCTGTGGCCCCAGCTGGTGGACCACCCCCTGCTGGCGGCGGTGCTGGGCGCCCTGTTTGTGGGCTGCGGCGTGGGGCTGAGCGTCCGGGCCGGCGGCGCGCCGGGCGGCGACGACGCCCTGGCCATGAGCATTTCCAAACTCACTCGCTGGGACATCCAGTGGGCCTACCTCATCAGCGACCTGGTGGTGCTGGCCCTGTCCGCCACCTACATCGACCTGAGCCGGCTGGGCTGCTCCCTGCTGACCGTGATTCTGTCCGGTCAGATCATCGGCCTGGTACAGCGAGTGGGCCGACGAGAAGATGCTCCAGTGAAGGCGGAAGCCGCCGTTGAAGAACATCTGTAACTGATATCGCGTGGGGCGTGTAAAAACTTCCACGCCATGCTAGGTCTCAAATTTCCGCTTTGGGCGGACCCCGCGCAGGCAACCAGAAACACGCGGCCCCTTAAGGGGTCCGGAGGGGAGAAACATCCGCTTCGGACGGCCTTAAGGGGCCTTTTTCTATATTCTGTTATGCAAACATGGCGGAGGACAGGTACCGGTCCCCGGAGTCGGGCAGAACCACCACGATGGTCTTTCCGGCATATTCCGGCTTTTTGGCCAGCTCGCCCGCCGCCCACAGGGCGGCTCCCGAGGAGATCCCCACCAGAATGCCCTCGGTCCGGACGATCTCCCGGCCGGTGGCCAGGGCGGCCTGGTCCGTCACCCGGATCACCTGATCATAGATGGAGCGGTCCAGGGTGTCTGGGATGAAGTTGGCCCCGATGCCCTGGATCTGGTGGGGGCCCGCCTGCCCGCCGGAGAGGAGGGGGGATGCGTCGGGCTCCACCGCCGCCACCTGGAGGGCGGGGTTCTGCTCCTTCAAGTACCGGGCGGTGCCGGAGATGGTGCCGCCGGTGCCCACCGCGGCCACAAACACGTCCACCTGACCGTCCGTATCTGCCCAGATCTCCGGGCCGGTGGTGCGGTAGTGGGCCTCCGGGTTGGCGGGGTTGCCGAACTGGTCGGGGATGAAGCTGCCGGGCAGCTCCCGGGCCAGCTCCTGGGCCTTGTCCACCGCCCCCTGCATGCCCTGGGCCCCGGGGGTGAGGACCAGCTCCGCCCCGTAGGCGGCCAGCATGGCCCGGCGCTCGGCGCTCATGGTGTCGGGCATGGTGAGGATCACCCGGTACCCCCGGGCGGCGGCCACACTGGCCAGACCGATGCCCGTGTTGCCGGAGGTGGGCTCGATGATGACCCCGCCGGGCTTCAGGAGCCCCTTCTCCTCCGCGTCCAGAA
>UMHQ01077744.1_pt1 | contig 26486 bp, 39 predicted proteins | sample 1965531 | NCBI WGS metagenome assembly UMHQ01 (sample SAMEA4836098, study PRJEB28245) | human gut metagenome | biome: gut microbiome; material: fecal sample | place: Denmark | collected 2008 | reverse complement strand
GCTTCATATTGGCTGCATCGCTATCTGCTTTTCCATCTGCTACGTTGGTAATTTTTTGTTTTCCTGCATTGATACCAGATTTCGAAATACTGATCTTATCTCCTATTTTAATGCTATCCACAGAGATATCTTTTGCTAAATCCATTGTATATTCTGTATTGTTTCCTATTTTCTTTTCTTCAACAGTAATATTTTTACTTCCTGATTTTACTGTTGTGGTTAATTCTGTTTCTTCAATCACTTTTGCAATATTTCCTGCTGTCACTAAAGCCTTTTCTTTTGTCGGTTTTTCAATTTTTCCATCTTTGACCTTCAACTCTTCTGTTTTGGCTTTAACTTTATAAAGGTCATGACCATCTGATGTTGCTTCTTTTACTACTTCTATTTGTTCAGAACCTTTTACTTCTGTTTTCGCAGCACTAATATCTCCTTTTAAATCTTTTATTGCTTTGTAAACAGTATCCCCTGTTACTGTATTTTGGTTATTTTCCTCAATTTTTCCGGTTCCAACCTTTGCTAAAGTAGCTTTTGTTTTTTTGTCTAAGGAAACAGTGAAAGTATCTTTTGTTCGTTGTACAGAAATACCATCTTCTCCCTTTACATTTATATCAGCTTTTGCTTGTTTTACTGCTTCATTTATAGCAGTATCTAATTGTCCTTTGTTTACTGCATCCATCTTATCGATAGCGTTCGCTACTCCTGTAATTCTACTATTATTTACGTTTACAGTTGGATTATTATTCTTAGCATCTTTTCCAAATGAAATTTTTCCTTCTCCCTCTTTTCCGGCAATAGAAGTCATATTTTTCAATTCTTTATTGACATCATATTTTACCACTCCATTTGCATCAATACTAGCAGTTGTATTTTCTCCATTTGTAAAATTTAATCCTGTTGCTAAAGAAACTTTTCGTTCTCCTGTACCATTTGCTTTGTAAGTCAACAACGTAGAAGTTAAATCACTGACTCCTAATTTTGTTTTCCATGAAGTTACATTTTCATTACTTAAATTACTTGCATCTACTTTTGCATAGTCTGTTTCTACTTTTTCTACTTTCTTTCCTAAAGATTTTAATTGTGCTACATTGACTACATCCGTATCTTCCGTTCCTGCTGCTACATTTGTGATTTGTCTAGTATAACCTTCTTTAGAATCTCCAATAGAAACAGCAGCTAAAGAACTATTCCAAACGGAACTATTATCAGCACTATTTCCACTTGGATCATACCCAGCTATTCCTGAACTTGTATTTGCAGTACTGAATGCTCCCAATGCAACTCCATAATCTACTGTTACATTACTACATCCACCTAGAGCTGTTCCCCATTCCCCATGGTTTTCGGCATGACTTCCTAAAATACTTCCTCCTATAGATTCATTTTTAGCATAGTTTCCAAGTACTATACTATTTTTTCCGGTATTTTCCGAACTATTTCCCAATACATAGGCTTCCATGGCTGTAGCTTTAGACTCATTCCCAAATACAAAGGCTTCATTATGGGAAACTGAAGAATCATGTCCAAATACTCCGGATCTTAATCCTACTCCTTCTTCATTTCCTGACTCATTTATAATAGTTCCTCCAACAACATTTCCACTTCCAATAGAAATTACTGAACCATTATTTCTTATTTCATTACTGGATCCCAGCACAGTATTTCCATTTGTATTGACTGTATTATTCATTCCTACTACTGTATTTTGATCACTTCCACTTGTATTTTTCGTATATATCCATTTCGTATTCGTAGCATCAGAAGGATCTTTCTCAGCTGTCCATCCTACAAGGTTTCCTACTCCTAACACTGTATTTTGTTCTCCAAAAACATGAGTTGTTTTATTATCATCATTATTATAGTCAGTAGCAAAAATAGCATTATGTGTTCCATCTGCTTCAATATGATGTCCTACTACAATGCTATTGTTTCGTCCATTTTTATCTCCTGTCAATTTTATATCATTTCCTAAAACTGTACTATTCACACCATTAGAAGTAGAACCAATTCCGATAACAACAGCATTCTTTGCCTTTGCTCCATCATTATTATAATTTTCTACATGATTGTTATCATCATTTACACTATAATAATGTATTTTTGAGTTTTCTACTGCAGTATTAATGGAATCCTTTACTTTTTTCAACTGTGCTACATTGACTGCATCGGTTTCTTCTGTTCCTGCTGCCACTCCTGTAATTTGACGAGTTACTGTATTTCCATCTCCAATAGATAAAGCAGCATGAGTTGCTTTCCAAGTAGTATTTTCATTAGTAGAAGCAAGATTAGTAGAAATATCAAATCCAGCTTTTCCTTTGTCTACTGCAGCAACAGATTGATGTCCTAAAGCTACTCCACCTTCTACAGTTACTTTTGCATCATAACCAACAGATACTGTATTTGCGACATTACGTGTATCAGCCTTTGATAATCCCCCAATCATAATGTTATTATCTTTCGTACTGGTATGCTCATTTCCCATGATAATGTTATTATTTGCATTTGTTACAGTGTTTTTATACCCATTTACCATATTAAGTTTAGCAATTTTTCCTGATTCTCCAGTAATTGTATTATTTACCCCTATCATAGCGGTTAATTGAGTCCAATCTGCTTTGTTTCCTCCTCCAAAAGCCATAGTAGAACCGGCAGATTCACTATCTTTTACTAATTTACGAACCTTTTCTGACATACTTGTAATTGAATCCGGCCCTCCAAAAGCACTTCCAGTTATCGCAGCAGAATTCACGTCGGCTATAGAATTCGTAATTTCATTTCCGGCTCCAAAAATTAAAGAACCGTTAGAATTATTAGTTCTGTTAGCTGTTCCAACCACAGCATTAGCTAAACCGGATACATTGTTGCTTGATGTAGCCGATTCAATAGAGTTTAAAGAACCGGTAATTGTAGCACCAAAGTTTTTAGTAGCTTTTGTAGCATCATTCCCATCATAATCGGAAGAAATCACATTTAAAGCCCCTGAAGTAGTAGCCACAGTACCATTTGTGAAACTATTTGCTCCAAGTGTTGTGGAGTATATTCCAAGACCTGCCATGCGTTTTGTTTTATATTCATCAGTGCTTACAGTAATATCTCCAATTTTTCCCCTATAATTATGAGAACCTACCATAGTACCACCTGTACGTACATATGTATTATCTCCTATTGCAACTCCTGTAACAACTTTATCCGGTTCTTGGGGTAAACTACCAAATCCCCATTTATTAAAAGGAGTTTGATTAAAAGCAAACAACTTTTCTTGTATTCCCACAGTATTTTCTACATACGAATTTTTACCAATTGCCACAGAACCCGATTGATCATAGTAACTATGTGTTGTTGCATTTAATCCAATCGCAACATCACCATTTACCTCAGAATAACCAGACCCTCCTGCATAATTAGTGTGAGCACCTCTACCAATGGCAACAACACCATCTCTTTGAGCATCACTTCCTGTTCCAATCGCAACACCTGTCCCCTTACCATCAACATTATCCGGTGCAGCATATCCAATCCCTCCGGTAATCAAAAAAGCTACCAATAACGCTTCTGTAAATTTCACCTTTCTCTTTAGCCAATGTTTTACATTTTTTTCCTCTAACATATTTAAACCCTCCATCTATTTTTAATATTTTAAATTTTCTTCCAAAAAAACAAAAAAATTAGCCTCTTTTATAGTAATGTTTCAATTTCGCTATAAAATTAACTAATTTCAGTAATAGCTCGCCCCCCCCCACGTTCAAAAATGGGGTTTTTCGTTCTATTTTTATATTTTTTTTAATTAAAATAAGAATACTATATCGTTATACTATCATTTTAAAACAAAAAAGTCAAACAAAAAAAGAGACTACTTTTCTGTAATCTCTTCTCTATCTTATATGAATCCTTTGTAATCTCTCATTACTAAGTGAGCATCAATTTGTTGTACCGTATCGATTGCAACCCCTACCACAATGATGATACCTGTTCCCCCAAAGAACACAGGTAAGCCTAAAGCAGAAAAAATTGCAAATGGTAAAATAGAAATTGCTGCTAGGAACAAAGCTCCTCCCCAAGTAATTCTAGTTACAACACCTTCTAAATATTCTACTGTTTCAATTCCTGGACGAATTCCCGGAATCGTTCCTCCTCCTCGTTTCAAGTTATCTGCTACTTTTTCCGGATCGAAAACAATCGCAGTATAAAAGAAAGAGAAAAAAACAATCACCAAAGCATATACGATCATATATACCGGATGTTGTTGATTAAACATCATAGATAAGGTTGTCTTGATTGCATATTTTGATGGAATGGCATTTATCATAACGGTCGGTATCATCATCAAAACAGATGCAAAAATTACCGGCATAACCCCTGAACTGTTAAGTTTCAAAGGAATATAGGAATTTTGACCCATTCCTCCTCGGCTATTAAATCCTTTTCCAACATAGTGGATTGGAATCTTTCTTTGCCCAAGTTGAAATACCACAATTCCCATAATTGTTAAAATTCCTGCTGCTGCAACTGCAAGCAATACTGGAATTAAAAATTTACTACCACTCATCGTTTGTATGGTTTGTACAATGTTAGATGGTCCTCTTGAAATAACATTCAAAAAGATTAACAAAGATACTCCATTTCCAATTCCTTTGACAGAAATTTGTTCTCCTACCCACATTAAAAATACTGTTCCTGCGGTCAATGTCGCAATCGTTGTTAAGAAGAATAAAATTCCAGGATCAAAAATCAATCCTACAGATTGCAACCACATGCATACTCCAAAACCTTGGACCAATGCAATTGCAATCGTTAGATATCTTGTCCATTGTGTAATTTTATTTCTTCCTGCTTCTCCCTCTTTTTGAATTTCTTCAATTTGAGGAATAATAGCTGCTAGTAAACTAACAACAATCGAAGCATTGATATATGGAATAATTCCTAGTGCGAAAATAGATACACGAGTAAAGGCCCCTCCTGAGAACATATTGATATATCCTAGGATGTCATTTTGAGCAGTCATGGCTGCAAGCCTATCGGTATCTACTCCCGGTGCTGGAATAAAGGTTCCTATTCTTGCCACTAAGAACATTAATAATGTAAATAGAATTCTGTCTCGAAGTTCTGGAACTTTCATAATACTACTTAACTTGGAATTAAACTTTTCTAATAAAGTCATTACAAGTTCACCTCACTTCCAAGACACAAAACGATAAACTATTTTTTATTGTTTCCTGCTACATCTGCGAATGTTTTTACTTCAATAACTTCTACAGATCCACCTTTTGCTTCGATGGCAGCTTGTGCAGATTTTGTGATTTTATGAGCTTTAATAGTTAATTTCTTAGTCAATTCTCCATTTCCTAATACTTTTACTAAACTACAAGCACATTTGATGATACCCATTTCTGCCAAACAATCTGGACATACTGTTGCACCATCTTCAAACTTGTTCAAAGCATCTAAACTTACTAAAGCATATTCTTTTCTGAATGGATAGTTAGAGAATCCTCTTTTAGGAACTCTTCTATAAATAGGCATTTGCCCCCCTTCAAAATAAGGTTTTACTCCTCCACCTGCTCTAGAGTTTTGTCCATTGCTTCCTTTTCCAGCTGATTTTCCCCAACCAGAAGATTCTCCTCTTCCAACTCTTTTTCTAGCTTTTCGAGGAACTGAAGGTGTTAATTCGTTTAATTTCATTATGCTTGCACCTCCTCAATCTTTAATAAGTATTCCACTTGAGCTAATTTTCCTTTTAACTCAGGTGTCATTGTATGTTCAACCACATCGTGCATTTTCTTAAGCCCTAGCGACTTTAATGTAGCTATGTGGTTAGGTTTTCTTCCGATCATGCTTTTCACTAATTCTATTCTAAGCTTACTCATCTTACCTTTCCCTCCTAGCTTAAGATATCTTTTACTTCTTTTCCTCTTAATGCTGCAATTTCTTCTGCAGTTCTAAGAAGTTTTAAAGCTTCCACAGTAGCTCTTGCTACGTTGTGTTTATTTCTAGACCCTTTAATTTTTGTTAAAATGTCTTTTACTCCAACTAATTCTAGAATTTCTCTAGATGCTGACCCAGCAATAACTCCAGTCCCTTCGTAAGCTGGTGCCATCCATAAAGATGTTGCTCCCCATTTTCCTACGATTTCGTGAGGAACTGTTCCACCTTTTAAAGAAACTTCAACGATATTTCTTTTTGCAGAAGCAATTGCCTTTCTGATTGCATCAGGAACTCCGTTAGCTTTTCCTAATCCCAATCCAATTTTTCCTTCTCCATCTCCAACAGCTGCTAATACAGAGAAAGAGATAGTTCTTCCTCCCTTTGTTGTCTTAGAAACTCTTGAGATTTTTAATAATTTTTCTTGATATTGTTTTTCTTCTCTATTTGCGAACTTAGACAAGTTAAATCCTCCTCTCTTTCCAAGAATTAGAAGCTTAATCCAGCTTCTCTAGCTGCTTCTGCTAAAGCTGCGATTCTTCCAGTATATTTGTATCCTGATCTATCAAAAACAACTTCTTTGATTCCTTTTTCCACTGCTTTTTCTGCAATTGCTTTTCCAACTGCTTTAGCAGCTTCTACATTCCCACCATTTTCTACTTTCATACCTTTCATAATAGTAGAAGCAGATACTAATGTTACTCCATTAACGTCATCGATTAATTGAGCAAAGATATTGTTGTTTGATCTGTAAACAGACAATCTAGGTCTTTCTGCAGTTCCAGAAATTTTATTTCTAATTGCTAAGTGTTTCTTTTCTCTTACAGATGCTCGATTTACCTTTTTAAACAACTTTCTTACCTCCTTTTCAAGCTATTTTACGCTTTTTTACCTTCTTTTCTTCGGATATGTTCATCAGTGTATTTAACTCCTTTTCCTTTATAAGGTTCTGGAGCTCTCTTAGATCTAATGTTAGCAGCAATTTGCCCAACAAGATCTTTTTCAATTCCTTCTACAAGAATTGTAGTATTTTTTTCTACAGTAAATGTAATTCCAGGAATTTCATCAATGATAACTGGGTGAGAATATCCTAAAGATAATTCCAATCCTTTTCCTTTGACAGCAGCTCTGTATCCAACCCCAACTAGAGTTAAAGATTTTTTGAATCCTTCTGATACTCCGCTTACCATGTTTTGGATTAAAGCTCTTGTTGTTCCATGAATAGCTCTCACTTTTGGTTCGTCGTTAGGTCTTTCAACAACAACTTCTCCATTTTCTAATTTTATTGTTAATTCTTGATTAAATTCTTTTTCTAATGTACCTTTAGGTCCTTTGACAGTAACCTTATGTCCGTCGATTTTCACTTCGACTCCTGCAGGTACGACGATAGGTTTTTTACCTACTCTTGACATTTACGGACACCTCCTAGTTAATATTACCAAACAAATGCAAGGACTTCTCCACCTACGTTTTCCATTCTAGCTACTTTATCAGTAACAATTCCTTTTGAAGTAGAAACGATAGCGATTCCTAATCCAGATAATACTCTAGGCATATCTTCTACAGAAGAATACACTCTTCTTCCAGGCTTAGAAATTCTTTTAATCCCTTTAATAACTCTTTCTTTTCCATCATATTTCAAATAAACTCTAATATTTTGTTTTGTACCGTCTGTTACAATTTTATAATTAGAAATATATCCTTGTTCTTTTAAAATTTCAGCAATTCTTTCTTTCATTTTAGAAAAAGGAACGTCCACTTTTTCATGCATTACTGCATTGGCATTTCTAATTCTTGTTAACATATCAGCAATTGGATCTGTTAAATACATCTACTAAAATCCTCCTTCCTTATCAATCTTACCAAGATGATTTTTTTACACCAGGGATAACTCCAGCTCCAGCTAGTTGTCTGAATTTTACTCTTGAAATTCCAAACTCTCTCATGTATCCTCTAGGTCTTCCATCTAGTTGACATCTATTTCTTCTTCTAACAGCTGCAGAGTCTTTTGGTAATTTGTTTAATTCAAACATAGCTTCCATATCTCCAGCTGCGACTCTTTTCTTTAGTTCAGCTCTTTTTTCAGCATATTTTTCGCTAAGTTCTGCTCTTCTAGCATCTCTTGCGATCATTGACTTTTTCGCCATCTACGATTAACCTCCTAACTCTTACTTTTTGAAAGGCATTCCAAAAGCCTTAAGTAGTGCTCTTCCTTCTTCATCAGTTTTCGCAGAAGAAACCATAGTAATAGACATTCCCAATAATTTTTCTACTTTATCGAAATCAATTTCTGGGAATACTAATTGGTCAGCCAATCCTAATGAATAGTTTCCTCTTCCATCAAATGCATTTGCAGAAACTCCTTCGAAGTCTCTCACACGAGGAAGAACTACATTTACCAATCTATCTAAAAAGTCATACATTCTTTCTTTTCTAAGAGTAACTTTAGCTCCAATCGCCATTCCTTCTCTTAATTTGAATCCTGCTTCAGACTTTCTAGCTTTTCTTAACAAAGGTTTTTGTCCTGTAATGATTGTTAAATCTGCCATAGCCGCATCCATTAACTTAGAGTTTTGAGTTGCTTCTCCAACTCCCATGTTTACGATGATTTTTTCTAGCTTAGGGCAATCCATGATGTTTTTAATTTCTAAATCTTTCATTAACTTAGGAACGATTACATCATTGTATAATTTATGATATCTAGAAACGTATTTTGACACTTACGTTTTCCTCCTTTCTTAGATAATTTCTCCTGATTTCTTAGAAACTCTTACTTTCTTTCCATCTCTTACTTCGTATTTTACTCTAGTTGGTTTTCCAGCTTTTTCATCAAACAACATTACTTTTGAAGAAAAAATTGCAGCTGCTTTTTCTACAACTCCACCTTGTGGGTTTACTGGACTTGGTTTTAAATGTTTCTTAACAACATTTACTCCTTCTACAACTACTTTTCCTTTTTTAGGGAAAACTTTTACTACTTTTCCTGTTTTACCTTTATCTTTACCAGAGATTACACAAACAGTATCTCCTGTTTTCACATGTAAAGAAGCAGGCACGAATTTAATCTTAGGTTTAGCCACGATTATTAGCCTCCTCTCTTAATTATATTACTTCTGGAGCTAGAGATAAAATCTTCATAAAGCTTTTAGCTCTTAACTCTCTCGCTACTGGTCCAAAGATTCTAGTTGCTTTTGGTTCATTATTATTGTTGATTACAACGGCTGCGTTATCATCAAATTTAATGTATGATCCATCTTCTCTTCTAGTTTCTTTTCTTGTTCTTACAATAACAGCTTTTATTACGTCACCTTTTTTTACGTTTCCACCAGGGATAGCTTCCTTAACTGATGCTACAACGATGTCACCAATTCTACCGAATCTTTTCTTAGATCCTCCTAAAACTCTGATTACCATAAGTTTTTTAGCTCCAGAGTTATCAGCAACATTAAGGATAGTTTGTTGTTGTACCATTAAATTATCCTCCTCTCAACGATAATTTGAATATTATCTAGCTTTTTCAATAATTTCCACTAATCTCCAATTCTTATCTTTAGATAGTGGTCTAGTTTCCATAATTCTTACTTTATCTCCAACTTGTGCAACATTTTGTTCATCATGTGCTTTGAATTTTGTTGTCTTTTTTACTCTTTTTTTATAAATTGGGTGTAAAGCCATTGTTTCAATCGCAACTACAATAGTTTTTTCCATCTTGTTTGAAACAACGATTCCTTCTTTTACTTTTCTTTCGTTTCTCAAGACATTACCCTCCTCTTTGTTAGAATTTTTCTATCGAGATATTATCTTTCGTTTAAGATTGTGTTAATTCTTGCAATCTCTCTTCTTACTTCTCTAATTTTTGCAGTGTTTGTTAATTGACCTAATGAAAGTTGGAACTTTAAGTTGAATAATTCTTCTTTTAGTTCTTTGCACTTAACAACTAGGTCTTCACTAGTCATTTCTCTAATTTCTTTTGCTCTCATTAGTTTTCACCACCATTCTCTTCTCTTTTTACAATTTTACATTTGATAGGAAGCTTCATAGCTGCTTTTCTTAAAGCTGCTTTTGCTTTTTCTTCAGTAACTCCTGATACTTCGAATAAAATTCTTCCAGGTTTTACTACACATACCCATCCTTCTACGTTTCCTTTCCCTTTACCCATTCTCACTCCAGCTGGTCTAGCTGTGATAGGTTTATCTGGGAATATTCGAATAAATGTTTTCCCTTCTCTTTTGAACGTTCTGTTAATTCCAACCCGACAAGATTCAATTTGTCTGTTTGTAATCCAAGATGGTTCTAAAGCTTGTAGTCCATAGTCTCCAAATGCAACAGTTGTTCCTCTTTGTGCATTTCCTTTCATACGTCCTCTGAACATTTTTCTATGTTTCGTTCTCTTTGGCATCAACATAATTAAGCTTCCCCTCCTTCTTTCGCAGTTGGAAGAACTTCACCGTGGAATACCCAAACTTTGATTCCTAAAGCTCCATAAGTTGTATGAGCTGTTGCTACAGCATAATCAATATCCGCTCTTAATGTATGTAGAGGTACTTTTCCTTCTACTGCCCATTCAGATCTTGCGATTTCTGCTCCGTTTAATCTTCCAGAAACCATAACTTTAATTCCTTTTGCTCCAGCTTTCATTGCTCTTCCGATTGCTTGAGTCATCGCTTTCTTGTAAGCAATTCTCTTTTCGATTTGAGTTGCGATAGATTCTGCTACTAATACAGCATCTTTATTAAATTCTTTTACTTCTTGTACTTTAACAGTAATTTTCTTTCCTGTCATTTTTTCTAATTTAGCTCGTAAGCTTTCAATTTCTGCACCTTTTCTTCCGATGATGATTCCTGCTTTTCCTGCAGAAATAAGTACAGTAATTTGTGAAGGAGAAGTTCTTTCTAATTTTACTTTAGAAACTCCTGCATGATAGTAAGCTTTTTTCACAAATTCTCTAACTTTCACATCTTCATGGAAGTATTTTGCATATTCTTTTTTATCTGCATACCAATTAGAATCCCAAGATCTTGTAATTCCAAGTCTTAGTCCTCTAGGGTCTACTTTTTGTCCCACAGTTTTACCTCCTTAAAAAATCCTACTTTTCAGATACTGCTACGATAATATGTGCAGTTGGTTTTCGAATAATATCGGCTCTTCCCATTGCTCTAGGCATAATTCTTTTTAATACTGGTCCCTCATTAATCATAATGGTTGACACAACTAATTTATCTTCATCCATTTTAAAGTTATTTGTTGCATTTGCAATTGCAGATGCTAATGTCTTTTTAATAACTCTAGCTGCTTTTTTATTTGTAAATTCTAGAATGTCTAATGCTTGTAATGCTGATTTTCCTCTTACTAGGTCAGCTACCAATCTAGCCTTTCTAGGAGATAATCTCACGTATCGAGTAATCGCTCTAGCTTCCACTAGTCCAACCTCCTTTTAATTTTATATATAATCTCTATTGCCATGTCTTAATTATTTTTTCTTTTTGTCTGCACCATGTCCATGGTAAGTTCTTGTTGGAGCAAATTCTCCTAATTTATGTCCTACCATTTGTTCTGTTACATGTACAGGGATGTGTTTTTTCCCATTGTATACTCCAAAAGTAATTCCAATGAAGTTAGGGAAAATTGTTGATCTTCTTGACCAAGTTTTAATAACAGCTTTGTTGTTTCCGCTTTCAACAACTGCTTCTACTTTAGACATTAAGTGATGATCACAAAATGGTCCTTTCTTTAATGATCTAGCCATTACCTACTAGCCTCCTCTCGTAATTATTTTTCGTTTCTTCTTCTTACGATAAATTTATCAGTGGTTTTCTTTCCTCTAGTTTTAACACCAATAGCAGGTTTTCCCCAAGGTGTTAAAGGTGATTTTCGTCCAACAGGGTTCTTTCCTTCCCCTCCTCCATGAGGGTGATCTACTGGGTTCATTACAGATCCTCTTACATGAGGTCTTTTTCCCATATGTCTTGCTCTTCCTGCTTTACCGATATTTACTAGACTGTGTTCAGCATTTCCAACTTCACCGATTGTTGCCATACATTCTCCGTGAATCAATCTTAATTCTCCGGAAGGTAATTCAACGTGGCAGTAAGTCCCTTCTTTTGCAACCAATCTTGCTGCAACTCCTGCAGATCTTACTAATTGTCCACCTTTTCCTCTTTGTAATTCGATGTTATGGATTTGTACCCCAACTGGCATATCTTTAATTTTTAAAGCATTTCCAGGTTTGATATCTGCTGATGCACCAGCTTTTACCACGTCACCTTTATGAAGTCCTTTCGGTGCTAGGATATATCTTTTTTCTCCATCAGCATAGAATAATAAAGCAATATTTGCAGATCTGTTAGGATCGTATTCAATTGTTACTACTCTTGCTGGAATATCTAATTTATTTCTTTTGAAATCAATAATTCTGTAAAGTCTTTTGTGTCCTTTTTGTCTATCTCTACAAGTTCTATGTCCGTAGTTATCTCGTCCATAAGCTGATTTCAAAGGTACTGTTAAAGACTTTTCAGGTCTTACTTTATCTAATTCGTCGTTAACCAATCTAGACATATGTCTTGTTCCGTTGGTTATCGCTTTCATTTTTCTAATTGCCATCTTTTATTCCTCCATTTAGACCTATACGTATCTTTAGTTTCTCTTATACTTCTTTAAAATAAGTAATTGTATGTCCTTCTGCTAGTTTTACAATTGCTTTCTTTCTAGCTGAAGTTTGATATAATTTCATACCATGTCTTTTTGTAACAGGTTTGTAATTCATAGTTGCTACTGTTAATACTTTCACATTAAATAATTCTTGCACTGCATTTCTGATTTGAAATTTGTTTGCTTTTGGATTTACTTCGAAAGTATATTTGTTATATTCTTTTCTCAATAATTCTGATTTTTCAGTAATTACAGGTTTTTTAATAATATCGTAAGCGTTCATACTATGCTAGCACCTCCTCAATTGTAGTTAGTGCTTCTTTTGTAAGGATTACTTTTTCTTGTTTTAATAACCAGTATACCCCAATTTCATTTGGTTGTAATACCACTGCATTTTCTAAGTTTCTTGCAGATAAATACAAGTTGTAATCTTTTACATCTGTCAAATCATTTACTACAAATAATTGCTTTTGTTTTGCATCAATTTTATTTACTAAGTTTACAATTGTTTTTGTTTTTGGTGCTTCAACAGCTCCTTCTAACACAACAATTTGATTGTTTGCTACTTTAGCAGATAAAGCAGATCTCAATGCTAGATTTCTTACTTTCTTGTTTACTTTCTTTTCATATGATCTTGGTTGAGGTCCAAAAGTAACTCCTCCACCTACCATATGAGGTGCTCTGATACTACCTTGTCTAGCTCTTCCAGTTCCTTTTTGTTTGAAAGGTTTTCTTCCTCCCCCTCGAACCATTGCTCTAGTTTTAGTAGCAGCAGTTCCTTGTCTAGCAGCTGCTAATTCTGCAGTCAATACTTCATGAAGCACAGTTTTATTTGGTTCAATTCCAAATACAGCTTCATTTACTTCTACAGTACCAGTTTGGTTTCCTGCTAAGTCATATATGTTTAAAACTGCCATTATTTTCCTCCTTCCACTCTACAAACCATTATTTTTTGATTGCTGGTTTAATTACTAAATATCCGTTCTTTGCTCCAGGGACAGCTCCCTTAATCAATAATAGGTTATTTTCTGCATCTACTTTTACAACTTTCAAGTTTTGAACTGTAACAGTTGCATTTCCATGTCTTCCAGCCATTCTTAATCCTTTTAATACTTTTCCAGGCCATGAAGATTGTCCAATAGATCCTCCAAGTCTGTGGTTTCGAGATACCCCGTGAGTAGCTCTGTTTCCACCGAAACCATGTCGTTTCATAACCCCAGCAGTTCCTTTCCCTTTTGAAGTTCCTGTAATATCTACATATTCTACTTCTGAGAAAACATCTACTTTGATTTCTTGTCCAAGTTCATACCCTTCCACAGAATCTACTTTTAATTCTCTTACGAATCTTTGAGGTTTTACCCCAGCTTTATTGAAGATTCCCATCAATGGTTTTGTAGTGTTTTTTTCTTTCTTTTCATCGAAACCTAATTGTAGTGCTGTATATCCATCAGATTCTTCAGTTTTCTTTTGAAGAACATAGTTTGGACCAGCTTCTACAACAGTTACTGGAACAAATTTTCCATCTTCGAAAATTTGTGTCATTCCAATTTTCTTTGCTAAAATTCCTGACATCTTTTTACCTCCATCAAATAATATATCGATTGACAACTGTTCCTTGTGGTTCCATCAAAGAAACCTACAAAAAAAAATTGCCAACATGTATTATTCTGTAAGTATAATGCTTTCGCATTATCTCCCATCATAATAACTCTAAGAATTAAAATTAAATTTGTTTAATTTCAATTCCTACACCAGCCGGTAAGTTAACTGCTGTTAACGAAGCAATAGCCTTATCTGTAGAATTTACTAATTCTACCATTCTTCTGTGTACTCTCATTTCAAATTGTTCTCTTGAATCCTTGTTTACGTGTACTGATCTTAGTACAGTATACTTTTTAATCTTTGTTGGTAGAGGCATAGGTCCTACTACTTCTGCACCAGATTTTTTCGCTACTTCTACGATTTTTTTAGCTGATTCATCTAGTAAGCTATGATCGTATGCTTTCAAGTAGATTCTTAATTTGTTAGAAGCCATTCGTTGTTGCACCTCCTTTAAAAGTAGATTTCATAAGGATTTTAGAATTTTTCCTTATACACCTTTGGAATTATATCATACTTTCCTAAAAAAACCAAGACTTTTTTTCAAAAAATGAAAAAAAATTAAAGATTTTGAGCCGCTGTCATAAGAGAAGGTATAATTTGCAATTTCTGAAATATGCACCATATTTCGAAAATTTCCTACCATATCTACAACTGCTAAACTTGAAAAATTTTCTTTTGTCATCAATTCTAAGGCTTCTTGAATCGAGTCTTCTACACAAATCGTACTTTTCTCCACATAATTCAAATTCATAACTTGTGCACTCACTGTTTTTAACATTTTAGGAGTTTCCACAGATAATTTTCGTAATACAAATTCTGTTTCTTTCGATAAGCTCCCTAAACAACAAGCGATAGCGTCAAACCCCTGTTTTCTTTTTAATGCAGCCATAGCAATACTAGAACAAATACTATCAGTATCTGGATTTTTATACCCAAACACTAAAACTTCTTCCATATTTCCCCCTTATTTTGAAAAAGAGACATCTGCATAAATTTTTGCAAATGTCTCTTGTAAATCAATTCTATAACATAGTTAAAAAACTATTTTGTATATTGCCATACTCCATGTAAGTTACAGTACTCTCTAGCAACTACTTTTGTTCCCTTAGGTACTGCGAAGAAAGCTTCAGGAGCATCTCCAGGATTTAAGTATCTTCTATATAAATTATTGTCGTCCACTACAATTTCAATAAATTGAATATAGTGAGCATCTTGCATCGGATGAGCTGTTTCTTTTCCTACCTTTACTAAATATCCATTTTCTTGTTCTTCTACATAAGGAACGTGTTTTTCAGTAGAAGCATCTTCTGATTTTACTTCTAATTTTTCTACTCCAGGGATTGCTTCCTTCAAACATCCTTCTCCATCTACTGCTACTTCTAATAATTTTTTACTTCCTGCTACTTTAAAAAAATCGTTTCTCATATTCGTTTCCTCCTTAAAAATTAGTGTTTTTTCTCCATACAATTTTTACAAATTCCCTTAAAATAAAAGTGTTCCTCTTCTACTTGACACCCCTCTAACAAGCTCTCTGCCTGAAAAGGGGTATTTTTTAATTCTACGTCATAGACAGCCCCACATTCTTGGCATTTAAAATGCCCGTGCGTTGTTGAGACTAAATCATATCTTGTTTCGTTTTCTTCAATAATGATTACATTTACTATCTTCTTCTCTACAAATAAGTTTAAAGTGTTATAGACCGTCGTTTTTGATAAGGTCGGAATTTCAGGACATAAAGCTTTATATATCACATCTACTGTTGGATGATTGTGATAATCCAACAAGTATTGAAATATTCTCATTCGTTGATAAGAAGGTTTTATGCCGTGTTCTTTTAGGTATTCGCCCACATTATCAATTCTGATATTCATGTTCGATTCCACCTCCTATCGTATATAAAATTTTATAAGTCAATTTTGTAATTATTATATATTTAATAATATAATAATTTACTAATAATGTCAAGTTTATTCTAAACTTTTTTTCATAAGCAATCGATGTATCCCTTCTCCATACTCATTTTCCTGTAATTCTAGCACTTTATAATCTTTGTTTTTATAAAGATGAATTGCAATTTCATTCTTAGGATCGACAGTCAAAGCAATTCCATGATAAAATTTTTCTTTTAAATATTTTTCTCCCAAATCTAAAATGTATTCTGCCCAACCTTGTCTTCTATACTTTTTTCGAGTGCAGATTCCATATAAAAAAGCTTCTTTTTTTTCAAATACTTGCATAAATTCTAAAACAGAGACTAACTCTCCATTTTTATCTTCCAACACAAAAACTTTTCCATAACGAATCAAAGCTTTTAAAATCCAAAGATCTACCCCACCCTGTCCTTCGAAAGCTTCTTCTTCCAATTCTACAATTTTGTTCAAATACTCTAAATCTATTTCCACTAATTCACGAAATTTCATATAGCTCCTTCTTTATTCCTCATCATATTTAATATGATACAAATATAAGCCATTCGGATCTGCCAAGTACTTTGGAAATTCCTTGTCCGGTTCTTTCAACATTTTCTCAATTCGATTCGATTCTACTTTCTGAAAATATACCTGAAAAGCAGTTCCCAACATGATACGAATCTGTGATTTTAAAAAAGCATTAGCCTCTATATAAATATCCATTCCCTCATCCACTTCTTTTACTTGAATAGAATATATTTCTCTTATCGGATTCGCAAAGGCATCATCTTGCAAACGAAAATTTTGAAAGTTATGTTTTCCCATAAAAATTTTTAATATCTTAAAAAAAGATTGAGAATCTATCTTTTTTTTCACATAAGTCTTATATCGACGCTCAAAAGGACTTTTTTTCCAAGTAATCCGATAACAATATGACCTTGTTTTTGCAGAAAAGCGAGCATGAAAGTCCTTTCTTGCTTCTTCCAACTCTAAAAGTAAAATATCTTCCGGCAGGCAACGACTCAAAGCATAAAACAACTTATCCAAGGGTATATTGACTGCAGTAAAAAAATTAGAAACCTGATGCATAGCATGTACCCCTCGATCCGTTCGTCCAGAGGAGGTTAAATCTATCTTTTCTTTCAAAATACGAAAAAGACATTTTTCAATTTCCCCTTGTACCGTTCTTTTCTCCGGCTGCCTTTGAAAACCCATAAAAGAGCTTCCGTCGTATTGATATGATATTTTGATATTTTTCATTCCTCCTCCTTTCTAAATCCATATCTTTTATTATAGCATACTTTCAAAAATAGCATATAGTTTTTCTTGCTCTTTCCCAAAAAGCGAGTATAATAGAAAGAAAAGCTAGGAGGAAGCCATGGATAAGAAGCAAGTGGAAGAGCTACAATCTCTTCTTCAAAAACAAAACTACACCATAATTTATGTCGATTTTGCAAATCCTAAAAATGTAATTGTCTCTCACAGTATCAATGATTTTTCTTCAATAGACTTAGAACACTTTGCAAAATTTTATGTATTCAACGATAATTTTATGAGAGTATACTCTAGAAAGGGGCCAAAACACTTTGATTTTTACGAAATTCAAAAGGAAGATTTTGATCCAGGTTATGATGAGAAAGTTTTTTTCGTCGACTACTCTCAATATAAAAAACTACATATGCGTGTTGGGAAAATTGATGGAAAATCTGCAATGCAATATCTATATTTTGAATAGAAAAAGAGGATGAATTACACATCCTCTTAATTTTCCTCTAAGCTCTCTCGGTCTAAAATCTTATACTGATTCCTTCCGTTTCTTTGTAAAATTCCTTCCTCAACATATTGTCCCAGAACTCTAGATAACGATGGTCTTGTTACTCCAAATAATTCTGCCAATTCTTTTAAGGAGCGATCAAAACAACAACTTCCTTCTTTTTCGTGAGATAATAAATATTGATTTAATTTACTTCCAATACTTTTATATTGAAACTGAGACCATAACCGATTTGATAAAAATTGTGCCTTGGAACTAATGTCATTTACAAACTTCTCTAAAATTTCTGGTTCTTCCTGAAAAACGGAAATCAATGTCTCCTTAGGAATAAAATATACATTACAATCAGTTTTAGCCCGTAAATCCACCGGATAATAAGGGTTTCCTCCAAAAACAAAAGCACTTGCTAAAAAAGTCTCCCCTTGCATTTCTTCAATTTGATTCACATCTCCATTTTCTTTTAACATCTCTGCTACGGCAATCCCTTCTGCTAAAATATGAAGTCCTTTTACTTCTTCCCCCCGAAAAAAAATAGCCTCTCCCTTTTTAAAAGAAAATAATTTTGCATAGTTTCCCCAATTTTTTTTCATCTTTCCCCTCTTTCTATTTCTTAATTTTTCTGTTATGATAAGAATATAATTTATCATAACAGAAAGGAAGTTCTTATGGAAAAATTGATTTTAACTTGTCCACATTGTCACAAAAAAATGAAAATTCAAAAAAAAGCAGCTAAATATAAATGTCCTCACTGTTCTAGCATTTGTATTATCTCTTCAATAGCCCTTTTTCTTCTAATGATACAAAACTATATACAATTTTTTACACAAAAGATAAAACATAAGTATCAAAATGTAAAAAACACTTATAAATATTTAAAAATGCTTCGAGATAATCAAAAAAAACATTAAGACTCAAAAGAAAGGTATAGATTCTGACAAGTCTTTTCCAATTTTCTATATACAACACCTGCAGAATCTAGCATTCTTTTCGAAGCTATGTTAGATTCTGTTTCTGCATATTTATCACTCAAATATACAATTTCTCGAATCCCGCTTTGAATAATTGCCTTGGAACATTCATGACATGGAAATAATGCCACATAAATAGTACAATTTTTTAAAGATTGTGTACTGTTTAGAATTGCATTCAATTCAGCATGACAGACATAGGGATATTTTGTTTCTAAAAATTCTCCTTCTCTCTCCCATGGAAACTCGTCATCTTCACAACCTTTTGGTAAACCATTGTAACCTAAGCCGATAATTTTCTTATCAGGACTCACAATACAAGCTCCCACCTGTGTATTTGGATCTTTACTCCTCATAGCGGAAAGCAATGCTACTCCCATAAAATATTCATCCCAAGTAATATAATCTTTTCGCTTCATCGTTTCTCCTTAAAAAAAAGGCGATTCTCCCGAATCGCCTTAGTTAAATTTTACCTATTCCCCAGCTGTTCCATATTTTGCTAGTAAATCTTGATCTTCTCTTTTTTGTTCTTCCAATTCGATTTTTTTAATAGATAATTTAATTTTTTGAGTTTCTTGATTGATTTCTACAATTTGAGCTTTTACCACTTGTCCAATTTCAAACTTATCTTTTAAATCTTTTACAAAATCTTTAGAAGCAAATTGAGTAGGAATAAACCCATCGATTCCTTTTGATAACTCTACGAACAATCCGAAATCCATGATATTTTTAATTTTCTTTTCTACGGTTGTTCCTACTTTATATTCTTCCATTGCTTTATCCCAAGGACTTTTCTTTAACGCTTTGATACTTCCTTTAATTTTTTTATCTTCTACATTTAATTCTAACACTTTGAAAGAAATAGTATCTCCTACTTGATAGTTTGCAGGTTCATCTCCTGGCCATCCAAAGTCAGAAGAATGTACAAATACATCTACTCCGCTTTCAATTTCTGCAAATAATCCAAATGGTTTAATATCTAAAATCGTTGCAGTTAATTCCTTTCCTTCAGCAAATTTTTCTTCAGCAACATCCCAAGGATTTTCTACTAATTGTTTAAATCCTAACTTTAATTTTCTTCCTTCTGGATTAAATTCAAGAATTTTTACTTTTACAGTTTCTCCAACTTTGGCATATTCTTCCATATTGATTCTCTTTTTATTCCATGCAAAATCAGAAATATGTACTAACCCTTCTACTCCTTCTGTCAATTCTACAAAAGCTCCATAAGCAAGAACTCTTGTTACTTTTCCTTCCACTTCGTCTCCTTCATGGAAAGCATCTTTTGAAAGATCCCAAGGATTTGTTGTTAATTGCTTAATTGACAATTTGATATTTTTCTTTTCTTCATCTAAAGATAAAATTTTTGCTTCTACTGTTTGCCCTACTGTATATAAATCTCTTAAATCATCTAATCTCTTCCAAGATACTTCTGAAATGTGGATGAATCCTCTTAAATGATCAATCATAACAGATAATCCGAAATCCATAATTCCTGATACAGTACAAGTTACAATATCTCCTACTGTTAATTTTGCGAATTCTTCTCCCTCTTTCATTAAAGTAATATCTTTTTTAGAGAAAGTGATTTTTTTGCTTCTCTTATCTCTGCTATCTTGTTTGATGTCTTTTACAATGACATCAATATTTTTTCCTACCATAGCTTCTCCATCTTTTTCATTGATTTCTGATAAAGAGTTTGGTAAAAATCCTTGATATAAAGCAGCTTCTACAATATATCCACCTTTGATTTTCTTTACAATTCTTCCGGAAAGAACTGTTTTGTTTTCATAAGAATCTTCAATATGTTTCCAGTTATCTTCTAAATCAATTCGTTTTCTTGATGCGATCAATACTTCTTGATCATCATCTGCTTCTAAAAGTCCAACTAAAACAACTTCTACTTGATCTCCCACATTATATTCTGATAATTCTTCTGCTCTTACTCTTACTACTGTTCTTTGTCCTGGTACATCCAAATATACAAAATTTCTTTCTATGGAATTAATGGTACCTACTACTCTTTGGTTTTTACCTCCTGTCTTTTCTGCTGGTAAGTAGTCCTCCAACATTTCTAAAAATTCATTACTATTTTCGTTCCCGTTAAGCATCTAAGATCCCCCTTATTTTATTTTCTATGTTTCTTATTATTTCTTCTGGTGTTGACGCTCCTGCAGTTAAACCAATTTTAGATTTTCCCTGCAAATAAGCTTCCTCTAAATCCTCTTCCTTTTCCAATAAATAAGTATTTGGATTTAAAGATTTTGAGATTTCATATAATTTCTGTGTATTGGAGCTTTTTTTTCCTCCTAATACAAAAACTACATCTACCTCTTTTGCTAAGCTTTCTGTTGCCTTTTGTCGCTCTTGAGTTGCTCCACAGATTTTATTAAAAATATAAACATTTGAATAGTTCTCTTCCATATATTTTTTAATCTCTAAAAACTTTTTTTGATTTAATGTTGTCTGTGTCGATAAAAAATATTTCTTTTCTTTTTCAATGGTTACTTTTTTTAACTCTTCTAAACTAGCAAATATCTGAATATTTTTTGCATAGGAAGTAATTCCTTTTACTTCCGGATGATGCTTATCTCCTATAAATATAATATCATATCCCTGTTCTATTGCCCATAAAATTTTTAATTTAATTTGGGAAACGAAGATACAGGTAGCATCATAGAGATCCAACTCTTTTTCTTCTAATTGTTTCTGCACTTCTTTTGTGATTCCATGAGCTCGAATCACAACAATATCTCCTTTTTCTAGAGATGAAATTTCTGACTCTTCAATTGTAACAAAGCCTTTTTTTTCAAAACTTTGAACGACAAAATCATTATGTACGAGCATTCCTAAAATATATTTATTTTTGTTTGCATTCTTCGGATCTTGTAAAATATCCTCACAAAGTCGTACTGCCTCCATGACTCCAAAACAAAATCCCATTTTATTCGCTCGAATAATTGTGACCTTATGGTTCATTAAATTTTTTAACCTCAATCAAATCTACTAATTCCGCTAACATGGCTTCTTCATCTGGTCCATCTGCGGTAAGCTCTAAAATTCTTCCTTGTTCTGCTGCTAACAACATAAGTCCCATAATACTCTTCCCGTTAATTTCTTCTTCATCACAACGAACTTTGATTTCTGAGTCATATTTTGCAACAGCTTGTACGAATAAAGAAGAAGGTCTAGCGTGCAAACCCGCCTTATTCTTAATCTCTACCTTAACTGTTTTCATATTCCCTCCTATAAATTGAAAGGTTTTATTCTATATTATACATTATTTTTCTTTTTTTTACAAAACTTTTTCTTGATGTTTCAAAAAAGTTTTGCATCTTCCTGAAAAATGTGCTAGTATTTCTCCAACAAATTTTATATTGTATGGAGGAAAAAAATGAAAACAATGTTGGAAGTTTTTGGAATTCATTGCTTTTCAGAAAAAGAATTGAAAAGCCGTGTTCCTAAAGATGTTTTTAAAAGTTTTAAAAAGGTACAATCTGGAAAAGAAGAATTATCGATTACCACTGCCAATGTTATTGCCAATGCTATTAAACTTTGGGCAATTGAAAATGGTGCTACTCACTTCACACATTGGTTTCAACCCTTAACAGAATTGACAGCGGAAAAGCACGAATCCTTTCTTTCTGTGCACTCCGATGGAACTTCTATCACAGAATTTACAGGAAAAGAATTGATTAAAGGAGAATCAGATACCTCATCTTTCCCTAACGGTGGATTACGTTCTACATTTGAAGCTAGGGGATATACTGCTTGGGATATCGGTTCTCCTATGTTTTTAAAAGGAGAAGGACTCTCTAAAAGCTTATATATTCCAACTGCTTTTATTGGATATAGTGGAGAAGCCTTAGATAAAAAAGTCCCTTTACTACGTTCTATTTCTGCCGTCCGAAAAGAAGCTCTACGAATTCAAAAAACTTTAGGCGATTTCGATACTAGACACATTGATGTTACCTTAGGAGTAGAACAAGAGTACTTCTTAGTCGAAAAAAAGTTTTTTGATTTAAGAAAAGATTTAACTCTTTCCGGAAGAACTGTTTTTGGAAATTTACCTCCCAAAGGGCAAGAGATGAATGACCATTATTATGGAACTATCAAAGAAAGAGTAGAAGCCTTTATGACAGAATTGGATACCGAACTTTGGAAAGTCGGTGTTATGTCTAAGACAAAGCATAACGAAGTAGCTCCAAATCAATTTGAAGTAGCTATTATGTTTAATACAGCTAATGTTGCAGTAGATCAAAATCAAATTACTATGGATATGATAAAAAAAGTAGCAACGAGACATCATCTAACAGCTCTTCTTCATGAAAAACCTTTTCATGGTATCAACGGCTCAGGAAAACATTGTAATTGGTCTCTTTCCACAGACACGGGAAAAAATTTATTGGACCCTAGCAGTTTAGAGGAAAATCGTTTTGACTTCTTACTTTATGTCATGGCAGTCATGGAAGGAGTTTATCGATATTCCGGAATTCTAAGAGCTTGTACTGCAACTCCGGGAAATGATTATCGTTTGGGAGGACATGAGGCTCCTCCGGCCATCATCTCTATCTTCCTGGGAAATGAATTACAACAAATCTTTGAAAATATCCAACACAATAATTTATCCATGACAACACAAAAAGATTTATTGGATTTAGGATCTTCTTTCCCAAAAATTCCAAAAGATATTTCTGACAGAAACAGAACTTCTCCATTTGCCTTCACAGGAAATAAATTCGAGTTTCGTATGCCTGGTTCGAGTGCCTCTCCGGCAACGCCCACTTTTATTTTGAATACCATTGTGGCAGACATCTTAAAAGAATATGCAGATAAGCTTGAACAATGGGAAAATATAAGCCCTAATGTGAAAGTAGTCAAATTGATTCAAGAACAATATCCGAAATATAAAAATATCTTATTCAACGGAAATGGTTATGATAAAAATTGGGAAGTAGAAGCAAAGGCTTTGGGACTTCAAAACTTTAAAAATACAGTAGAGGCTTTACCAAACTATATTTCAGAAGAAAGCATTGCCCTTTTTGAAAGAAATCAGGTATTAACTCGAGTTGAATTACAATCTCGTTTCCAAGTGTATTGTGAGAGATACAACAAGCAAAATAATATCGAAATTTCTTCTGCTATTGAAATTGCAAGGAATGAAATTTATCCAAGTGTCTTAGCTTACATCACAAAAATAGCTCAAAATATTGATGTTTTAAAATCTCTTGTCGAAGAAACAGAGTATCAAGAAGAAAAAAAATTATTAAAAACTCTCTTAACAAATAAAAATGAAATGTTGCAATCTATTCATGAACTAGTCGATGGAATGAAAACTGCAACCAGTATCGTAGACCAATATCAACGAGCTCAATACTACTCGAATACCTTAATACCAAAATTAGCAGATTTAAGAAAAGTTGTAGACATATTAGAAAAAGAAAGTGATAAACATACTTGGCCTATCCCAAGTTATTATGATTTATTATTTAATTTATAAAAGATACAAAAAGGGGGACATGGCCTACTGCCCCCCTTTTCCTATATGAATATCATTTTTTTAAAAAATAGATAGATCCAATTCTTTCGCTAAATCTTCTAATACTCCTGCTCCTGCAATGGAATTTCCCTTTTTATCTAGAGAAGGTCCATAAACTCCTATTCCCATTTTCTTAGGAACTACAGACACAATTCCTCCACCGACTCCACTTTTCGAAGGCATTCCCACTCGCACAGCAAATTCTCCTGATTCATCATACATTCCACAAGTTACCATTAAGGTTTTTACAATACGACTCAATCTTGTGCTAATCACTCTTTCTCCATTGGATAAAACTCCATCATTTGCTAAAAATAACCCTAATTTGGCAATGGTATATACGGTAACTTCCATAGAACATTGTTTAAAGTAAATGTCCAAGGCTTCTTCTACATTTCCTTCAATAATTCCTTCTCCCTTTAAGAAATATCCCATAGCACGATTTCGATCTCCTGTTTCTGATTCTCCGCAGTAAATTTTATAATTGACATCTACAGTTTCATCTTCTGTAATTTTCCTAGTAAAATCTAATAATCTTTGAAATCGTTCTCTGACATTTTTCCCTTTAATCATAGAAGCCACAGCAATTGCCCCTGCGTTGATAAGAGGATTATATGGTTTTTTCCGACTTGAAGTTTCTAATTTTCGAATAGAATTAAATGGGTCTCCACTCGGTTCCATTCCTACTTTCGAAAAAACATACTCTTCTCCATTATCCAAAATGGCTAACATTAAAGAAATAATTTTGGAAATACTTTGAATTGTAAATCGAGTCCCACATTCTCCATAACAAAATTGATTTCCTTCCATATCCATAACACAAATTCCCAAGGCATTTTTATTTGCTTTATCTAATTCTGGAATATAATTTGCAACCGCTCCTAAATTTGTTAGTTCTTTATTTTTTTCCACGATTTTTTGTAGTAACTCTTGCATTTTTCCCTCCAATAATTTTTTATGGGACATTTTGTTTCTATTTATTATATTTTTCCCCACTTTTTTTAGTATATCAAATCAAAAAAAAATTGTCAAGAATATAAAAAGCCCATAAATCTGAATTTATGGGCTTTAATTGTATATTTTGTCGAAAAAATATTAACGTTTTGAGAATTGAGGGCTTCTTCTTGCCTTTTTCTTTCCGTATTTCTTTCTTTCAACCATTCTTGAATCTCGAGTTAAGAATCCAGCTTCTCTTAAAGCTGCTTTTAAAGTTTCATCAGCTTCTACTAAAGCTCTAGAAACTCCGTGTCGGATTGCTCCTGCTTGTCCAGCATTTCCTCCACCACATACATTTACTCTTACTTCATATTTATCTAAAGTTTCTGTTAATGTTAAAGGTTGTTCTACAATTTTAGCTAGAATTTCTCTTCCTCCGAAATATTCTGCCATTGATTTTCCATTGATGACAACTCCTTGTCCTCCAGGAATTAGTCTTACTCTTGCTACTGAAGTTTTTCTTCTTCCAGTTCCTCTATATTGATTCATATCTGCCACTGTTCCTTACCTCCTATTAAAATTCTACCTTGTTTGGTTGTTGTGCTTCATGAGTATGTTCTGCTCCAGCGAACACTCTCAATCTTGTCAATTGTTCTCTTCCTAATTTATTTTTTGGAAGCATTCTTTTAACAGCTAGCATTAATAGTTCTTCAGGTCTCTTGTCTAAGATTTCTCCTAGCTTTCTTTCTCGAATTCCTCCTGGGAACCCAGAGTGATTGTAATATTTTTTATCTGTTAATTTTTTACCAGTTACTACCATTTTTGCAACATTTGTTACAACAACGAAGTCTCCTCCGTCAATATGTGGAGTGAAAGTAATTTTTTCTTTCCCCATTAATTTCTTAGCAACTTCTACTGCTAATCTTCCTAAAATTTTTCCTTCTGCATCATAGTGGTGCCATTCTCTAACGACATCTTCTTTTCTTTGCATATAAGTATACTTCTTCACTTTGCATTTCCTCCTAAAAATTTGTTATATTCTTCGTGATATAACGCAACGGTCCTTTGTGGGAAAGGTCTAATAATATACCTTATTATTATAGAGTATTTTCTTTCTTCTGTCAATCTTTTTTCTTGAATTTCAAAAAAATAGGTAAATTGCAACTATAAATGTCACGTTATGAAAAATATTT
>UMHQ01038006.1_pt1 | contig 26515 bp, 22 predicted proteins | sample 1965531 | NCBI WGS metagenome assembly UMHQ01 (sample SAMEA4836098, study PRJEB28245) | human gut metagenome | biome: gut microbiome; material: fecal sample | place: Denmark | collected 2008 | reverse complement strand
ACGGCAGGAACCGCGACGGCAGCAGCCGGGGCGGGCGCCGGCTGGTAGACGGGCGCGGAGGCGTACTGCGGGGCCTGGCTTGCGGGCGGCATCTGCGGGGAGCCCACCTGGCGGCTGCCTGCGAGCGGGACGTTCTGGATCTGGCGCACACCGCCGCGCGCGAGCAGCGCCTGCTCGGCGTCGAGAACGGCCTCCTGGGGCATGACGTCGAGGCCGGCGGACATGCTGTCTGCGGGCGACGGCTTTGCCGGCGCGGGCTGGGGAATCGGGCGGAGCCCCTGGGACATGGGCTGCGGCTGGGCCGGGCGCTGCGCACGCTGTCCGGCGGCGCCTCCCAGCCCTCCGCTGCGGGAGCCGCCAACGCCAAGGAACAGGGCCTCCTCCTCGCGAAGGCGGTTGAGGGTCTGCGCGTCGACGTTCTCGGCGAAGACGGAGAACTTGCCGCTCCTGAGCGAGGGGTCTGCCGTGAAGCGAACGACGGGCCTGCCCACGAACGAGTAGCCCTTGCCCTGCGCCTGGCCCTCGATGAACTGCGCGGTCTCCTTGGTGATCTGTGCGTAGAGGGGGCGCATGGAGAGGTCGTCCTCGCTGGAGACGAGGATCGTGTAGAGCGCGGGCGCGGTGTCGACGCCGTTGATGACGTAGGTCTCGGCCTCCATCTCGCGGGCGGCCTTCTTGGCGAGCTTCTTGAAGGAGAACGGCGCGGTGAGGCCTTGGGCCGTGGCGCCAAACAGGCTGCCGACGCGCTGCTCAAAGACGTTAAGGAAGTTCACGCTACTCATCCTCCGTATGTCTCGGCGCGGGGCCGATGGTCGAGATGACAATGCTCACAAGTACTGCAAAGACTACCGCAACTGCTATACCCGCAGCGTCAGGCGCCGCCCATAACCCGCCATTCTCCACTCTGGCGCTGAGAACCTGAACGCCGACGAGAACTGCCGCGCATGCCACCTGACCAGCGATTCCTCGGGCGCCCCCGCGGCCTGCACCAATGAGTGCCGCCAGCCATGCGCCGACCGCACACCCAAGGACCGCAAGCCACGTCTCGGGCTGCGCGAGCTTGGCTACGACGCCCTGGGCGAAGGCGTCTCCCGAGTCGGAGGCAAGCGCGCAGGCGAGGACGGCCTGGAGCCCCGCGCCCGCCATTCCGGTGACGAGCGCCGCCTTTGGAGCGAGAACGGCGCCCGCAGCGCCCGCCCCGGCAAACGGCGAGCCCGTCGCCGCCGGCAGCAGCAGCGCCGCATGGGCAAGGCTGCCGCTGCCGGCCGTTGCCATCCGCCAGCCAACGAGGGCCACCGCGGTGATTGCCGCCACGAGAAATGCCGGCGAGTACATGCCGCCCGAGAGCATGCCGGCCACGGCCAGCACACAGGCCGCCGTGCCGCCCGCCACCGGGGACAGCGCGCAGAGCAGCGCAATCGCTGCCCCGCACGCCGCGGAAGCGGCCGTGGGCGCCGCCTGTATGCCCAGCGCGGCGGAGATTCCCGGCGCCACGCGCCAGGCGATGCCCGCCCCCGCCAACGCGGCTACCGTGCGTTCGACGGCTGCGGGCAGCCAAGGCCAGCGCTCGGTGGGGCTCACGTGGGCGGCCTCCTCCCACGCCTGGGCGTTCGGGTCTGGCTCGCCGGTGGCCTGCGAGACGAGCGAGGCCACGGAGGCGTGCCCCTCGTCCTCGTCGCCAAGGTAGGGAACGGCGAGCTTTGCGAGCTCGCCGGCCGTCGAGGGGCGCTCGGACGGGTCCGCGCTCGTTGCCCGCGCGATGAGGTCGCTGGCCGGGCCCGCTAGCTCGGGCTCAACCTTGGCGAGTGGCTTGGCGCCGCGCTCGATCTTTCTGCGGGACGCCTCGGCGTCCTTTGCCAGGAAGGGGGAGATGCCCGTGAGCGCCTGATAGCAGACGACGCCAAGCGCGAACACGTCCGTGCGCTCGTCCACGAGCCCGCCGGCGAGCTGCTCGGGGGGCATGTAGCCCACGGTGCCGCCACGTGCGCCCTCCCAGCCTGCGGCGCTCGCGAGGCTCGCCATGCCAAAGTCGCCGAGCTTCACGGCGCCCGAGCTGTCGATGAACACGTTGGACGGCTTGATGTCGAGGTGGAGCACGTCGTTGGCGTGGGCAAAGTCGAGCGCCGCCGCAAGGCTCGAAAGCAGGTGCGCGCACTCGTCATAGGTGAGCACGCCGCCCTCGACGCGTGCCAGGAGCTCTGCGAGCGTGAGGCCGCTCACGTACTCCATGATGAGGTAGGCAACGTTGCCCCTCACCTCGAAGTCGTGGACCGTGACGATGTTGGGGTGGGTGAGGCGAGACGTGATGCGAGCCTCATCGAGCGCCTCGGAGAGCGTCGAGGCGGACATGCCGGGCGCGGCGGCGAGGGGCATGCACTTGATGGCGACCCTGCGCTCGAGCCTCGTGTCCCAACAGACCTGGACGGAGCCAAAGCCGCCCGTTCCGCGTGTCTCGACCACACGGTAGCGCCCGAGCAAGAGCGCCTGCTCGGGTTGGGGCTGCACCTGGTATGACGGCGTAGCCCAGCCCTGTTGTGTGGGGGTGGGATCGTGCACGGCCTTCTGTCCTCGTTTCAGCTGCGTCTGGTGCCTGTGCGTTGATGCGAACATTCTAGCAGCTGCCGGTGCGTGCCGTTTGCGCCCGGCTGTTCTCGGGTTGGCAAAAAAAGTTCTTGCGTGCCCGGAGAGACTTAGGGTATATTCATTCCTGCATTTGCGGGCGTGGCGGAATTGGCAGACGCGTACGGTTCAGGTCCGTATGGGGGCAACCCCATGAAGGTTCAAGTCCTTTCGCCCGCACCATGAATTAGATGAGGCCCTGGGTTTTGCCCGGGGTCTTTTTCTTTCGCGCCAAATGCCAAAGGGGACGCAAATGCCAAAGGGGACGGGTTCCTCTGTCACGTTGATGTCAGAAGAACCCGTCCCCGTCGCGCTTCTCGCTGTTGCGAGCGCCTCTACTTGTTGTCGTCGTCGAAGAACGACCAGCCGCTCTCGTCGTCATCCTCGTTATCGTACTGGTCGAAGTCCTTGCGCGTCTTGCGCTCAAGGATGATCGCGGCGATGAGGAACCCCACGAGGATGACGCCGAGAAGGACGAGCACGCCCTCCCTGGAGCTAAAGAGCCAGCTGAGAATGCCTGAGAAGTCCATGGGACGCCGTCCTTCCAATCCAAGCTCGCCTCGCGCCGTCCCGCGCCTGGGACGCCTTGGCTCTGCGCTTGCCGGCCATGTGTATGTTCGTCAATAACGGTCATAAGTATATACTTGGCAACCAGTACATCCTGCGGGCTCATGGCCTGCTGGGGGCGAGCGGTACGTGGCCGCGCGCCTTGGGGCCGGGCTGGGTACCCGCGTCCCGTGAGACAGCAACGAGAGGGAGCACCCATGCTCGACATCAAGTTTGTCCGTGAAAACCCCGACGCCGTCGACAAGGCCATGGCCGACCGCCAGTCCAGTTGGGACCGCGAGAAGTTCTTCGAGCTTGATGACGAGCGCCGCGCCGTCATCGGCGAGGTCGAGGAGCTCCAGGCCACGCGCAACGCCGAGTCCAAGAAGATCGGCGCCCTCATGAAGGAGGGCAAGAAGGACGAGGCCGAGGCCGCCAAGGAGGCCGTCCGCGAGGTTAACGAGAAGATTGACGGCCTGGCCGAGCGTCGCAGCAAGCTCGAGGCCGACCTGTATGACTTCATGGCCCACCTGCCCAACATCCCGTGCGAGGCCACGCCCTATGGCAAGGACGAGGACGAGAACATCGAGCGTCGTCGCTGGGGCACCCCGCGTGACTTCGAGGCCGAGGGCTTCGAGTTCAAGGCCCACTGGGACCTTGGCACCGACCTCGACATCCTCGACTTCGACCGTGGCAACAAGCTCTCTGGCAGCCGCTTCACCGTCCTTGGCGGCGCTGGTGCCCGCCTCGAGCGCGCCCTCATCAACTACTTCATCGACACGCACACGAGCCGCGGTTTCAAGGAGTGGTGGCCGCCCATCGTCGTGAAGCGCCAGACCATGTTCGGCACGGGCCAGCTCCCCAAGTTCGAGGATGACGCCTACCACGTCTCCGGCGACAACTTCCTGATCCCCACGGCCGAGGTCGTGCTCACGAACCTCCACGCCGGCGAGGTTCTCGATGCCGACTCCCTGCCGCGCTGGTACACCGCCTTCACCCCGTGCTTCCGCGAGGAGGCTGGCTCCGCCGGCCGCGACACGCGCGGCATCATCCGTCAGCACGAGTTCGACAAGGTCGAGATGGTCAAGTTCGCCAAGCCCGAGGACTCCGACAACCAGCTCGAGAGCATGACGGCCGAGGCCGAGTACCTGCTCCAACAGCTTGGCCTGCCCTACCGCGTCATCTCCCTGTGCACGGGCGACCTGGGCTTCTCCGCTCGCCAGACGTATGACATCGAGGTCTGGCTGCCGAGCTACAACGCCTACAAGGAGATCTCCTCCTGCTCCAACTGCGGAGATTTCCAGGCCCGTCGTGCCAACATCAAGTACCGCGACCCCGAGAACTTCAAGGGCACCCGCTACGTCCACACGCTCAACGGCTCCGGCCTGCCCGCCGGCCGCACCATGGCCGCCATCCTCGAGAACTACCAGAACGCCGACGGCTCCATCACGGTGCCCGAGGTGCTTCGCCCCTACATGGGCTGCGATAAGATCGAGCGCGCCTAGCGCGGTCTTCTCGCACAGAGACTCGCGAGGAAGCGGGCCGACCTGGGATTCCGGGCCGGCCCGCTTTTTGTGTGCGAGCGAGGCCTCCGTCGTCCGTCCTTCTCGCGAGCGCTGCAAATTGGACACTACATGGACTCAAGGCAGGTGTATAGCGTCTGATTTGCAGCGTTCGACGAGGGGATGAGGGCGCGAGGTGCTGCCCGCCTGCTACCAGATGGTCATGGGGCGGTCCTGGCCGGCGGCACAGATGGTGAGCGCGCCGTCGGGCGTGCGGGCCTCGGTGAACGTGTCGTTTGCGGCCTCGGCGCCCAGCGCGGCCGCCAGGGTGCGGATGGCGATGCTCGGCCGGTTGTTCTCCTGCGAGAGGTGCATGGCCACGACGGTCTCGGTCGCAGGGCTCACGAGTTCGCGCAGCGCTGCGGCGGCCTGGTCGTTGGAGAGGTGGCCGTGGTCGCCGCCAACGCGCGACTTGAGCACGGCGGGATAGGGACCCGTCTCGAGCATGCGCTTGTCGTGGTTGCTCTCGAGCGCGAGAATCCGCACGCCACTCAGCAGCTCCATGGCCCGCTTGCCCAGCGTCCCCGTGTCCGTGCAGAACCCCAGGGAGTCGATGCCGTTCTCGCTTGCGCAGTCGAAGCGCAGGCCAAATGGGTCTGCGACGTCGTGCGAGGTGGGAAACGTCCGCACGCGCATGCCGCATGCCTCGAACTCGTCGGCGTTCCCAACGAGCTCGAATGGAAGCGTGGCGAGGTACTTGCGGCCGCCGGCCGTTCCCGCGGTGGCCACGAGGCGCCCGTCGTACTTGTTGCAGAAGACGGAAAGGCCACTCACGTGGTCGCTGTGCTCGTGTGTCACGATGACGCAGCCCACGCGGTCCATGTCGACACCGAGCTCGTCGGCCCTGCGCATGAGCTCGCGCCGAGACAGGCCATCATCGATAAGGACGGAGCCCTGCGGCCCTTCCACCACGGAGGCGTTGCCCTTCGACCCGCTTGCGAGCACGTGGAGGTGCATCAGCGGGGCGACCTCGGGCGCCTGCTCTGGCCAGGGAAGGTCTGCGTCCGTGCTTGCGTCATGCGTGCCGTACTCGGTCTCCCATCCGTTCACGCGCGCACCCCACGGTTCTTGGCCACGGACTCAAGGGCGGTGAGGTCCGCGCGGTCTGGGGCAGTGTCATAGGGGCCGCCGTTCGCAATCTCGGCGCGCTTGGCGCGGATGAGGTCTGCGAGCAGGGCGTTTGCGGCCTCCTCCGATGTATGAAGCGCCTGGTAGATGAGCGTGGGGGCAATGGCGTAGCGGCCGGTGAGGAAGTGGCAGCCCACAAAGTCGTTCGGGTCCTTGGTCGGGTCCAGCACCGGGGTGTTGCGCCGGCTCGTGAGCAGGGCGATGCCCAGGTGGTTCACGGGGTCGATGAGCGTGAACGTGCCCGTCCAGCCCGTGTGACCCACGGAGGCGGTGTCTGGCACCTGCGAGAAGATCGCCGTGTAGCCGTCGTGGGCCTTGCGGCGCCAGCCCAGGCCAAAGCTCGGGTCCGTGTCCTTGGGCTTGATGAAGCGGTCGAGCGTATCCTCGTCGAACAGGCGAACGTCGCCGTAGCCGCCACGGTTGATGAGGAGCTGCTCGAGAACGGCGATGTCGCTTGCGGTGGAGAAGAGGCCGGCGTGACCGGAGACTCCGCCCATCACATGGAACGCCTTGGCATCGTGGCATTCGCCTTGGACGGTGTCGTGGCGCACGTTCGCAAAGCCCAGCGCGCCGTCGCGTGTGTTGCCCCTGAGCTCGGTGGCCGCGCAGTCCTGCTTGGAGAAGCCGTGCTTCAGCGGCTCGAACGTCGTGTGGGTAAGCCCGAGTGGAGCATAGATCTCCTGCTCAACGTACTCGTCGAGCCTCATGTCCGCGATGGCCTCGACGATGAAGCCCAGAAGCATGTAGTCGACGTCCGAGTAGCGCGTGGCCGTGCCTGGGACGTATTCGAGCGGCGTGGCGATGATCTTCTCGAGCGCCTCGTCGCGGCTCTGGGTGAGCAGCGCGGCATTGGCGTTGCTACCGGCCATGACCTTGTGAAGCGTGGGGTCGTAGTCCGCGTTGTGGTAGCTCGGGTCTGCGGGAAATCCCGCCTGGTGCTGGAGCAGCTCGGTGACGGTGAGCTCGTCCTTGCCGGTGATCGAGGTGCCCGGCTGGTCGCGGAACTCGGGGAGGTAGTCGCGAACGCGAGCGGTGAGGTCGAGCCTACCCTCGCTCGCGAGCTTCTGCAGCGCCATGTTGCAGGCGTACATCTTGGTGTTGCTCGCCATGTCAAAGAGCGTCTCGTCCGTGACGGGGGTGCGACCAGCGGCCGGGATGGGGGTACCGTCGGGCTCGTAGGAGTTCACGGCGCCGTAGCGGGCGCGCTTGATGGTGGCGCCATCCTTCACCACGACGAGCTGCGCGCACGAGAAACCAGCCGCTACCTCGGCGTTTATGATTTGGTCGAGAAGCTCGAGGGAGGGGTTATGCTCCCAGGCAGCCGTGTCGTCTCGAAGCGTGGGGTAGGGGACGCGGACCTCGAGCGCGCCGCAGCCCTGGTCCAGGCAGCTGACCTGCAGGTAGTTGTCGCCGTTGACGGTGGCACTGGCGATGTTCGCGGCATGCCACGCGTTGCCGGAGACGCCATCGAGCGAGACGGGCGCACCGTTCACGAAGACGCGGAACGCCTCGGGATGCGCGGCGCGCACGAGCAGCGTGCCCTGGCGCTCGAACCCGATGAACGTGCGGGTTGCGTTCGTGACGAGCGACTGGTCGTAGCCCTCGGCGCCGGGCGTGGCAGGGCAGGTGAGCTCGAGCTGATAGGCCATGGGGCGGCTCCCTATCGCGCGGCGGCCGGGTGGCCCGACTCGCCGCGATTGCGGGGACGCGCATTCGTGTCCCCAAGCGGTCGTAAACTAGACAAGCCAATAGGATAGCCCGCGCGGCCGTCGCCGGGCCACACGGATGGGGTGAGCGCGCTTGCCAAGCGTTAGCAGCAGATATGCGCACGGTCAGTCGTTCGAGCGGCCAAGCGGGCGCCTTGGCCCCGAGGCGCGCGGCCCCGTCGTACTCATGGTCTCGGGCGGGGCGGATTCCACGGCGCTGCTCGTTCTTGCGGCCACCTCGGCGCTCGACATAGACGATGGCCGCGGCGAGGCCCTCATCGCGCGCGAGCGGCTCCATGTGCTTCACATAAACCACCAGCTCAGAGCCATCGATGCGGATGAGGACGAGGAGTTCGTCCGCGAGATGGCCACCAGGTTCGGCGTTCCCGCGACCGTGCGTCGCGTCGACGTGGCGAAGCTTGCCGCCTCGGCCGAGCTCGGGGACACGAACGTGGAGAACGTTGCCCGCGAGGTGCGCTATGCCGCGGCGAACCAGCTCGCCAACGAGCTGTGCGCCGCATCGGGCCTACCACGCTCGGCCGCCCGTATCCTCACGGCCCACACGGCAAACGACCGTGCTGAGACGTTCTTCATGCATGCGATAAAGGGCTCGGGCGCGCAGGGACTCTCCTCGATCCCCCGCCGTCGCAACAGAATCGTGCGCCCGCTGCTGGGCCGCACCCACGAGCAGCTGTGCGACCTGTTGCGCATGCGCGGCATCGTCTGGCGAGAGGACGCCACGAACGCCGATACCCGCTACCTGCGAAACTTCGTCCGCCATGAGATTGTTCCGCTTGCGAGGCAGCGCAACCCGCGCCTGTTCGAGAGCATGGCCTCCACGTGCGACATCCTCTCGGATGAGGACGCCTACCTCACGCAGGTGGCCTCGCGCGCGTACCGTGCGCTCGAGCGCCGCCGCGACCAGGGGCTCGTGGTGCTCGACGCCGCCCGCCTTGCCGCCTCGGACGTGGCCATCGCCCGCCGCGTCGTGCGCATGGCGGTCCTGGAGGCCTGCCCGCAGTGCAGGCTCGATGCCCGGCATGTGGCCCGTGTCCTGGAGATTGTTGCTGCGGGCGAGGGGTCGGCGAGCCTTCCGGCGGGCGCGGACGCGCGCGTGACGTACGGGGCACTGTTCGTTCGCTCGCGCGAGGCCCAGGGGCACGCCGACACGAGCGGCTGGCTCGAGGTCCCCGGCCTTCCCGGACCGGCGGGCGCAAGCGACGTGCTCGTGGCACCAGGGCCCACGGGCTCCCTTGCGCTTGCCGCCGGCACGCTCACGGCGCGCCTTCGCGAGGTGTCCGCCGGCAGCAGCCCCGAGGCGCTCGCCCGCGCCCATGCCCGCGAGTGGGAGGGCCTGTCCGTGCTGCTCGACGCCGCCGCGTGCGGGGTTGGGCAGCTGGGCGGCAGGCTGTGGGTCTCGGGGCCGGAGGTGGGCGAGGTGCTCTGCCCACTTGGGATGCATGGCCAGTCCAAGAAGCTCTCCGACCTGCTCATCGATGCCAAGGTCCCTGCGAGCGAGCGTGCCGCCGTGCCGGTCGTGCGCACGGGGGTCTCGGGCTCGGTAGTGTGGGTTGCCCCCATGCGTGCCGATGAGCGCGCTCGCGTGACGGACGCGAGCCGTGTGCTGCTCGAGCTTGCGTGGAAGCCCGCCGCCACGAGCTAGGCGCCGAGCTTGCCCCATTTCTTCTCGGCAGCAAATGTGCCGCGCGGGGCAACGAGTACGCCTGGGTTGCTAGAATCTAATTTCCACTGAGTGTGCCTAACGAGCGGCGCCGGTGGTCACGGGGCTTCTTGCCTCAGAAGGGAAAGAGGATCGCGCCATGGAGCAGATTCATCCGGACGTCAGCAAGGTCATCCTGTCCGAGGAAGACATCAAGGGCATCGTCGCGCGCATGGGCGCGGACATCACGAGGGACTATGCCGGCAAGAACCCGCTGCTCATCGCCGTGCTGCGTGGTGCTGTCGTGTTCATGGGCGACGTGATGCGCGCCATCGACTGCCCGCTTGGCATCGACTTCATGGCCGTCTCGAGCTATGGCGACGGCGCCGTCTCCTCGGGCGTCGTCCGCATCGTCAAGGACCTGGACACCAAGATCGAGGGCCGCGACGTCCTCATCATCGAGGACATCCTCGACTCGGGCCTCACGCTCAAGTACCTCATGAAGAACCTGCGCTCGCGCCACCCGGCCTCCCTGGAGATCGCCGCCTTCCTCGTGAAGGACGTCCCGGGCCAGGAGACGGCCGTCACCCCGCGCTACGTTGGCGCGCACGTGCCCGACGAGTTCATCGTGGGCTATGGCCTCGACTTCGCCGAGCGCTACCGCAACCTGCCCTACATCGGAATCCTCAAGCCGGAGGTCTACGGAAAGTAGCATATGAGCAGTAACTTCAACGAGGACAACAACCAGCCGGGAGGTCCCCAGCGCGGCCCCAACTCGCCGCGCACGAACACCATCTCCCTCATCATCGCCATCGCGCTCGTGGCCTACCTCGTCTACTCGATGGTGCCGTCGATGTTTGGCGCCAAGAGCGCCGACACGGTGCCCACGAGCAACGTCGTGGCGGCCGTCGAGGACGACCGCGTCTCCACGCTCACGTACCGGGTCTCGTCCGGCGAGCTCACGGGCACGTACTGGCCCAACGACGCCGACAAGGGCGACGACTCCAAGCTCGTGTCCTTCAAGAGCACCTATGCCGGCACGGACAACCTCGCCGAGCTCATGCAGGACCACCCCGAGGTCACCTACACCGTTGACACCTCAAGCGACGAGTGGCTCGACACTCTGCTGTTCTCCGTGGTGCCCACGCTGCTCATGATCGGCGTGTTCGTCTACTTCATGCGTGGCATGCAGAGCCAGGGCGGCGGTGCCATGGGCTTTGACAAGACGAAGGCCAAGACAACCGAGGAGACCCGCCCCAAGGTGAAGTTCTCCGACGTCGCCGGCGTCGACGAGGCCGTCGAGGAGCTCAAGGAGATTCGTGACTTCCTCGCCGAGCCCGAGCGCTTCCACAAGATGGGCGCCAAGATTCCGCGCGGCGTGCTGCTCGTGGGCCCTCCGGGCACGGGCAAGACGCTGCTTGCGAAGGCCGTCGCCGGTGAGGCGGGCGTGCCGTTCTTCTCCATCTCCGGCTCCGACTTCGTGGAGATGTTCGTGGGCGTGGGCGCAAGCCGCGTGCGCGACCTGTTCAAGCAGGCCAAGGCCGCCAGCCCCTCCATCATCTTCATCGACGAGATCGACGCCGTGGGTCGCCAGCGTGGCGCCGGCCTCGGCGGTGGGCACGACGAGCGCGAGCAGACGCTCAACCAGCTGCTTGTCGAGATGGACGGCTTCGAGGCAAACGACGCCGTCATCCTCATCGCCGCCACGAACCGCCCCGACATTCTCGACCCGGCGCTGCTGCGCCCTGGCCGCTTCGACCGCCAGGTCACGGTTGACCGTCCCGACCTCTCCGGCCGCGAGCAGATCATCCGCGTCCACTCCGAGGGCAAGCCGCTCGCCGGTGACGTGGACTTTGGCCGTCTCGCGAAGCTCACGCCGGGCTTCACGGGCGCCGACCTCATGAACCTCATGAACGAGAGCGCGCTGCTCGCCGCCCGTCGCCACAAGTCCAAGATCACGATGGACGAGGTCGAGGAAGCCATGGAGCGTGTCATCGCCGGCCCCGAGCGCAAGAGTCGCGTCATGACGGAGGGCGAGCGCAAGACGATCGCCTACCACGAGAGCGGTCACGCCCTTGTGGGTCACATCCTCGAGAACTCCGACCCGGTGCACAAGATCTCGATCATCGCCCGCGGCCAGGCGCTTGGCTACACGCTGCAGCTTCCGGAGGAGGACCACTTCCTCAACACGCGTGACGGCATGCTCGACCAGATTGCCGTGCTGCTGGGCGGCCGCACTGCCGAGGAGCTCTTCTGCGACGACATCACGACCGGCGCGAGCAACGACCTCGAGCGTGCCACGAAGATCGCCCGCCAGATGGTCACGCGCCTGGGCATGAGCGAGGCGCTGGGCACCCAGGTGTTTGGCGAGGCCCAGCACGAGGTGTTCCTCGGCCGTGACTACGCGGACCACCAGGACTACTCGGCCGAGACTGCCAAGCGCATCGACGACGAGGTGGAGCGCATCATGCGCGAGGCCCACTCCCGTGCCCGCGAGGTGCTCGAGGCCCGTCGCGACCAGATGGACACGATGGCCAAGGTGTTGCTCGAGCGCGAGACCGTTGAGGGCGACATCGTGAACGCCCTGCTCGACGACGAGTGGGACAGCTACGTTGCCGAGCACCCGGAGGTTGCGAAGGCAGATGACGCCAAGCCCGCCACGAAGCCCGGCGAGCTCGACGAGGACGCCGCCGCGGAGGCAGCCGAGGCCGCCCGTGCCGCCGTCGCGGCGGAGGACGCGAGTGCGGACGCCGCTCCGCCCCCGAGCTCCGAGGGCGACTCCAAGAGCGAGTAATTCTCGCCTTCCATACGATTGCCGAAGGGGCCCGTCCTGTGACGGGCCCTCTCTTTTTTACGGACCGACCGCCGAATAGGGCTGAAAGCAAGCTTGACGAAGCGAAGCGGGGGGGGGCTACCGTCATCTCAGCGCCTTGTAATGTCGAGCTTAGGGGGACCCATGACGGAAGACCGGAACGAAGAGAACACGTCCGAATTTGACGAGTCGACCAGGACCAACGAGTCGCCTGCAGTTGAATCGTCTTCTCCAGGAGACAAGTCTGACGCTTCTGAGGAGTTGCGGGATTCAAATCCCTGCGGCGAGGATGACGAAGCAGAGCCTTCCCCTGATTCCTCTGACCAAACCTCAGACGAATCGGCAGCGCCCAATCTGGCCAATGACCAGAAGGACACTTCTAAGAAGCCAGCGAAGGTGGCTCTTCCGGGCTGGGCAAAAAAGGTCGGGATTGGTGTTGTCATTATCGTAGTAGCGTCAATCCTCTATGTGAGCCTCTATCATGATTGGGCTCCGGCCACTTGCACTGAGCCTCAAACATGCAAGATTTGTGGGAAGACTCAGGGGGATCCCCTGGGACATGACTATGAGGATGCCAACTGCACCAAGCCGAAGACGTGCAAGCGATGCGGAAGCACGGACGGTGCTGCGTTGGGACACGAGGTTCCTGATGATGCGTGGGTTGTTGACGTGCGGCCCACCTGCACTTCTGAGGGAAGCGAGCACGGCAACTGCAAGCGTTGCGGGGAGCAGCAGACGAAGTCCATCCCGAAGGCAGCTCACACTGAAGGCGATCCTCAGGTTACCAAGGAGGCCACAGTTGATTCTTCCGGAAATGCCGTTGCGGGTGAGAAGACTGTCTACTGCACTGTGTGTGGCGCGGTGATTAGAACCGAGAAGTACACGCTGTCTCCGGAGGAAATCGAAGACCAGTTCAAGAACTCTTGCGAGTCGCCGAGCTACGAAGATGTCGCTCGTAATCCTGACGATTGGAAGGGCAAGAAGGTTACCTTTAAGGGCAAGGTGATTCAGGTTATGCAGGACGGGAACAGCTACACTCTCCGGATTAATGTCACCGAGGGCCGCTATGGAATCTGGGATGATACGATTCTGGTCTCGTATAAAGCCGCTTCTGGATCTGCAAGGATTCTCGAGGACGATATCATGTCGTTTTATGGGACGATGAATGGAATGTATTCTTACCAATCTGTAATGGGGGCCACAATTACTGTCCCGCTGCTTATCGCATCTTATGCGGACTAATCAGACTACAAAAGGCCCCGCATTGCGGGGCCCCGAGGTGTGCCCCTTGGCCCGCGGGAGAGCTGCTGGGGTATACTCGTAACAAGCAGAGGGTGAGCACCCTCCTGCCAGTCAGCTTACGGTGGGCCATGCCCTCCGAAGAACAGCCGCCGGCCAGGGCGGCTGTTCTCTTATGTGGAGGCAGTGGCCCGGCTAGATCACTTCATCAGAATGAGGATGAAAGCGACGGCCAAGAGAAGGACCGACGCTGAGAGAACAGCCAGAACGAGTCTATCCACTTGAGAACACCCTCCCCTCTTCCCACGAGGACTCGGAGGGTACCGCTCGCTTGCTGCTGAGAGTATACCATGCATTGCGAACACACGTTCCCAAATATACGATGAAGCCAAGCGGATTGAGGGATGATTCGCCGCGGTCGGCCCCGCCAAGATGCTGCCGTCTTCGTAGGACTAAAATGCAGCAAGGAAGCTATTCGCGAACGAAAAGCCCAAACGGCTCACCAGGCCGGGCCCGGTTTTGAGGGGGATGCAATGATCAACGAGACCATGTACGGCTACGGCGCGTCCAAGAGCTCCATTCGCGAGATTGCCGCGTACGGCGCCGCCCGCAAGGCCGAGATTGGCGCCGAGAACGTCTTTGACTTCAGCCTGGGCAACCCGAGCGTGCCCGCCCCCGCCGAGGTGGCGGCCTCGCTCAAGGCGTCTGCCGAGCTTCCGCCCGCGCAGGTGCACGGCTACACGCCTGCCAACGGCCTGCCTGCCTGCCGCGAGGCCGTGGCCGCCTCGCTCACGCGTCGCTTCTCCGCCGAGATGGCCGGCCGCCCTGTTGCCGGCGCTGGCGACCTCTACATCACCTGCGGCGCCGCTGCGTCCCTCACGATCACCCTGCACGCCGTGACGAACCCCGGCGACGAGGTCATCGTCATTGCCCCGTACTTCCCGGAGTATCGCGTTTGGATCGAGACGTGCGGCTGCACGTGCGTCGAGGTCATGGCCGATGCCTCCACGTTCCAGGTCGACGCCGACGCAGTGGCTGCCGCCATCACCGAGCGCACCGCTGCCGTCATCATCGACTCGCCCAACAACCCGGTGGGCACGGTCTACACCCGCGAGACGCTCGAGAAGCTCGCTGCCGTTCTCGTACGTCGTGGCGAGGAGACGGGCCACCCCATCTACCTCATTTCCGACGAGCCGTACCGCGAGATCACCTATGGTGCGGAGGTTCCCTGGGTCCCGGCCATCTACGAGCGCACCATCGTGTGCTACAGCTACTCCAAGAGTCTGTCGCTGCCCGGCGAGCGCATTGGCTGGGTGCTCGTGCCGCCCACGAACCCCGAGCACGACCGCCTCGTTCCCACGGTCGCGGGCGCAGGCCGCACGCTGGGCTTTGTCTGCGCTCCGGCGATCTTCCAGCGCGTGGTCACCGACTGCGTCGACGTGCCCAGCGACGTTGACGCGTACGCTCGCAACCGCGAGGCGCTCACGCGCGGCCTCTCCGAGGCCGGCTACGAGTACATCGAGCCCGACGGTGCCTTCTACCTGTGGGTCAAGTCGCTCGATCCGGATGCGAACGCCTTCTTCGAGCGCGCGAAGGCACACGAGCTGCTGCCCGTGCCCTCCGACTCCTTTGGCTGCCCGGGCTGGATCCGCGTGGGCTACTGCGTGAGTTACGAGACCATCGTGAACTCCATGCCCGCGTGGCAGGCGCTTGCGGCCGAGTACAAGTAGCTTGCGGGGCCGGGCGCGTGCGTCCGGCCCTTTTTCTGTGCGCCCCGATGGTACGCCCGAAAGGAGCCCCATGCTCAAGAACCTGTGCGACACCCACACCCACACGCTCTACTCGCGCCACTCGTACTCGACGATTCGCGAGAACGTCCTGGCGGCCCGCGACGCCGGGCTCGAGCTGCTCGCCTCGACGGACCACTTCAGCCCCATGCTCTATCCCGAGCAGCACATGCGCAACTTCCAATTCTTCTACAACTACGCCGTGTGGCCCAAGGAGTGGGAGGGCGTGCGCCTCATGCACGGCTGCGAGGCTGACATCGTTGACCTCGAGGGCCATCTCTTTGGCTGGGACATCCCGGTGGACATCGAGATCAACGGTTGCCCGCTGGACACGCCCGAGATTCTCAAGGACCGCGTCTTCAAGGGCTGCGAGTACGTGATTGCCAGCGTGCACGACCGCTCCTTCTCGCGCGGTGCCTCGCCGGCCCAGACCACGCAGATGTACCTGAACGCGCTGCACGACTCCAAGGTGCTCATGCTGGCTCACACGGGTCGCTCCGCCGTGCCGTTCGACATCCGCGAGGTTGTTGGCGAGGCGGCTCGCCTCAACAAGCTCATCGAGATCAATGACCACAGCCTCGAGTTCAAGCGCCCTGCCGTCGACTCCGCCTGCCGCCAGATCGCCAAGACCTGCGCCGAGCTTGGTTGCAAGGTCGCCGTGAACACCGACGCGCACATCTGCCTGGGTATCGGCCAGTTTGGCCATGCCCTTGCCCTGCTCGACGAGATCCACTTCCCGCAGGAGCTCATTGCCACGACCAATGCCGAGACGTTCCTCTCGGCCTTCGACGCAGCCAACATCCACTAGGTGACAATAGGGACGGGTTCATCTGCCATGACAAAGGAACCCGTCCCCTCTGCCACCTCTTGCCGGGCTATAGCTCGATGGTGAGCTCGACGGGGCAGTGGTCGCTGCCGTAGACCTCGGAGAGAATCGAGGCGCCGGTCACGCGGTCTGCGATGTCGTTGCTCACGAGGAAGTAGTCGATGCGCCAGCCCGCGTTGTTCTTGCGGGCGTTGAAACGGTAGCTCCACCAGCTGTAGGCGCCGGTGAGCTCGGGGAAGCGCGCGCGGAACGTGTCAGTGAAGCCGGCGTCGAGCAGGTGCGAGAAGGTCTCGCGCTCCTCGTCGGAGAAGCCGGCGTTGCCACGGTTGGGGCCGGGGTTCTTGAGGTCGATTTCCTTGTGCGCCACGTTGAAGTCACCGCAGGTCACAACGGGCTTCTCGGCAGCAAGGCGCTGCAGGAAATCGCGGTACACGTGGTCCCACGCCAGGCGCGTGTCCAGGCGGGCGAGCTCGCCCTGGGCGTTGGGCGTGTAGACGTCCACGAACCAGTACGTCTCAAACTCCAACGCGCACACGCGGCCCTCCGTGGCGGCCACGGCAAAGAGGGCCTCGTCGTCTGCGCTCAGCACCTCGTGGGCAATCGGCAGCATCGCTTCTGCGTGCAGCGCACGCAGGGGCTTCTCGCGCGAGAACACCGCCGTGCCCGAGTAGCCCTTGCGCTCGGCGTAGCTCCACGTCTGGTGATAGCCGGGCAGCTCGAGCTCAACCTGGCCCTCCTGGAGCTTCGTCTCCTGTACGGCGAAGACGTCGGCGCCGATGTTCTCGACGATCTCGACAAAGCTCGGGTCCTTCTTCATGACGGCGCGGAGTCCGTTGACGTTCCAAGAAACGAGCCTGAGCTCGCGGGCGTTGCTCATGAGGTCCTCCTTCTCGGCGGTGACAATGGTGCCGGGGTCGTTTGTCGCCGCTACCTGGTGAGCCATTCTAGCCAGTGGCCCATCTCGCGTTCGGCGAGGGCGTGGCCCTGGTCAAAGACGGCGCGCAGCTTGTTGACGTTCGTCTCGGTGTTGTGGATGGGCATGGTCTCGGGGCGAATGACGAGGGCGCGCCCGGTGCGTTCGAGCTCGTCGAGGTGGTCAAGGGCGGCGTTGTAGCGCTCGGCGCGCGTGGCGAGCGCCTCATACAGGTATGGCTGCCCTGCGCATAGACGGTGCATGAGCCCGCGCTTGCCTCGCCCCATTGGCGTCTTGCGGTAGCCGGCCGGTCTCGTGCCGATGAAGAAGAACCGCTCGTAGCCGTCCTCCTCGGCCATGTGCAGGGGGATGCCCGCGCCCGTGCCCAGGCCGCCGTCGAGCATGACCTGGCCGCCCACCTCGATGGGATTCATGACGAACGGCATCGTGGAGCTGGCGCGCACAAGGCGCGCCATCGTAAGCGGCGACGTCATGTCCTCGCGCGTCCACGTGACGGTACGCCCGGTGTCTCGCTCAAAGGACTGGATGCGCAGCTTCGTGTGGTTGGTGGAGAACGTCTCCCAGTCCATGGGCAGCGACCCGTCCCGAATGGCCTCGTCATAGAGCCACTGCGAGTTGAAGAAGCCGTCGTGGTGCATGAGCGAGCCGATGCCGCCGAAGCGCTTGTCGCCCGTGATGTCCACGAAGCACATGCGCGTGCGCTCGGGGTCGCGGGCGATGTAGTTCACGGCGTTCGAGGAACCAGCGGAGAGGCCGCAGACGTAGGGGAACCACACCCTGTGCTCGATGAGCGCGGCCACGATGCCGGCCGTGTGAGCCGCACGCATGCCGCCACCCTCAAGCACAAGCGCCGTACCAGGTACGTTTATCTCGCAGTTTCCCATGACGCGTCCCCCTATTTCTTCTCGGGAATGACTTTATCACGCAGGGCGGACGCAATTTGACACTGCTGACAAAGCGAGAGGAGAGCGTTGTGGAAGTGGCAGAGGTGACGTCGGCGCGGCTGACGGATGAGCTTGTGGAGCTGTGGAGAGGTGAGCTGGTGGAGCGAGAGCTTGCGCCCTCGACCGTCGAGAAGTACGTGCGCGAGGGTAGGAGGCTCCGTGCCTGGCTGGGGGACGACGAGGCCGTCGACCGCCGACGGGTGCTGGCGTACAAGTCGTGGCTTGTCTCGTGCTATGCCCCGTCGACGGTGAACGCGGCGCTTGCCGCCGTCAACGACCTTCTCGCGTTCTGCGGCGCGCGTGGGCTCAGGCTGCGGAACCTGCGGGTGCAGCCCGTGTCGTATCGGAGCATGGAGCACGACCTCACGCTCGACGAGTACCGGCGGATGGTTTGCACAGCCTATGAGCTGGGGGACGAGCGGATGGCTCTCGTGGTCCAGGCGCTGTGCTCGTGCGGCCTGCGCGTGAGCGAGCTGGGGTGCATGACCGTTGCGGCGGTCGAGATGCGGGAGGCGAGGGTAAACAACAAGGGCAAGGCCCGACGTGTGATACTGCCGATGCGCTGTGCGAGGCGCTGCGTGCGTATGCCCTTCGCCACGGCATCCGGGAGGGGCCGGTCTTTGTGGCCCGGAGCGGAGGGCCAATCTCGAGAACGACCATATGGCGAGGCATGAAGCGGCTGGCGAGGGTAGCCGGTGTGCTGCCAAGCAAGGCCTACCCGCATAACCTGCGCCACCTGTTTGCCCTCGTCCACTATGGCAGGTATCGTGACCTTGACGCTCTCTCCGAGATGCTGGGCCATGCCCGGGTGGAGACGACGCGAATCTACGTTGCCACGACGGGTCGCGAGCGAAGTGCTCAGGTAAACAGCCTGGGCCTGTTCGTGGGAAGTGACGGCTTGGGGCTCCTGAAAGGAGGGCCGCAACGGAATGGGTGTTCCGTTGCGGGAGAGAGGTCAACCAAGACGTCGTGGCACAAGCCATGAAACCATGCCTTTACAAGCAGTTAAGGGGTATCGTCACATATCAATGGACAAGGTGATAAAGTGCAGGGAGTGAGCGACGGTTTTTTTGCCCAGCCCTTTCAGATGGGCAGAAAATCGCAGCTACTTTTTAAGGCTTGGCAACGGAACACCCATTCCGTTGCGGGAGAGAGGAGACGCAATGAGAGTTCCAGATCGAAGAGGGCATTGGGCCGTGCGAGGATGGCGGGTTCTGCCTGCTCTGCTCGTCGTCCTTCTGGGCGCCGGTCTCGCGCCGAACGTGGCCGTGGCCGATGACGCCGTTGTCACAACGGCCGAGACGAGCGCCGCCAGCATCACTAACGCGCGCACGGGTGCCGCCTACGACAATCTCGCCACGGCCGTGGCTGAGGCAAGCTCCGGCGACACCATCAAGCTTGGTGAGGGCAACTACACACTCTACGGCGTGGGCTCCGAGGGCCACACGAAGGGCAAGGACCTCACGTTCGAGGGTGACGGCGCCGTCAAGACCGCATGGAACATCGGCGCCGAGGTTCCCAACCCTGCCAACTATGGGACTGAGTACAACGGGGACTACAGCTTTGACGGCGCGGGAACCGTAACGTTCAAGAACATGAGGCTTCGCTCTGGCAAGGCTGATTACCTGGGCTTCATCAGGGCCAACAACACCGTAGTGGACGGCTGTGTCATTGATGGCAAGACGTTCTACTGGGGCTATCAGAGCGCGACGTTCACGAACACGACGTTCAACGCCCCGAGCGGCGACTATGCGATCTGGACGTACAGCTCGCCCGTCATGACGTTTGACGGCTGCACGTTCAACGCCTCTGGCAAGGTCATCAACGTCTATACCGATTACAGCGCGGGCCAGCATGACATTACCGTGAACGTGAACAACTGCACGTTCACCTCGACCGCAACCGCCAAGACCGCCCTTAACATCAACGACAAGAACATGGGCGACTTCAAGTATAAGGTCAACATCACGGGCAACACGACTGCCACGGGCCTTGCGACTGACTCCTACACCTGTTCCAAGGTGTTTGGCTTCGGCGGTCTCATTGGCGCCCGGAAGGGTCAAAACTCCGGCCGTACCGACGTGACCATCGACGGCAAGCTTGTGTGGTCCGGCGGCAAGATGCTTACCCACGACTACACCGACGGCGAGCATGACAACGCCTTTAACGTTACTTACACCGAGTGGACCTCTGACGACGCCGGTACTTGGACTCGCACGGGAACCCCAAAGTGCAAGTACTGCGGCTTCACCAAGCCCGAGTTCGAGGAGAAGGCCTACGATCTCTCCTACGACCTGAATGGCTCCACGGACGCCCAGGATGAGGATTACTCTTCCCAGACGCAGAACCCAGACGGGTCCGCCGTCGCGCTCAAGGGCGCTCCCGTTCGCGCCGGTTACGTGTTCGTGGGCTGGAACACCGAGCCGGACGGTTCGGGCACCATGTACGCCTCCCGTGACGAGCTCACCATCTCCGGTGCTCCCGTGAAGCTCTACGCCCAGTGGAAGAAGGAGGCCCCCGAGAACCCCGAGACGCCGTCGACCCCCACGACCCCGTCGACTCCTTCCACGCCCGCGCAGGGCTCCAAGCCCTCCTCGGGCAACTCGGTCCAGGCCAAGGAGCTTCCGCAGACGGGCGACACGAACTCGGCCGTCGCGCCCGTCGCGCTTGCGGCCGCCGCCATCGCGCTGGTTGGAGCGGGCGTGCTCGTGCGCGCCCGTCGGGACTCCTAGGAGCTGGGGATGGCGAAGCGCGTCCGAGCCTGCGAGGTCCTCGGTGTGAGGATCAACGAGAGCGAGCTGGCTATCCTCCAGTGGCTGTCCAAGGCAAACGACGGCCGTTGCGCCTGCTCCGTCCAGCAGCTGGGAGACGCCGTGGGCAAAAGTGAGGCGACGACCCGCAACTCCCTCAAGGCCCTGGAGGGCCAGGGGTTCATTGTGATCTACGCCCGCTACCTAAAGAACGGCGCCCGCCTCGAGAACGAGTACGAGCTCACGCCGCTGGGGGAGCGTGCCCTGCGGCTGGGGCTCCAGGGCTGCGAGAAGGCGGCGGAAGGCTGAGTTGAGCAACGCGCCACGCCGGCTTCGGTGCTGCAGGCGCTTCTCGCGCCTGTGGATTCGCGCCTGGCAGAGGCGGGCGACAACGGTCTATGCTGAGGGGGACGTCGCGTTGGCGGCGTCCCCCTAACTTGTGGCTGCGCGCCCACGACCCGCGGGCGCTGCTCGGCGAATCGAGGACCCATGTCCCAGACCATCACTGATCCCGTCCAAGCGGCCGAGGAGCTCTCGCGACGCATCGAGCGTGCCAAGCGCGTCGTGTTCTTCGGCGGCGCCGGCGTCTCCACCGCAAGCGGCATTCCGGACTTTCGCAGCGTGGACGGCTTGTATCACCAGAAGTTCGCCTATCCGCCCGAGACGATGCTCTCCCACGACTTCTACGAGACCCACACGGCGGAGTTCTACGAGTTCTACCGCACGAAGATGATCGCGCTCGACGCCAAGCCAAATCAGGCGCATCTCAAGCTCGCCGAGCTCGAGCGTGCCGGCAAGCTCACCGCCGTGGTGACGCAGAACATCGATGGCCTCCACCAGGCGGCCGGCTCCAAGCACGTGCTCGAGCTCCACGGCTCGGTGCACCGCAACGTTTGCCAGCACTGCGGCCACGTCTACTCGGCCGAGTGGATCATGGCCCGCGAGCACGAGGATGGCAACGGCGTGCCCGTGTGTCCGGAGTGCGGCGGCCCCATCAAGCCCGACGTCGTGCTCTACGGCGAGTCGCTTGATGACGATGTGGTGACCGAGGCGCTTCACCAGATTGCGCTCGCGGACATGCTCATCGTGGGCGGCACGAGCCTCGTGGTCTACCCGGCCGCCGGCCTCATCGACTACTTCCGCAGCAGCGGCGACCTCGTGGTGGTCAACCGCGACGCCACGCCCGCGGACTCCCGCGCCAGCCTCGTGATCCAGGCCGACATCGCCAAGGCGTTCGACTTCTAGAGCGGGTTTCGCTTGCCGAGTCGCCGCCCCTTCGAATCAGGGGACGGCGACTCACGGCCTCCTCTCCCTAGACATCCATGACGAGGTGCGCCGCATAAACGGGGAGGTAGAGACGATCTTTCTCGAGCTCAAGATTTCCATCGTGCAGAACCACGGCATCGTCTGTCTCACCTGATGCGAGGAGCGCTGTCAGCGCGCTGTGGCGCCTGTAGTCCTTCCCTGACTTGACCTCGATTGCCCGGGTTCTTCCCAAGCTATTCTCGATGACAAAATCGACCTCACCGCGCTTCTTTGAGGAGTAGTAGTGCGGCGTGAAGCCACGGGCGACGAGTTCCTGCGCAACGACCGCCTCAAAAAGGGACCCGTAGTTTATGTTCGTCTTTCCGTTGATGACATCGAGGTCGACGGCTCCCATGATTCTTGACGTGAGGAGGCCGATGTCGTTGAGGAAGAATTTGAACGCCGACCTGTCCTCCGAGAGACCGAGTGGATAGGAGACCTGCCCCACCTTGGTTGCCTCGAGTGCAATCCCGGCGCTTGTGAGCCAGTCAAAGGCGGTCTCGAGGTTGGCGAAACGGAGGTTCTTGCCGAGTCTCGCGTACTTGAAGCGTTTCGCAGGCGTGTTGAGCTGGGCGGGAATTGACTCGTACACCATCTTGATTTGTCGGGCCTCAACAACGTCTGCCACGTACTTCACGATGTCGCTTTCGTAGAGGTCGACGATGTCATTCTGAATTCCCCGGACGGGCGTTAGCTGGGACAGACTGACGAATGCCTGAACGGCGTCTGGCATCCCTCCGACGAGCAGATACGTCCGGAAGAGCGACGAAAGCTTGTCGTGGATGAAGTCGGGAACCTTCTCGTGCGCGAGCAACGCGTTCTCCATGGCTTGCCAGACATCTTCCGATACGTCGCAAGCCCTGGCAAACTCCTCGAACGTGAGCGGGTAGAGAGTGAGTTTCCGCAGTATCGCAGCGTTTTCCATCACGAATTCGGCCGTCTCAGTTGCGTTTTCCATCACGAAAATGGGCAAATCAGATGCGTTTTCCAACATCGGTGTGCGTGCCGACGCGCCCATCCTGTATGTCCCGGATGGTCGCTACAATCGAAGAGATACTTCGAAGACGAAAGGGCCCGAATGCTTCGAGAAGACCTCGTAACCTGGCACTGCGGAAAGCACAACATCTCCCTGGCGCGCCCGCGCATCATGGGCGTGCTCAACGTGACGCCCGACTCGTTCTCGGACGGCGGCGCCCATGCCGATACGGACGCGGCCATCGAGTGGGGCCTCAAGCTCCTCGATGACGGAGCGGACATCATCGACGTTGGGGGAGAGTCGACCCGTCCGGGCTTCCGCCCCGTCTCTCCTGACGAGGAGGCCAAGCGCGTCATTCCCGTCATCAGGGCGCTTGTCGATGCCGACGCGGTGGTCTCGATTGACGCCCGCCACCCCGAGGTTGCGCGCCTTGCCGTGAAGCTGGGCGCCTCCATCGTGAATGACGTCACGGGCTACACGAACCCCGAGATGGTCCGCGTCGCCGTGGAGAGCGACTGCGGATGCGTCGTCATGCACGCCGGCGAGGTCTCCGGCCGAACGGCGCGTCGCTCCGTGACGCTCGACTCCTCGGCCGCCGCTCGCGCCGCGGCCGCTCACGCCAAGGGCGCCGTCCCCGCAAAGGACGCCGACGAACCCGAGAAGCCAGCCGAGCCCTCGTCCGCCGAGGTCGCCGACGCCGCGGCGGCGGAGCGCCTCGACGAGGTCATGCGCCGCAGCGCTCGCGGGGTCACGAGCCCCACGGTGACGCTTGCCGGCGGCAACCGCCGCTTCACGCTGCCCGAGTCGGCGCCCATCATGCGCCACGTCATGGGCTTTCTTGGCGACCAGGCCCGCGAGCTCATGCGCGCCGGCGTCTCCCGCGAGCGCATCTGCATCGATCCGGGCCCCGGCTTTGGCAAGCTCGCCGACGAGGACGTCGTCATCCAGCGCGCCAACGCAAAGATGGTGTCCATGGGATACCCCGTGATGTGCGCCGTCTCGCGCAAGCGCTTCGTGGGCGCCGTGTCCGGCGTTACGGATGCCGCCGCCCGTGATGCCGCCACGGCGGGCGTGTGCATCGCGGCCGTTGAGTCTGGCGTTCGCCTGCTGCGCGTCCATGACGTCGCCGGCGTTGCCCAGGCGCTCAACTCCTACTGGTCCGTGGCCCACCCAGACCCGCGCCGTGCCTTCGTGGCCCTCGGCTCCAACGTGGGCGATCGCCTCGAGTACCTCAAGCGCGCCACCGCGCTCATCAACGCCATACCGCTCACGTGCGTCACGGCCGTGAGCCGCGCCTACGAGACCGACCCGGCCTATGGCATCGCGATGCCCGTCGCCAATGCCGTGGCCGAGATTCGCACCGAGCTTGCTCCGCTCGTCCTCATCGATGCCCTTCTCGACGTCGAGAAGAAGCTCGGCCGCACGCGCCCTGCCGGCCAGGAGGGCCATGGGCCCCGCACCATCGACTGCGACCTGCTTTGGATGGAGGGCGAGTCCCACGCCGGTCGCAAGCTGGTGCTTCCGCACCCGCGCCTTGGCGAGCGGGACTTTGTGATCGTCCCCATGGAGGACCTCATGCACGATCCCGAGCGCTTCCTTGCGCATGCCGGCATCTCCGTGCTGCCGCGTGAGCAGCGCGTTGGCCTTGTCCGCGCCGATTTGGGGGAGCTTGCATGGGAGTAGCCGAGGAACTCGTCGAGCGGGCGCGTGCTGGTGCGCCTGCGGGTGAGTGCGCCGTCGCGGCCGAGGGCGACGAGCTGAAGCTCGCCGTGGTGCTGCGCCCGTCCGTGCCGATGAGCCACTACATGGGGATACGGCCCGTCTGCGCTTTGGGTGCGCTCGATGGGCTGCGGCCTCTGCGCTCCGATCTTGCGCTCGCCTGGCCTGGCAACGTGGTGGTGCCCGGCGAGGACGGGCATGCGGCGCATGCGGCCTGTACGCTCGACGTCCATGCGGGAACGGGCGAGGCGGGCATGTTCGTGGTCTGCTCGGCTAACGTTTTGCTTGGCTGGTTTGAGGGCGCCTCGGCCGACGCGCTTACGCACGGCGTCTGCTCGTCGATCGTCTCGCGCGTCGATGCCTGGGCGGCAGACGTCGCCGCCGGCCACGGCGCCGCCGGTCCGGTTGCTCCCGTGCTGTCAGACTACTTCGACGCCCTGGCGCTCATGGGCCACGAGACGGACGTCGTCTATCCCAACGGCCGCGTGGCCGCGAGGGGAACGCTCACGGCCGTCGATGTCTGGGGCCGCGCCACGGTGCGCCTGGCCGATGGCCGCGAGCTCGTGATTTCTCCCGAGCAGGCGAGTCTTCGCTGACCCGCAAAAGGGACGGTCCCTTTTGCGGGTTTTCCGCGCAAGCCTAGCGTGCCTGCCAGATGCGCCAGATGCCGCGCAGCGTGAGATCCACGTCGATGGCGTCGAACACGTCGGTGGCCTGCTCGATGATGTGCGAGAGCCCGCCCGTTGCGATGACGGGGCAGTGCTCGAGCTCGGACGTGCCCTCCTCGGCCGCAAGCTGGGACTTTATGCGCGCCACGAGCCCCTCGGCCTGTGCGGCTACGCCCAGCACGAGACCGGCCTGCAGCGCGTGCTCCGTCGTGTCGCCGATGGCGGCGGGCGGAACCTCGATGGGAATGCTCGCGAGCTTGGCGGCCCTCTCGAACAGGGCGGCCGCAGACAGCATGAGCCCCGGGGCGATGCACCCACCGCGATAGCGGCCCTGGCTGTCCACGACGTCGATGTTCGTTGCCGTGCCAAAGTCCACGACGATGGCGGGCGAGCCGTACGTCGCCCGCGCCTCCACCGCGTCGGCGATGCGGTCGGCGCCAATCTGGGTGGGGTAGGGCATGGCAATCTCGATGCCACGCACCTTGGCAGCACTCACGATGAAGGGCTCCTCGCCCAGCGCATGCCTGAGCGCGGCGCGCCACATGTCCGTGAGCACGGGGACCACGCTGGCTACGGCCGCCGCCTCGATGCCCGCGAGCGCGATTCCATCAAGCGCGAGAAACGAGCGAAGCGCGGCGTCGAGCTCGTCTGACGTGTCGAGCCGGTCCGTCTTGAGCCTCCAGCGGCGGCCAACCACGCCGTCCTCGAGGATGCCAATCGTCGTCTGGCTGTTGCCAACGTCAATCGCGAGGAACATGACGACTCCAATGCTCGATGGTGATGCCGTGAACGCAGCCACAAAAGCGGGCTAGACGGCAGAAAATTCGTGACAGTCCTACCTCGACCATGCTACCATTCAAAAGCTTGTTCGCTCTGGTCGGAACCAGAGCATCCCTGACGCATGCGCCGGGGAGCATCCAGAGCCTGGTCGGAACCAGGCATGAAGCAAGAAGGAGTCCTGCTATGAAGAATGGTATCCACCCGAATTACGTCGAGTGCAACGTCCGTTGCAGCTGCGGCAACACCTGGGTCACCCGTTCGACCGTCTCTTCCATGACGGTTGACCTGTGCGACAAGTGCCACCCGTTCTACACCGGCCAGCAGAAGCTCGTCGACACCGGTGGACGCGTCCAGCGCTTCGCTGACAAGTTCGGTGGCGCCGCTGCCGCCCAGCTCGAGAAGGCTGCTGCTGCCAAGGCCGCCCGTGAGGCCAAGGCTGCCGAGCTCGCCGCCGCCAAGAAGGCCGAGCGCGAGGCCAAGGCCGCCGCTAAGGCCAAGCGTGCCGCCGAGTACGAGGCCAAGGCCGCTGCCGAGGCCGCCAAGGCTGCCGCTGA
>UMHQ01077349.1_pt1 | contig 26693 bp, 27 predicted proteins | sample 1965531 | NCBI WGS metagenome assembly UMHQ01 (sample SAMEA4836098, study PRJEB28245) | human gut metagenome | biome: gut microbiome; material: fecal sample | place: Denmark | collected 2008 | reverse complement strand
CAAATATTCCAGCTTGGCCAGCACCCGGGCCTGAAACTGGTGCTTGGCGCCGTAGCGGTTCAGCTCCAGCAGGGGGGTGTGACCGATCAGTTCTTCCAGATTGTGCGCAATGGCAGGCATAGCAGTTCCCTCCTATGGAATGTCTGACCTGATCATACTACTGAAACGATAGGTTGTCAACGGTTCCCCCTTGCAAAGGCGGCTGGATTCCGTATAATAGTATCAGATCAAAATACAGGGCGGCCAAAGGCCGCCTCTGCCAGGAAACAAGCAAGGAGGACCAGAGCATGAAAGTCGGATTGGTGCTGGAGGGCGGGGCCCTTCGGACCATTTTTTCCACCGGCGTCTTTGACGCTCTGCTGGAGAAGAACGTGATGGCGGACTATGTGGTGGGGGTGTCCGCCGGGATCGCCTACGGGGTGAGCTATGTCTCCAAACAGCCCCGGCGGAACCTGGAGATTCTGACCCGGTTTGTGAACGACCGGCGGTACATGGGGCTGAACAACCTGGTGGACCGGCACAACCGCAGCTACTTCGGTCTGGAGTTCTCCTACTGCACCATCCCCAACGAGCTGGTGCCCTTTGACTACCAGACCTTTGAGGCATTCCCCGGCCATGTGGAGGCCGGGGTGACCAACCTGGAGACCGGCGAGGCCGAATACAGGGAGGTCACCACCGAGGACAAGCACTTCCGCCTCCTCCAGGCCACCTGCGCCATGCCCCTCATGTTTCCGGTATTCCATCTGGACGGCAAGCCCTATCTGGACGGAGGTGCGGCCGACGCGGTGCCCTACCGCCGGGCCTTTGAGCAGGGGTGCGACCGGGTGGTGGTCATTCTCACCAAGCCCCGGAGCTTTGTCCGAAAGCCGGAAAGGCTCCTTCCCCTGATCCAGCGCCGCTACCGGGAGTACCCCAACTTCTGCCGCACCATGGAGGAGCGGCCGGAGCGGGACAACCGGAGCCGTGCGGAGCTGTTTCGGCTGGAGAAAGAGGGCAAGGCCCTGGTCATCGCCCCCAATACCCTCCACGGGGTGGGGCGCATCGAGCACAACGTGGACAAGCTGCGCATGCTGTGGGCCGAGGGCTATCAGCAGGGCATGGAGAATATGGAGCAGATCCGCTCCTTCATGGATCGATGATCGCTCCCTCTCCGGGGGCGTCCAGAGCAAAGGCGTCCAGCATCTCCCCCAGCAGGGAGAAGAAGGCGGCCATCCGTTCCAGCTCCTCCCGGGAGCGGCCCTGAGCCAGCGCGGCGGCGGCCGCCGCCGCTCCGGAGATCAGCGGACCGGAGGGCAGAGAAAAGGACATGGCAAACACCTCCCCGTGGAATCTATGCGGACAGGTCTGTTTTTGATGCACGATGTCCCGGCACAGAAAAAGAAATCAGAAATAAGCGGAGGGATTGAATATGGCAAAAATTGTGGTGATCGACGGTCAGGGCGGCCGGCTGGGAAAGCTGCTGGTGGAGGAAGTGAAGGCCCGCCTGCCCCAGGCGGAGCTGCTGGCCATCGGCACCAACGGCATCGCCTCCTCCGCCATGCAGAAGGCCGGGGCTTCCCAGGTGGCCACGGGAGAAAACCCGGTGGTCCGGGGCATCATAGACGCAGACGTGGTGCTGGGCCCCCTTGGCATCGTGGTGGCCCACGCCATTCTGGGCGAGGTGACCCCTAAAATGGCCGAAGCGGTGGGGGGCTGCCGGGCCAAGAAATTCCTCGTCCCCATGAACAGCTGCGGCGTGGTGGTGGCCGGAGTGCAGGAGCTGAGCCTGTCCGCCCACGTGCGTCAGGCGGTAGACCGGGCGGTGGAATTTTTGGAGGGCGCATCATAAAAAAGGAAATCCCCTGTGGAATACCACAGGGGATTTAACTTGCCATATACCGATCACACAGCGCGGGTGACCTTACCGGAACGGAGGCATCTGGTGCAGACGTACACGTGAGTGGGAGTTCCCTTCACGATCGCCTTCACGCGCTTCACGTTGGGCTTCCAGGTGCGGTTGGAACGGCGGTGGGAGTGGGAGACCTGGATGCCGAAGGTGACGCCCTTGTCGCAGAATTCGCATTTGGCCATGTTGCTTACCTCCTCGCTATGAGAGTACGCTTTCCAATGAAGCATCGAATGATATATTACCAGATATTTTAGGGAAATGCAAGGATTTTTTTCAAAGGGGCCGAAATTTTTTTGCCGCGTTCCGGCCGAAAGAACCGGCAGAAAACGCCGGGAGCCCTTGCGAAATGGAAGGAGATAGGATATACTAAGCAAAAGCGCCAAGTGACGAAGCGAAGGAGGACGATCCAATGGCAGAACATACGAAAAGCGTAAAGCTGGGAGAGATCATCCGGGAATTTGATCTGGAGATCCTCCATAAGGGGCCCGACTATGAGGACACCCCCCTGACCACACTGGATGTAAACCGGCCCGGCCTGCCCCTGAGCGGCTTTTTTGAGCACTTTGACACCCGGCGGCTGCTGGTCATCGGCCTGACGGAGCACACCTTCCTGAACCAGATGACCCCTGAGGAGCGGCGGACCAGCTTTGACAAGCTGCTGTCCTATCCGGTTCCGGCCCTGATCCTCACCCGTGCTCTGGAGCCCTACCCCGAGTGTATGGAGATGGCCATTAAGCATGACCGCACCGTGCTGCGCACGGCAGAGCACACCTCCGCCTTTATGAGCCGCCTCATCGGCAGCCTGTTCAACCACCTGGCCCCCCAGATCACCCGCTCCGGCGTGCTCATGGAGATCTACGGCGAAGGAGTGCTCATCCAGGGGGAGTCCGGCGTGGGCAAGAGCGAGGTGGCCATTGAGCTCATCCAGCGGGGCCACCGGATCATCGCCGACGACGCGGTGGAGATTAAGGTGACCAACCACAATACCCTTATGGGCAGCGCCCCGGATCTGATCCGCCACTACATGGAGCTGCGGGGCATCGGCGTGGTGGATGTGCGCAGCCTGTTCGGCATGCGGGTCACCAAAATGGAGCAGGAAATCGAGCTGGTGGTCACTCTGGAGCCCTGGGATGACCACGCGGTGTACGACCGGTTCGGCCTGGAGGGGGCCACCACCGAAATTTTGGATGTGGAGGTCCCGGCCGTCACCATCCCGGTGAAGCCCGGCCGAAACCTGGCCAGCATCCTGGAGGTTGCAGCCATCAATAACCGCAGCCGGAAACTGGGCCACAACGCCGCCCTGGAGCTGACGCAGCGGATGGACGAGCACTTCAAAAAGCTCATGGACGAGGAGGGCTGACCGTGTATATTGGAATTGATGTGGGAGGCACCAATCTGGTGGCCGGTCTGGTGGATCAGGAGGGGACCATTCTCCACAAATCCGCCTGCCCTGTGAATCGGAGCTGGTCCGCGGAGGAGCTGGTGTCCCAGCTGGCCCAACTCTCCGTCCGTGCCGCTCAGGAGGGCGGCGTCTCTCTGGAGGACGTGGAGGGCGCAGGCGCAGGCATCCCCGGTCTGGTGGACAATGAGGCGGGCATTGTGGTGAAAACGCCCAACATGCCCTTTCGGGACACCCCCTTCCGGGAGCTGTTTCAGCGGGAGCTGAATATTCCTGTTCACCTGGGCAACGACGCCGACTGCGCCGCCGCAGGGGAATACTGGGCCGGAGCCGCCAAGGGCTGCGACCCGGTGGTCATGGTCACCCTGGGCACCGGCATTGGAACCGGACTGGTGCGGGGTGGAAAGCTCTATACCGGCCTGGGCGGCGCGGGCATGGAGGCAGGCCATCTGATGACACACCCCAACGGCCTGCCCTGCGGCTGCGGCGGCCTGGGCTGCTGGGAGCAGTACGGCTCGGCCACCGCTCTTATCCGCATGACCCGGTCAGCCATGGAGTCCTCCCCCAAGAGCCTGCTCTGGGAGGTGTGCGGCGGCAGTCTGGACCGGGTCGAGGGCCGCACCCCCTTCCAGGCAGCCCGGGCCGGGGATGAGACCGCCCTCCAGGTGCTGGAGGAATATCAAAAGGAGCTCTCCTACGGGCTGATCAGCCTGAGCAATATTCTCTTTCCCGAAGTCATCTGCCTGGGCGGCGGAGTGAGCAGCGCGGACAGCGACCTGCTGCTGGACCCTGTGCGGGAACTGGTCCATAAGGGATGCTTTGACAAGGACCGTCTGCCTAAGGTGGTGCGGGCCAGCCTGGGCAACGACGCCGGCGTGGTGGGCGCCGCCATGCTGTGCCGGATGGCATAAAGATCAGACTAAACACCAGAAAGCATAAAAGAAATCCTGTAACCGTTGTGGCTGCAGGATTTCTTTTTGGCTTGGCCGGTTAAAATGGATATTTGGGATCGACAGGACCGTTGCAGGAGAATCACCCCACCGGCCTCCTGGCCGGCGGCGCTTTTGCGCCGCACAAGCGTTTTCGCCGCAGGCGAAAACCTTGGCGCAGCTTTTGGGGTGGATTTGCCCCAGCACCCGCCCCAGCGGTGAATTGTATTTCAGTGTATTAGAATACCATTTATATTTTCGATAAGGGAAAACAAAAAGTCCCTCGAAGTGCTGATTTTCAACACTTTGAAGGACTCTTTGAGTGGTACGCCCGAAGGGACTCGAACCCCCAACATTCAGAACCGGAATCTGACGCTCTATCCAATTGAACTACGGGCGCTTATCAATCGCTCAGTTATTATAGCAGGATTGCCGTGAGTTGTAAAGTGTTATTTTCAATTTTTCTTTCTTTTTTCAAAGTCTTCTTGGAATAGCCGGCACGGAGTCAACTCCAGAATCGTTCCGGTGCCCTTTACTCCCGCCGGTTGATATGGTATGATAGATTGATTTTTAAGATAAAAGGACGGTTTTCCATGGACGGGTGGAAGAAAAACGCATCGCTTACACTGGAGATCACTGGTTATACGGCAGAGGGGATGGGAGTTGCCCGCTGGGAGGGCCGGGTCGTTTTTATCCCCGGGACGATCCTGGGAGAGCGCTGGGAGGTCCAGCTTTTAAAGGTAAAGACTAACGTGGCCTGGGGGCGGGCTGTCCGCCTGCTTGCCCCGTCGCCGGAGCGCGTGGAGCTGGACTGCCCCCTGGCGGGGCGGTGCGGCGGCTGTCAGTACCGGCACATGACCTATGAGGAGGAGCTGCGCGCCAAGAGGCAGCGGGTCCAGGACGCGCTGACCCGAGTGGGCGGAGTATCCCTGGAGCTGCCCCAGGTGCTGGGGGCGGAGAACCCCCTGCGCTACCGAAACAAGGTGCAGTTCCCCGTGGCCCAGGAGAAGCGGGGGCTGGCGGTGGGCTACTACCGGGCCAGGAGCCACGACGTACTGGACGTGGACGACTGCCTGCTCCAGCCCGAGACTGTCACCACCCTGCGCCGCGCCTTTAAGGGCTGGATGGAGCGGTATCGGGTTCCCGCCTATGACGAGGGAACTTGCCAGGGCCTGATCCGCCACCTTTACGTGCGCACCAACCAGGCGGGCGAGGCCCTGTGCTGTGTGGTGGCCAACGGGACCCGCCTGCCCCACGCCCCCGAGCTGGTGCAGGCCCTCCGGCAGGCGGCGCCCGCCCTGGCGGGGCTGGTGCTGAACACCAACACCAAGGACACCAACGTGATCCTGGGCCCGAACTACCGGATCATCTGGGGGCGGGACTTCCTGGAGGAGCGGCTGTGCGGCATGACCTTCCGCCTGTCCGTCCCCTCCTTCTTCCAGATCAACCGGGCTCAGACCGAGCGGCTGTACGCCCAGGCCCTGGAATTTGCCGGTCTCACCGGCCGGGAGACAGTGCTGGACCTGTACTGCGGCATCGGGACCATCTCCCTGGCCCTGGCCCAGCGGGCCGGGCAGGTGATCGGGGCGGAGATCGTCCCCGAGGCCGTGCAGGACGCCCAGGCCAATGCCGCCCGCAACCAGGTGCCAAACGCCCGGTTCCTGTGCGGCGACGCGGGGGAGGCCGCCTTCCAGCTGGCCGCCGAGGGGGTCCGCCCCCAGGTCATCTGCGTGGACCCGCCCCGGAAGGGGCTGGCCCCGGAGGTGCCGGAGATTCTGGCTTCCATGGCGCCGGAGCGCATCGTCTACGTCTCCTGCGACCCGGCCACCCTGGCCCGGGACGTGAAGCGCTTCGGGGAGCTGGGCTACCCGGCGGTCAAGGCCCAGGCAGTGGACCTGTTCCCCCGGACCGCCCATGTGGAGACCGTCGTACTGCTGCGGAAAGCGGCCCCATAACCGTTCCACCTCTCCGCCCTGTCTCCGCATTCTGTGGAGGCAGGGCGGATTTTCTTCTCAGAAGCGGAAGCTGAGAGATCTCGGGAATAAAATTCCCCCTCTCCACGATAAATTCACAATTCCATGGTATACTCCCTCCAGGTGATGGCTTATGAAACACATTTTAATCGTAGAGGATGAGCCGGATATCCAGGAGCTGCTGTGCGCCTACCTCCAGGACGCGGGGTATGGGACCGCAGCGGCCGGAGACGGGGTGGCAGCCCTGGAGCTGTTCCAGTCCCGTCCCTTCGACCTGGTGCTGCTGGACCTGATGCTGCCCAAGATCGACGGTTTCGGGGTCTGTGAGCTCATCCGGCGGCAGTCCCAGGTGCCGATCTTGATGCTCACCGCCCTGGATGGGGAGGAGGAGCAGCTCCGGGGATTCCGGCTGAACATTGACGACTATGTCACAAAGCCCTTCTCCATGCCCGTTCTGCTGGAGAAGATCCGGGTCATCCTCCGCCGGAGCGGCGGAACTGTGGAGGACGGCCCTCTGCGCTACCGGGATCTCTCCCTGGATCTGGACGCCCGGGAGGTCCGCCTGGAGGGCCGTACCCTGGAGCTGACCGCCCGGGAATTTGAGCTGCTCCACACTTTTCTGTCCGCACCGGGCCGGGTGTTCACCCGGGAGATGCTGCTCTCCAAGCTGTGGGGTTATGACTTTTTCGGCGACGAGCGGGTGGTGGACAGCCATATCAAAAACCTGCGCCGCAAGCTGGGGCGGGACTATATCGAGACGGTGAGGGGGGTGGGCTACCGTGCTGCTAAGGAAGCTGAGTGAGAGCCTCACCGCCCGGGTGTTTCTCATCACCCTGCTGATCCTGCTCTTCGCCGGGGCGGTCACCTTCGGGCTCATCGCCTGGGCCACCCCCAGTACCTACACCGCCGTGGTCACCGACGACCTGACGGCCCAGGTGGACCAGCTGGTGGACCAACTGGACGGGACGGAGGAGCAAAGCTGCGGCCCTCTGCTGGACCAGTTTATCCGCACCTCCGGGGCGGAGGCCATGCTGGTGGGGCCGGACGGCCGGATTGCCGACACCAGCTCCCAGCTGGCCGTCCAGTCGGTATATGAGGACAGCTCCCTAGTCATCACATCCGTCCAGGGGGATTCCACCGTCACCTATGACGCGGGAACCTCCCATACAGACGACACGGTGGCCGTCACCATGTCCGAGCAGGCCACCATCACTGCGGAGGTGCGCTTTGCCGGCCAGGAGGACTCCTATACCCTCTACGTCACCCCCAGGATGGAGGCGGAAAACCTGGCGGTCCGCGCCCTGGCCCAGATGGCCCCGTGGATTCTGCTGGTGCTGTTGGTCTTTTCCCTGCTGTGCGCCCTGGTGTACTCCCGGTACATCACCCGGCCCATTGTACGCCTGAGCGGAATCGCCGGAAAAATGGCACAGCTGGACTTTCAATGGGAGAGCGGCGAGAAGCGCAGGGACGAGATCGGCCGGCTGGGCCGCAGCCTGGACCAGATGGCCCGGAAACTGTCCGCCGCCCTCACCGACCTGGAGGGGGCCAACCGGGCCCTGCGGGGGGAAGTGGAGCGGGAGCGGGAGCTGGACCGGCAGCGGATGGCCTTCTTCAACGCCGCCTCCCACGAGCTGAAAACCCCGGTCACCATTTTGAAGGGACAGCTCTCCGGCATGCTGGAGGGGGTGGGGGTATACCAGGACCGGGACAAGTACCTGCTGCGCTCCCTCCAGACCACCGGGCGGATGGAAAATCTCATTGGGGAGATGCTGGCCATCTCCCGGATGGAGTCCGGCGCAGCCGCCCTCCGGCAGGAGACGGTGGACCTGTCCGCCCTGACGGCGGAGCGGCTCCAGCAGGACGGGGAACTGTTCCGCCAGCGGGAACAGGAACTGGTTTCCGCACTGACCCCGGGAGTCCTGGTCACCGGAGACCCCTCCCTGCTGGGCAGGGCGGTGGGGAACCTGCTCTCTAACGCTGCCCTCTACTCCCCCCAGGGGGCCCGGATTCGGGTGTGGTGCGGCTTCCGAGACGGCCGCCCCGCTTTGACGGTGGAGAACACCGGGGCCCGCATCCCGGAGGAGGCCCTGCCCCACCTGTTCGAGGCCTTCTACCGGACCGAAAACTCCCGGAACCGGAGCACCGGCGGCAGCGGGCTGGGGCTCTACCTGGTGAAGATAATTCTGGACCGGCACGGGGCAGAGTGTGCCATTGAAAATACGAAAGACGGGGTGAAGGTCACGGCACAGTTTTACCCTGTCACAGTCCTGGACTTCCCACGGAAGATATGGTACGATGAATAAAACAAACTTGAAACGCCGAATTGGGAAGGGATACCTATGGAGAAAGTCATTCTGATCCACGGCTCCGGGCACAAGGCGGCCAGCTGGAACGAGACGGTTTCCCGCCTGGATTGCCGCAAGGACGTCCTGTGCCCCGAGCTCTCCTCCCTGCTGATGGGGAAAGAGGCCAGCTACCCCAATCTCCGCGCCGCCTTTGGGGCGTACTGCGCCCAAGCCGGCGGGCCGGTCCACCTGTGCGGCCTCTCTCTGGGCGGTATTTTAGCCCTGGACTACACGCTGGAGCACCCGGAGGCCGTCAAAACACTGGTGCTGATCGGCACGCCCCACAAGGTTCCCAAGGCGGCCTTCGCCCTCCAGAACGTGGTGTTCCGGCTTCTTCCACAGTCCACGTTTGCGTCCATGGCCTTTGATAAGAAGAATACCCTTGCTTTGGGAAATTCTATGAGAGATCTGGATTTCAGCGGCCGGGTGAGCGCTGTCCAGTGCCCCACTTTGATCCTCTGCGGGGAGAAGGACCGCGCAAACATCCAATCCGCGCAGTTCCTATCCCAAAATATCAAAGGCGCGCAATTACAGTTGATCGCACAGACCGGCCATGTGGTGAATGAGGAAAATCCCGGTGCTTTGGCTGAACGATTGAATGAATTTTACTCTCTGTATTCTTGAGTACACCATGGATTTATAACAAAAAGAAGCGGCCCGCCGCGGGAAACACCACCCCGCGGCGGGCCGTTTCACTTGTAATTTCCTGTATTTTACACTCCACACAGGCCATAGAGGTTTAAAGATAGCGCCTGACCCGCTTTCTATACTGCGCATAGGCATCCCCGAACTGCTCCAGGCACCAGCGTTCCTCCGCAAGGATGATCCAATGGGCGGAAATCTGAAAGATCAGGACCAGTCCCAGCAAGGGGAAAGACCGGGTCAGGAGGACCATTCCTGCAAAGCAGATAAAATAGGCCACGTACATAGGGTTGCGGGAAAATCGGTAGACGCCGTTCGTATTCAGGCCAGACTCATCTGGGAAAGAAAACGCGAGGATAGACGCCGCACACAGGCACAAGCCGGCAAGATAGCAAATGATCCCGCACCAGAACAGGGCAGAAAAGTCTATGTCTACCCGCAAAAACAGCAGGGACAAAAACAATCCGAGATTGGAGAGCTGGTAAATCACATAAGCACACCGTTCCGCCCCCCGCATGGGAGCAAAGTATGCCGCCCGGGGGACCGCCTTGGGATTCAGCGCCAACAGAAGCCCAAATCGGAGGATGAAAAAAGGAATCAGCAACAGGAAGCCATTCATATACATCTACTCCACGGTTTGTCGTATACTGCCAATATGATTTTACCCCATTCCCGCAAAAAAGTCGATTCCCCCTATCTCCACACAAACCACACAGAACCTCCAACTTCCCTCCACACAGCCCTGGTATCCTTTCCCCATCCCAAGGAGAAAGGAACCAGATCGTATGGAAATCAGCATTCAAAATGTCAGCATGACCTATCCCAACGGGAAACAGGCGCTGAAGGGATTAAACCTGGACCTGGGCTCCCCCAGCCTTATCGGCCTGCTGGGCCCTAACGGGGCGGGCAAGTCCACCCTGATGAAGCTGCTGGTGGCCGCCCTGCTGCCCACCTCCGGCTCCATTCTGGTGGATGGGCAGCCCCTGGTCAAGGGGGAGCGGCAGCTGAAAGCCCGGCTGGGCTATCTGCCCCAGGACTTCGGGCTGTTCGACGAGCTCACTGTCACCCAGTTTCTGGACTACATGGCGGCCCTGAAGGGGCTGCGGGAGGCGAAAGCCGCCATCCAGCGTGCCATTCAGGCCGTCAACCTGGAAGAGAAGGCAAGGGCCAAGATCTGCACCCTGTCCGGGGGCCAGCGCCAGCGGGTGGGCATCGCCCAGGCCCTGCTGGGGGACCCCGCCTTCCTGATCTTTGACGAGCCCACGGTGGGGCTGGACCCGGAGGAGCGCATCCACTTCCGCAACCTGTTCTCCCAGGCCGCCCGGGCCCGGCTGGTCCTGCTGTCCACCCACATCATCGAGGACGTGCAGTCGGTATGTGACCGCCTTGTGGTCATCCACCACGGCCAAATTTTATTTACCGGCACGCCGGAGCAGCTCATCCAGTCTGCCGCCGGCCACGTGGGGGTCTTCTGGGAACAGGACGCAGCCCAGGAGGAGGGGCTCCACATCACCGCCCGGGTGAACACCGGCCGGGGCGTCCGGTGCCGGGCGGTATCGGACATCCTTCCGCCCTTTGCAGAGCCGTCGGAGCCCACCCTGGAGGACGCCTACCTCTATCTCATCTCCCGGGAGGCGGTCCAATGAAAACGATCCGGCTGTTTTCCCTGGAGCTGGGGCGGCTGCTGCGCAGCCGCCTGACCTGGCTGGTGATCCTGCTGACGGCGGTCTCTCCCGCGGCGGGTCTCATCCTCTACCAGCCCGCCTACTCCGACACCATGCTCTCCCTGTATCTGGCCAACCCGGCCCTGGCGGGCGGCGTGGGGGGCGGCATTCTGTTCGCCCTGCTCACCATCTTCGAGCTGGACCGCACCGGCCGCAGCCGGGTGGACATGCTCATGGACGCGGCGGTCTCTCCCCACACCATGGCGTGGGTGCGCCTGCTGGCCCTGCTGGCCGGAGCGGTGCTGGCCACCGCCCTCACCATGGCGGTGTGGCTCCCCATCAGTTTGGGGCTCATCGGCTCCGTCTTTACCGGGACGGACTATGTACTCTCCTACCTCCTGTTTCTGGGGCTGGCCCTGCCCCTGTCCATTCTGGCCGCCGCCTCCGCCTATCAGATCACCCGGCGGGCGGACCTGTCCCTGGTGCTCTTTGCCGCCTTCGCCGGTCTGAGCCTCACCGTGTGGGCGGACCAGTGGCAGCTGTGCTGGCTCAACCCCAGCGTATGGGCCATGTCCGACGACTTCACCAACTTCCGGCTGTTCCGGTCGGTGGCCTATATGCGCCTCACCTGGCTGGGGATTCTGGCGGGGGTGTGGGCCGTGTCCTACCTGTGCATCCGCCGGTACGGAAAGGGGCTTCTGGGCTCCCTGGCCCGGGGGCTCCGGCGGCTCTACCGCCCGGCCATCGCCCTGGTGCTCCTGGCCTGCTCCGGGACGGCCTATGCCGCCCAGCCCTTCTACGACAACAGCAACCCGGACCTGAACGCCATGGAGCTCTACAATCTGGACTACGCGGAAGGAGTTACCTTTCTGGACCGCACCGTGCAGGTATTCCCGGACACCCAGGCCGGCACGGTGGAAGGCCGGGCGGTCTACCGGTTCCAGAACGCCTCCGGCCAGGGGTGGGCGGTCTATTTTGGCGTGGACCCGGGCTATGACCTGACGGCCGCCGTGGACGGGGAGGCGGTCCCCGCCGTCCGCACCGGCTATGAGGAGAGCAACATGGCCCTGTGGGAGATCACCCTCCCGGCGGACGAGCAGGTGGAGCTGGCGCTGGAGTACGGAGGCTTTCCCAAGGACTGGAACCTCTCCTCCACCAGTCAGGGGAAGCCGGAGATCAGCGAGACGTACCTGTGCCTGGAGAATCAGCGGCTGTTTCCCTACCTGCTGAATGTGATGCCCGGGGACGAGGGCTATCCCACCACCGTGGAGATCACCCTGCCCGCCGCCATGACTGCCATTCCCTTCGGGACAGAGGACGCAGCGGTGGTCGCGGAGAACGGGGACGGCACCAAAACCTGGAGCTACGAGAGCAATCACCTGGGCGGCATTCTCTACGCCGGAGACTACATCCGGGAGGATATCCAGGCCGGCGGCATCACCGTGGCGTTCTACTACGGCCGCAAGCACCAGGCGGTTATGGAGGCCGCCGGGGCGGCGGACGCTGTAAGGGCGGTGATAAGCTACTGTACCCAGCACTACGGCTTTCCCTCGGCCTTTGGAGCGACGGGCACCCTGAAGCTGATCCAGAGCCGGGTGTCCGGCGGCGGATATGCCACGGCCGGCGCCAGCCTGCTGGATGAGGCGGACTTCACCTCCGCCAACCTGGGGAACACCGGGAAAGGGGCGGTCCCCGGGGAGGTGTTCATCCACGAGCTGGTCCACCAGTGGTGGGGTCTGGGCAATATGTTCGACGTGGCGGATGAGACCAGCCCCTGGTCCTCTGAGGGTCTGACGGTGTACACCACCTACCGCATCGTCAAAGAGCTCTACGGCGAGGACTATGCGCAGAAACACTATGTGGACCAGTGGCAGCAGGAGGTGGACGACTACTTTTTGAACTTCTACGTCCGCCGCCCGGAGTATCTGGAGAAGCTGCCCGAGGCGGAACGGCTGAACATCGCGGGCAGCCTGTCCGGCGTACGCCACTACAGCGAGATGCCCCTGAAAATTTTGAAGGCGGAACAGCTGCTGGGCGGCGAGGAGGCCATGGACCAGATTCTCCACGACCTGTTCAACCGGGAGATCGACTACACCTATCCCTATCTGACCTATCAAGACTTTTTGGATGCCTGCGGGCTGACGGAGGAGGAGCTGGACCTTGGGTAAGATTTTTCGATATGAGTGCAGACGCCTGCTGTGGAACAAATTTTTCGGGGGACTTCTGCTGGTGCTCCTGTTCTACGGATGGCAGGTGCTGAGCCGCGTGACCATCCTGGGGGTGTCCCACACCGCCCCCTTCTCCCCCTGGAGCTTCGGGGACTTTTTGAGCCGGATGGTCCCCCTCTTGTGGATCGGAAGCCTGTTCTTTCTGACCTTTTTCACCTCAGGAAAAGCCCGGCGGGCGGCGGTGCTCACCGACGCCGCCCCCATGGAGCCCCGGCGGTACGCCCTGGCCCGGTGCGGAGCCGCCCTGGCGGGGACGGCCCTGCTGGCGCTGGCCGCTCTGGCGGAGGCCGCCGTGTTCTACGGCTGGTACTTCGGCTGGTACGGGTGGATGGAGCTGATTGCCCCCGCCCTGGTCACCCTGCTCCCGCCCCTGGCATTCGCCCTGGGCAGCGGGTGGCTGCTGGGGCGGGTCCGGCCCTGGCTTCTCTATGTGTGGATGCCCCTCCCCTTGGCTCTGGCCCTCCTGCCCCTGCCAGAGGCGCTGGAACTGTGGAACGGGAGCTTTTTCACCCAGTATCCCCTGACCCTGGGGACCCTGGACCCGGCTTTTTCCCTGCCGGCGGCCGTCCTGCTGGTCCAGTGCGCCCTGCTGGCGGCCGGAATCGTCCTGCTGGCCCTCCCTCCCCGCAGGCGGCACGTGGAATAATATCGTTCATAGAAAAAACGCGACCCCTGGGACCATACCGGTCTCCCAGGGGTCGCGTTTTTCTGTTCTCTCTGTTCCTGTCCCAGAGTGGGGACCCGCCGTCAATTCTTCCCGTGGCTCCTGGCGGCGTACAGGGTGTTCTCCATGAGCATGGCCCGGGTCATGGGGCCCACTCCCCCGGGGACCGGGGTGATATAGGAGGCCCGCTCCGCCGCGGCGGCGTAGTCCACGTCTCCGCACAGCTTTCCGGCCTCGTTCCGGTTCATGGCCACGTCGATGACCACAGCGCCCTCCTTCACCATGTCGCCGGTGATGAGGCCCGCCCGGCCGGCGGCGGCCACCAGGATGTCCGCCCGGAGGCACTCCGCCTTCAGGTCTGGGGTTCTGGTGTGGCAGATGGTGACCGTGGCGTTCTCCCGGAGCATGAGCATGGCCTGGGGTTTGCCCACAATGTTGGACCGGCCCACAATGACGCAGTGCTTGCCGGCGGGGTCGATGCCGTACTCCTGGAGCATCCGCATCACCCCGGCGGGGGTGCAGGGCTGGAAGCCGTTCTCCCCGATCATCAGCTCGCCCACATTGAAGGGGTGGAAGCAGTCCACGTCCTTGTCCGGCCGGATGGCCCGCAGGATCTCCTTCTCATTCAGGTGCCTGGGCAGGGGGAGCTGCACCAGGATGCCGTCGATGTCCTCCCGGCCGTTCAGGGTGTCCACCAGCTCCAGCAGCTCCTGCTGGGTTATCTCTGCCGGGATGGCGTACTCCTCACTGTAGATGCCGCACTCCCCGCAGTCCTTTTTCTTTCCGTTTACGTATACCCGGGAGGCAGAGTCGTCCCCTACCAGCACTACGGCCAGGCCGGGCTTGCGCTCCATCTGTTCCACCTGAGCGCGAACGCTCTCCTTCACCTTGGCCGCCAGGGCCTTTCCGTCTATTACTACCGCTGCCACGGATTACTCCTCCTTGTTGTCGCTCTTGTCGTCGGTTTTCTGCTCCGCCTGGGCCTTGAGGCGGTTCACATACAGCTTGGCCGGGTCGTGGGGCCGGAACCGGTTGTAGAGCAGGATGGCTCCCGCCGCCACAAAACACACCGCCGCCACCATCTGGGACACCCGGATGGGCGCCCCGAACAGCTCCAGGCCGAAAAAGTACAGGCTGTCGGTGCGCAGGCCCTCGATCCAGGCCCGGCCCAGACCGTACCAGCACAGATAGAACAGGAAGCACTCCCCATCGTACTTCCGCCACCGCCTCCCGATGAGATACACTAAAATCAGGCCGATAAAGTTCCAGGCCGACTCATAGAAGAAGGTGGGATGTACCCCCAGGGTCCCATCCAGGATGGCCTGAAAGCCCGTCTGGTCCACATACCCCTGGGCGAGCATGTCCTGGGCGATGGACTCGCTGCACATGCGCCAGGGCAGGTCGGTCACCCCGCCGTAGGCCTCCACGTTCATAAAATTGCCCCACCGGCCGATAAGCTGGCCGATGAACAGCCCGTGGACCCCCAGGTCGGCGAAGGCCAGGAAGCTGACCTTCCGCACATGGCAGAAGATGAGCAGCACGATGGCCGACGAGATGATGGCCCCGTAGATGGCCAGCCCCCCGTCGCTGTACCGGAAGATGGCTTCCCAGTTCAGGGAACCGTCCACATTCTTATACAGATCCAGATTAAAGATCACATAGTAGGCCCGGATGGCGATGAGGGCCGCAGGCACCGCGAAAATCATCAGATCCAGGATGTGGTCGGGCACCACGCCGAACCGGGGGGCCCACTTGGAGCACAAGTACACCGCCAGCAGCAGTCCGCAGGCGATGATGATGCCGTACCAGTACACCGGCCGGCCGAAGATCTCAAAGGCCACCCGGTTCAGGGTAAATTCCAGCCCAAGGCCGGGAAATGATACCACATGCACCATGGTCAGCCCACCTCCTTCGGCCGGATGACAGACAAGGAGGTGCGCGCCGGGGTCACCCACCGGGCGATGAGGGCCTCCACGTCCTCCTTTCGGATGTCCGCGAACAGGTCGGCAAAGCGCAGGTACTCCCGTCCGGCAAAGAAGTTCTGGGCCTGATTCACACACAGGGTCTCAAAGGAGTTGAGGCTTCGCACCCTCCACCCGTAGACTCCCTTCTTCACCCGGTCCCACAGCCCCGGGTCCACGCCCTCTGCTTCAATCCTTCGGGCCTCCGCCTCCACAGCGGCCCGGACGGCCTCCGGGTCCCGGGACTCGCCTCCCGCCGCCAGAAAGGCGCAGCCGGGGACGCTGTCATATCCGTAGCTGAAATTCCGGTTGATGAGCCCCTCCTGATAGAGGCGGGCATACAGGGGGGTGGAGTTGCCCAGCAGCACCTCACAGGCCAGCTCGCCCAGCATCTGCTGGCGCAGGCCCGCCTCCCCCCGCTCCGGGGCATCCCCCTTGCAGCCCAGCTGGAAGATGGGGCCGGACACCGCCAGACGCTCCTCCACCAGGCTCTGGAAGGCCCCCTCCGGCTCCTGGGGGCCGTAGTCCTTCTGGGCGATGGGCCCCGCCGTTTTGGGCAGAATCTCCCGGGCGATCCGGCACACCCGCTCCGGGTCCTGATTGCCCGCCACGCACAGCACCATGTTGGCCGGGTCGTAGAAGGCCTTGTGGCAGTCGTACAGGGTCTGGGGGGTGATGCGGGCAATGGACTCCACCGACCCGGCCACGCTCAGGCGGATGGGGTGGTGCTCGTACAGCCCCTTCATCAGGTTGGTGAACACCTTCCAGTCCGGGTCGTCCTCGATCATGCCGATCTCCTGGCCGATGATCCCCTGCTCCTTGTCCACGCTCTCCTGGGTGAAGTAGGGGACGGAGACGAAGGAGAGGAGGGTCTTCAGGTTCTCTTCAAACTGCTCGGTGCACTCAAAGTAGTACCCGGTGATGGCGTTGCTGGTGAAGGCGTTGGGGGAGGCCCCGTTGGCCGTCAACTTCTGGAGGGCGTTGCCCTCCTGGGTGTCGAACATCTTGTGCTCAAGGTAGTGGGCCACTCCGGCGGGGGTGTCGTGCCAGGTCCCGTCCAGACAGAACCGCAGGTCCATGCCGCCGTAGTTTGTGGCGAAAAAGGCGTAGCTCTTTTGAAACTCGGGCTTGGGGAATACAAACACGTGGAGGCCGTTCTCCAGCACCTCCCGATACATCCGCTCCCCTACCCGGGGAAAATCCAGGTAATTCATGGATTCTCAGCCCTCCTTTCCGTTGAGGAAATAGACGGTGTCCAGCTCCAGCTTTTGGGCGGCGGCGGCCACCTGCTCCCGGGTGACGGCTTTCAAGCCCTCTACCAGCTCCTCAATGCCGGTGTCCAGGCCGGCCGCCGTCTGGCCCAGCCAGAACTCCTCCAGGCGGCTCTGGTCGTCCAGGGTGGACCGGTGCCCTCCGATGAGGGTGCGCCGGGCGCCCTCCAGCTCCCAGTCCTCGATCTCACCCCGGCGGACGGCCTCCAGCTGGGCCAGGATCTCGTCCCTGGCCTGCCGGTACTGGCCAAACTCAATGCCGGAGGACACCAGCAGCAGCCCCTTCATCTTCTCCAGGTTGGAGCTGGCATAGTAGCACAGTGAGCGCTTCTCCCGCACGTTCAGGAACAGCTTGGACAGAGGGGTGGCCCCGAATACTGCGTTGCACATCACCAGGGCGGGGTAGTCCTTCTCCCAGCAGGTGATCCCGCCGGTGCGGAAGCCCAGGGCCAGCTTGCCCTGGGTCACGTCCATCCGCTCCTCCTCCAGGCGGGGCTCCGCCCCGGCGTGGAGGCGCACCTCACAGTCCGCCTCCAGCCGCTCTTCTGACCGGGGCAGGCCGGACAGGGCGGCGGACAGGGCTTCGGCCACCCGGTCCGGGGCGGCGGAGCCGCAGTAGTAGAGCTCGATCTCCGCCGTGGACAGCAGCTCCTGATAGCGCTTCCACAGCTTCCGCGGGGTGAGGGCGTCGGCGTGCCCCTCGTCCCCCAGCTTGTCCACCCCGAAGGCCTCCCCCTCACACATGAGCTGGGTGAGGCGGGACAGGGCGTAGTACCGCTTGTCGTTTACCTGGGCCCGGATGCGGTCCACCAGGTTGGACCGCTCCCCCGCCACATAGTCGGGATAAAACATCCCCTTCTCGGTGCGGGGCCGCAGGAGCAGCTCCCCCAGCAGGGCGGCGGCCCCCTCCAGGACCGGCTCCCCCTCCAGGGCGTAGGCGTCGTCCAGGAAGCTGGCCGCAAACCCCACGCACTGAGTCTCCCCCTTCTTGCGGACGATGGGCTCGATTGCCCCGCCGTACAGCTCGTCCAGGGCGGCAGACAGGAACTCCAGGTCCGGGTGGGCTTCCGTCCCCCGGCGGAGCACCGCCGGAATCAGGGCGTTGGCCGAGGCGGTCTCCGCCGACAGGGGGGCCATCAGGGTGAGGGACAGGTATGAACTTTTAAACTTATGGGTGTGGACCGTCCGAAGCCACACCCCGGGAAACAGCTCCCGTCGCAATACTTCCATGGGGATTCCTTTCCTTGGGAAATGCTCCCAAAATACAAATGCGGATCATATTATACCATGCCAGATCAATTTAATCAATTTTTCCCTTCCATCCCAGTGTCCCCGCCCTATGGTGGAATATACCAAAGCAGTCCCGGCTCTTTGGGCGCAATTTCGGATTGACAAACGAGGGAGAATGTGGTATAGTTCCGTTTGTAAAGTTTCTAGGCTTTACATGAAGCCGAGAGGAGGCCGCAGAACATGAAAAGCCAGGCATACCGGATGGCCCTTCTGTATGATTTTTACGGGGACGTCCTCACCCCCCGGCAGAAGGAGTTCTACGACCTCTACTATAATGAGGACCTGTCTCTGGCCGAGATTGCCGAGAACAACGGCATCACCCGCCAGGGGGTCCGGGACGTGATCGTCCGGGCGGAGGCCATCCTCACCGACCTGGAGGACAAGACCGGCCTCATCAAGCGCTTCCACGCCATGCAGAAGCAGCTTCAGGAGGTGGAGGGCGCCGCCCAGGCCATCCTGGCCCGCAGCGCCCGGTACGACGACCCGGAGCTGGAGGCCCAGGCCCGCAAGATCCTGGACCTGGCCCAGCAGATGGAGAAGGAGTGACCCATGGCATTTGAAGGACTGACCGAAAAGCTCTCCGCCGCCTTTAAAAAGCTGCGCGGCAAGGGGCGGCTGTCCGAGGCCGACGTGAAGGAGGCCATGCGGGAGATCCGCCTGGCCCTGCTGGAGGCCGACGTAAGCTATAAGGTGGTCAAGCAGTTCATTGCCCAGGTCACCGAGAAGGCGGTGGGCGCCGACGTGCTGGAGGCCCTCTCCCCCGCCCAGCAGATCGTTAAGATCGTCAACCAGGAGCTCACCGACCTGATGGGCGGCGAGAGCACCAAGCTGACCATCGCCTCCAAGCCCCCCACCGTGGTGATGATGGTGGGCCTTCAGGGCGCGGGCAAAACCACCAACTGCGCCAAGCTGGCCGGCCTGATGAAGCGCAAGGAGGGCAAGCGCCCCCTGTTGGCTGCCTGCGACATCTACCGCCCCGCCGCCATTCAGCAGCTGGAGGTGGTAGGCAAGCAGCTGGACATCCCCGTGTTCCAGATGGGCCAGACCGACCCGGTGGACATCGCCAAGGCAGCCATCGCCCACGCCAGGGAGCACGGCAACGACCTGGTGTTCCTGGACACCGCCGGACGGCTCCACGTGGACGAAGAGCTGATGGATGAGCTCAGACGCATCAAGGCGGCGGTGGAGCCCACCGAGATCCTGCTGGTGGTGGACGCCATGATCGGCCAGGACGCGGTAAACGCGGCCAAGGCCTTTGACGACGCCCTGGACATCGACGGCGTGGTGCTCACCAAGCTGGACGGCGACGCCCGAGGAGGCGCGGCACTGTCCATCAAGGCGGTCACCGGCAAGCCCATCAAGTTTGCCGGCGTGGGCGAAAAGCTGGATCAGATTGAGGTCTTCCACCCCGACCGCATGGCCAGCCGCATCCTGGGCATGGGCGACGTGCTCTCCCTCATTGAGAAGGCGGAGCAGAACTTCGACCAGAAGAAGGCCCTGGAGCTTCAGGAGAAGCTGCGGAAAAACAAATTTACCCTCACCGATTTCTATGAGCAGATGGCTCAGCTTCAAAATATGGGCTCCCTCACCGAGCTGGCGGGGATGCTCCCCGGCGTGAAGGCCTCCGATCTGGAGGGGGCCGACCTGAACACCAATATGTTCAAGCAGATGTCCGCCATCATCCAGTCCATGACCCCCTACGAGCGGGAGAACCCCTCCGTGCTTAACTCCAGCCGGAAAAAGCGCATCGCCGCCGGTTCCGGCACCCAGGTGGTGGACGTGAACCGCCTTCTGAAGCAGTTTGAGCTGCTCCAGTCCTTAACCCGCCAGTTCTCCGGCGGCAAGCTGCCCCGGGGCCTGCGCAAGCGCATGGGCAAGAAGGGCGGCATGATGCCCGGAATGGGCGGCGGCATGCCGGGAGGGTTTCCCTTTTAACTGACGCTGGAAGCGCGTGGCACACGCGTTCCATATATAAAAGAATTCATTTGGAGGTGAATATAAATGGTCAAAATCAGACTGCGCCGCATGGGCGCCAAGAAGGCTCCCTTCTACCGCATCGTCGTGGCCGACTCCCGCTATCCCCGGGATGGCCGTTTCATCGAGGAGATCGGCACTTACAACCCCGTCGTCAACCCCGCTGAGCTGAAGGTGGACGTGGACCGCGCCCAGGCTTGGATCAAGACCGGCGCTCAGCCCACGGAGACCGTCCGTGATCTGCTGAAAAAGGCCGGCGCAATCTAAGGCTGGAGGTCTGCACAATGAAAGAGCTTCTGACCTATGTGGCCCGGAATCTGGTGGATCACCCGGAGCAGGTCTCTGTCAATGAGATCCAGTCCGACGGCGAGACCATTCTGGAGCTGCGCGTCGCCCCGGAGGACACCGGCAAGGTGATCGGCCGCCAGGGCCGCATCGCCAAAGAGATCCGCACCCTGATCCGCTCCGTGGCCCAGCGGTCCGGCAAGCGCGTCTCGGTGGAGATTGTCGACTGATCCCCCCACAAGGAGTCTCCTGCCCGCGCCGGACGCGCCGCAGGAGATTTTTTGTTCACTGAACCCCTTACTAAGGAGATTTTCAACCATGAAGCAGCAGTATCTGGAAGTGGGAAAGATCACCAACGTCCACGGCCTTATGGGCGAGGTGCGGGTCCAGCCCTGGGCGGACTCCCCCGACTTTCTATGCCGGTTCAAGACTCTCTATGTGGATGAGACCCACTGGCCCATCCAGGTGGAGCGGGCCCGGGTCCATAAAAACATGGTGATTTTGAAGCTGAAGGACATCACCGACGTAAACGGCGCGCTGGCCCTGCGCAACGCCATCCTGTACATCGACCGGAAAGACGCCGATCTGCCCGAGGGCAGCTTCTTCCTGGCCGACCTGATGGGCATGGAGGTGCGGAACGCCAAGGACGGGGCGGTGCTGGGAAAGATCGCCGATGTGCTCACTCTCCCCGCCAACAATGTGTATGTGGTCCGGGGGGGCGAACGGGAGTGGATGATCCCCGCCGTGCCGGAGTTTGTCGCCGAGGTCAATATCGACGAGGACTATATGCGGGTCAACCTGATGGAGGGACTCTGACCGCCTGATTTCTCTGGGCGCGGGGGCGGGCTTCGCCTCCGCGCCCGGTTTCTATTTCCCAACGAGACGGAGGTGCGCTATGTTTCATACCTTCCAGCGCTTTTCCCTGGAAAAGCAGCTCTTTGCCAGCTTTGTGGGCTTTGCCGCCGTCCTGCTCCTCCTGACCATGGGGGTGAGCCTGATCCTGGACATCAACCGGCAGATGCAGTCCACCGACAGCCTGATCCGCTCCTCCGCCTCCTACATCGCCTCGCTGGACTCGGTCAAAAACATGCTGAAGCAGGGGTACCCAGACCCGGAAGTCACCAAGGAGCTGGACTCCTTCAACGAGAGTCTGGAGGATCTGCACGTCATTGTCATCTGTGACGCCAACAGCCTGCGCTTCTACCACACCAACCGTCAGGACGTGGGAGATTCCTTTGTGAACGGGGATCAGGAGGCCATTCTCCAGGGCAGCGAGCCATACATCACCACCGGCTACGGCACCTATGGCACCCAGCGGCGCGCCTTCCACGCCGTGGAGGATGCCGACGGGACGATCCTGGGGTTTGTGATGACCTCCACCTTTACGGCGGAAATTTCCGCCCACATCCACCGTCTGGTGCTCTACTGCCTGGTGCTGTTCGGCGCCGCCCTGGCGGTGGCCCTGGGTCTCTCCCGGGGGCTGGTGGCCCTGCTGCGCCGCTCTCTGCTGGGCTATCACCCCACCGAGCTGCTGGAACTCTACCTACAGCAGGGCGAGGTGCTCAACGCAGTGGAGGACGGCCTGGTGGCCACCGATCCAAAAGGCAAGGTGGTCTTTGCCAACCAGACTGCCTGCCGGCTGCTTCAGAAAAGTGAAAAGGCCCTGAAGGGTCGGAAGCTGAACCAGGTCTTTCCGGAGAGCTCCTGCGTCCAGGCGGCCCGCACCGGGGAGGCGGTCCACAACCGCTCCTGCGTCATCAGCGGCCACCCGGTGCTCTCCAGCGAAATTCCCATCCCGGGAAAGTCCGGCTCCAGCGGGGTGCTGAACGTCTTTCACGACAAGACCGAGCTGCAGAAGCTGTCCGACGAGCTCTCCGGCGCCCACTACATGCTGGACACCCTGCGCTTCTTCAACCATGAGTTTATGAACAAGCTCCACGTGATCCTGGGCTATCTCCAGACTGGGGAGACAGAGAAGGCTGCCTCCTTTATTATCAACAGCAGCCTGGTGTCCAGCCAGGCCATCCGGGAGACCGCCGACTGCATCCGGGTCTCCCGCATCTGCGCCCTGGTCATCGGCAAGATGATGCACGCCGCCGAGCTGGGCATCCGCCTGGCCGTGGCCCCAGACAGCTACTGCCGCCAGGAGGACCTGCTGCTGCCTGAGGAGGACTATGTGACCATCGTGGGTAATCTGCTGGAAAACGCGGTGGAGGAGCTCTCCCGGGGCGAACACGATCTCAAGGAGATCCGGCTGGCCCTCTACTGCCGCCCGGACTGCAATGTGATCGTCTGTGAGGACACCGGCGGCGGCGTGGCCCCGGAGATCCAGCCCCATATCTTTGAAAAGGGTGTCTCCTCCAAGGGGGAGGGGCGCGGATTGGGGCTGTGCCTCATCCACCAGCTGGTGGAGCAGCACCACGGAACCATTGACGTAATGACCGAGGCCGGGGCGGGCACCTGCTTTACCCTGACCTTTACCGACTCTGTACCTGAGGAGGCGTAACTATGGCATATCAAGTGATCATCATTGAGGACGACCCCATGGTGGCCGCCATCGACCGGCAGTATGTGGAGACGGACTCCCGCTTTCAGGTGGCCCATGTTCTCAAGAGCGGCGGAGAGGCTCTGGGCGTGCTGGAGCACTGCCGCCCGGATCTGATCATTCTGGACTACTACACCCCCTCCATGGACGGGATGGAGTTTGTAGACCGCCTCCACGCCATGGGACAGTACCCCGCCATCATCATGGTCACCTCCGCCAACGACCGGGAGATCGTCCAGGGCCTCTTGTCCCGGGGGGTGCTGGACTATCTGGTCAAGCCCTTCGCCTTCGCCCGGTTCCGGCAGGCCATGGACAAATTCCTTCAGACACAGAATCTGCTCTCCTGCCCCCAGGAGAGCAGCCTGCTGGACCAGCAGGCCATCGACCGCCTGATCCGCCGTCAGGAGCACCCGGAGCCGGGTGGGAACCAGATGAGCAAGGGGCTCAACGCCGCCACCCTGGAGCGGGTGCGCAGCTTTCTCTCCGCCAGCCGCGGACAGGCGCTCACCAGCGAAGAGATTGCCGAACAGGTCCACCTGTCCCGTATCACCATTCGGCGGTATGTGAACTATATGGTGGAAACAGGGGAGCTGGCCAGCTCCATCGACTACCAGACCGGCGGCCGCCCTTCCATCCGTTACAGCTACACCGGACAGACCTCTGAACCGTAATTTTCTATATTCAAAACTGACAAAAATCTCTTGCAAATTTTGTGCAAATCTTTCAAATCCAGTGGCCAACCTCCCCCCGACTGTGCAGATGTGCCGGTCCGGGGGAGATTTTTTTCTTTTCTTTGGATGTATCATCCAAAGCCATTCTGGTTACTTTACGTACAAAAGTCATTCCATAGGTACAAAAATTGACTTTGCCTCCGGGGACGGCTACACTTTTTCTTAAAGATACGGACCGGACGGCATGGGGCGCGGACCGTTGGGAGGCAGTCCGCCGGACTGGTTTTCCCCGCCGCTCCGGACGGTATCAAACCAATTTTGAATCGCCGGATGAGAGATGTAAAACTGTTCCGGCGGAAAGGAAGTGTGTGTGTATGTTGGAGATCTCCTTTGACGTCATGCAAAGCGCCGCCATCGCAGCTCTGGTTGCCCTGGTGGGACGGGCCATCGTCAAGCGGGTCAAGTTCTTCCAGACTTACTGCGTGCCCGGCGTCGTGGTGGCCGGTCTGTTGGTCAGCATTGTGCTGGGTATCCTTCGGGCCAGTAATGTTCTGCAGGTGGACTTCGACGTCGCGGTGCTGAAAGAGTGGTTCATGGACATCTTCTTCACCGGAGTCGGTCTGACCGCCTCCTGGAAGCTCATTAAGTCGGGCGGCAAGGTGTGTATCGGCATTGCCGTCGCCACCATTGGCTTGATCCTGTGGCAGGATGTTCTGGGCGTGGTCTTGTCCATGGCCCTGGGTATGCATCCCCTGCAGGGCCTGGGCCTGGGCTCCCTGTCCCTGATGGGCGGCGTGGGCACCTCCGGCGCCATCGCCCCCACCTATGAGGCTCTGGGCGCCGAGAACGCCACGGTTCTGGCCATTATGTGCGCCACCTTCGGCATGGTGTTCGCCAGCCTGACCGGCGGCCCTGTGGCCCGCGCTCTGATCAAGCGCCATCACCTGCACGGTGAGGACCGCAGTGAGAAGAACAAGGAAGAGATCTTCCCCCTGAACAACAAGAACCTGCTGAGCAGCGTGTGCCTGATCATCGTGGCGGCCGGCCTGGGCTCCTATATTGCGATCCTGGCCGGAATGATCCCCATGATCGAGTTCCCCTACTTCATCGGCTGTATGATCGGCGGCATCATCATCCGGAACATTCTGGACGTCGTTCACGTGGAGGTCCGCCCTGAGGAGCTGGACGCCTTCGGCGACATCTGCCTGGAGATCTTCCTGGGCATGACCATGATGACCATTGACGTCACCAAGATTCTAGACGCCATCGGTCCCTTCGTAATCATCTTTGCCGCTCAGGTCATCACCACCTGTATCTACTGCTACATCGTCACCTTCCGCTGCTGCGGCCGCAACTACGATGCCGCCGTCATTGTGGCCGGCCACATCGGCATGGGCCTGGGCAACGGCCCCAATACCATGGCCAACGAGAAGGCCGTTATGGAAGAGCACGGCTTCTCCCACATCGGCTGGGTAGTGTATCCTCCCTTTGGCCTGCTGGTGCTGGACATTTTCAATCCCATCTTCTGCTCGGTGATTGCAGAGCCTCTCACCAAATTCCTGGGATATATGCCCTCATAATCCGAGACCATTTCTATCTTCTCTCCCGCATACCTCCGCTCCTCCAGGGGCGGGGGTATTTTTATTGCTCAGCGTCCGGACGCGCCGGGAACGGCAAAAGGAGAGGGCCTCCCTGTCACAGGAGGCCCTCTCCCTCTCTTTACTCATCAGAAAATGCTCAGATACATCCGCCGGGGCAGGCGCTCCATCCTCAGGGCCGGACAATGTACCCCTCTTTTCTGGCCTTGGGCGCCGGGATTTCACCGTCGGCGTAGCCCAGAATGCAGTTGCCCACCCCCTGGAGGTCCTCCGGCAGCCCCCACTTGCGCAGCAGCGCCTTGCCCTCAGGCCGCTCAAAGAGCTCTCGGGCCCGGTTGATCCAGCAGGAGGCCACCCCCAGGGACCAGGCGGCGTTCATCAGGTTGCCCATCACCAGAGAGCCGTCCGGAACGGCGTTGGCCCCTTCGGCCAGCACTACCACCACGGTGGGCGCTCCATAAAAGGGGTCTGTCCCCGGCGCCCCCTGGATCTCTGCATTGAGCCTGGACATCTCCTGGATGGTCTCCCGGTCCTGCACCACCACCATGACGGCGGACTGCTTCCCCATGGCAGAGGGGGCCCAGGTGCCGGCGTCCAGAATCGCCTCCAGCTCCTCCGGCTTGATCTGTTCCGGGCGGTAGCGCCGAACGCTCCGGCGCTCTCTCAAGGTCTTCAACGTCTCATTCATAGCAAAGCCATCCTTTCCCGTTTGTTGGAGATGGCTCTATTATAAGGCGAATCGCCGGGCTGCGCAAGCATCAGTAGGATATCCCCGCCTGTCCCGACACCGGAGCTCAGTTTTCTGTCTCCACGAGGAGAGAATTTGCAATTTAGGGCTACCCTCCTGGGGCAAAATATGGTACACTCAAGTATAAAACCTATCGGGAAGAGATTTTGGAGGAACACAGCTATGAAATGCCCCTACTGCGGATATTTAGAGAGCAAAGTGGTGGACTCCCGCCCCGCCGACGAGGGGGCCAGCATCCGCCGCCGCCGGGAGTGCCTGTCCTGCCACAAGCGGTTCACCACCTATGAGATGATGGAGAGCCTGCCCCTGGTGGTGGTAAAGAAGGACGGCAGCCGCCAGAGCTTTGACCGCAACAAGGTGATGAGCGGCCTGATCCGGGCCTGTGAGAAGCGGCCGGTGTCCATCAACACCCTGGAGGAGATTGTCACCGAGATCGAGCAGGTGCTCCAGAACGAGATGGAGCGGGAGGTGAGCTCCGCCGAGATTGGGGAGCTGGTGATGGAGCGGCTGAAAAAGGTGGACGAGGTGGCCTATGTGCGCTTCGCCTCGGTGTACCGCCAGTTCAAGGACATCAACACCTTTATGCGGGAGCTGAACAAGTTGCTGGCGGATAAGTAA
>UMHQ01042018.1_pt1 | contig 26830 bp, 20 predicted proteins | sample 1965531 | NCBI WGS metagenome assembly UMHQ01 (sample SAMEA4836098, study PRJEB28245) | human gut metagenome | biome: gut microbiome; material: fecal sample | place: Denmark | collected 2008 | reverse complement strand
TTTTTAATATATTTGTAACATATGTTTGACAACTATAGAAAAAAGAGATAGAACAATGAAGTTTACATTGATTTTTCGTTAAAATTTGTATATAATGTTATAATGGATAAAATATTTTTGAGGTGTAAGAAATGAAGTTTTGGAAAATGGAAGCAGCAGGAAATGACTTTGTTATTTTTGATGGAAGAGAAATAGAAATAAAGGATATAAATGCTTTGGCAAAGAAACTTTGTGATAGACATTTTGGAGTAGGAGCCGATGGGATTCTTTTTTGTCAAGAAAGTGATACTGCTGACATTAAAATGAACTATTACAATTCAGACGGTAGTCGAGGAGAGATGTGTGGGAATGGAATTCGTTGTCTTTCTCGTTTTATCTATGAAAATAACATTGTGGATAAGAGGAAGATGAATATAGAAACAGATAATGGAGTGAAAGAGGTTGTACTCACAGTCGGAGAAAATGAGCATATTTCTCAGGTAAAAGTAGAAATGGGAAAAGCAGAATGGGAAAAAGGCTTTCAAGAAGAAACATTAGAAATAGAAGGAAGAAGTTTTGATTTTTACCGAGTTACTGTTGGAGTTCCTCATATTGCCATTTTAGTAGATGAGTTTATGAAAGATGAAGAATTAAATTATTGGGGAGCTATTTTGGAAAAACATCCTAGTTTTCCAAGAAAAACAAATGTTAATTTTATTAAAGTATTAAACGAAAAAGAAGTGCAAATTAAAACTTGGGAAAGAGGAGCAGGAAGAACTTTGGGTTGTGCAACAGGTTGTTCCTCTTGTGGTGTGATTTTACAACGTTTACAAAAAATTAAAGGAGAAGTCCATTTTTATACTGAGGGTGGAGATGTTTTTGTTCAAACTCAAGACGATTTTGTAACTATTTATGGAAAAGCAAATTTGATTTTTACAGGTGATATGGATGTCTAGGAAGATATTAAATGTGGAAGAAAGTTTGAAGCATATTCAGAACAGTAATGGAAAGTTATATTTTTTATGTTTGATGGTTGGCTTGATTACGGGAGTGATTGTTTCTTTTTACCGATATGCTTTACATATTTTTAATGTATTACGAGAAACTTTTGTATCTCCTGCTACTTTGCATAATTATCCCTTTTTGATAAAAATATGGTGTTTATTTTTAGTTGTGGGATTTTTTATTGATTTTTTATATCGAAAATATCCGAGAACATCCGGCTCCGGAATTCCTCAAGTCAAAGGAATTATTTTAGGGACAGTACATTATAAACACTGGTTTGCACAACTGATTGCAAAGTTTGTTGGAGGACTTTTTGGAATTGGAGCAGGGCTATCTTTAGGAAGAGAAGGTCCCTCTGTACAGCTTGGTTCGTATGTAGCAACAGGGATTGCGAAAAGCTTTCATTGTAATCGAGTAGATGAGAATTATTTGATTACCAGTGGGGCGAGTGCCGGATTAGCTGGAGCTTTTGGAGCTCCTCTTGCTGGAGTTATGTTTAGTTTGGAGGAATTACATAAATTTTTGACTGCGAAATTAATTATTTGTATTTTTGTGGCAAGCATTGCTTCCGATTTTATTGGAAGACGTTTTTTTGGAATGGATACCTCTTTTTCGATGTTGGCACACTATCCAAAAGACATCAATCCGTATTTACAGTTTGCTCTTTATATTCTATTTGGAGTTATTATTGCTTTTTTCGGAAAGCTATTTACGGTTACTTTAGTAAAAACACAAAATCTTTTTCAAGGGATTAAAATTTCCAGATGGATGAAGGTTGTTTTTGTAATGAGTACTTCTTTCCTTTTGTGCTTGGTGCTTCCGGAAGTGACAGGTGGAGGGCATGAATTGGTAGAATCTTTACCACATTTACAACAGGGAATTTTATTTTTATTTTTTGTTTTTGTTATTAAATTATTATTTACATCTATTTCCTATGCTACCGGTTTTGCCGGTGGAATTTTTCTTCCTATGTTAGTATTAGGAGCCATTTTAGGGAAAATTTTTGCTTTAATTTTATTAAGTGTGTTTCCGTTTACTCCTGAAATGATAGTTCATTTTATGGTTTTAGGTATGGTTGGATATTTTGTATCTGTGGTAAGAGCACCGATTACGGGTGCTGTCTTAATATTGGAGATGACAGGAAGCTTTGATCACTTATTAGCTTTGGTAACGGTTTCTGTGGTAGCTTTCTATGTAACAGCTTTATTGAAATTAGCACCTGTTTACGATATTTTATATGAAAGAATGCCGAAAGATGACATAGAAGAAACTCATGATGTAGAAAGTATGGGAAAGACTCTAATTGTTGTTCCTGTTGCTGCGGAATCTTATTTGGATGGAAAGAAGATTTCTGAAGTAGAATGGGGAGAAGAAGTTTTGGTAGTCGCTTTAAGAAGAAGCGAACTTGAAAAAATTCCAAAAGGAGATACGGTAATGCAGTCAGGGGATAATATTGTTCTTCTATTACCGGAATCCATTGTAGCGGAGGTAAAAGAAAAACTGCTACAAAAAGGAATTGAGTAAGAAAGGAAGGTTGTATGAGTTTGTCTCATAGTTTTTTAGAGCAGGAAAGTATTGGAAGATTATTGTGGAAGTTTTCTTTGCCAGCAGTTGTTGGAATGGTTGTGAATGCTTTGTACAATGTGGTGGATAGAATCTATATTGGTCACATTGAAAGAGTGGGACATTTAGCAATTACAGGAGTGGGAGTTATATTTCCGATTGTGTTACTTTCTTTTGCTTTTGCTCTTTTGGTTGGTTTAGGTTCTTCAGCAAATATTTCCTTGCATTTGGGAAAAAAAGAAAAGGATAGAGCTGAACAATTTTTGGGAAACTCTTTCGTTTTAGGAAGTATTTTTTCACTTTCTTTTACAATCCTTTTGTTTTTTATTATGAAAGAGTGTATCTATCTAGTAGGGGGAAGCGATGTAAGTTATCCTTATGCAAAACAATATTTAGAAATTGTAGCCATAGGCTTTCTTCCGATGACCTTAAGTTATATTTTGAATGCAGCGATTCGTTCTGACGGAAATCCTAAAATGGCAATGTTAACTTTATTGATTGGGACATTTGTAAACATTATCCTAGACCCTATTTTTATTTTTACCTTAAATATGGGTGTAAGAGGAGCAGCTTTGGCAACAATTATTTCCCAAACTGTTTCTTTTCTTTGGACTATTTACTACTTTACATCGTCTAAGAGTGTGATGAAGTTAAAAAAGAAATATATCCGATTTCATTTTGAGCTAAGTAAAAAAGTAATTGCTCTAGGCAGTTCTTCTTTTGGAGTGCAAGTAGGGGTTAGTATTATTAACTATATTATGAATGTGATTTTACGAGAGTATGGAGGAGACCTTTCCATTGGTGCTATGGCAATTATTCAATCTGTGATGTCTTTATTGCTGATGCCTATTTTTGGAATCAACCAAGGAGTACAACCTATTTTAGGTTATAACTATGGAGCAAAGAAATACGATAGAGTAAAAGAAGCTTTATTTAAAGGAATAGGAGCCGCTACTTTTATTTGTGTTCTTGGGTTTTTATCCATAGAATTATTTTCTCAATATTGGATTATCTTATTTACAAAAGAAACTTCTTTATTAGAGCTCGCAGAATACGGATTGAGAAGACAGGTTATTGTTTTTCCTATTGTTGGATTTCAAATTGTTTCTTCGATTTATTTTCAAGCAGTCGGAAAACCAAAATTGAGTTTTTTCATCAGTATGTCTAGACAAATTTTAGTATTGATACCTTGTTTATTTTTGTTATCATCTATTTGGGGATTAGATGGAGTATGGTACGCATCTCCTCTTTCCGATTTTATTGCGACTATCGTTACTTTTATTTTAATTAAGAGAGAATTAAAACATTTAGAATATTTAAAATTAGAGAAAGAAAGGGAGGAAATAGTAGAATGAGAGAAGAATTAGTAAATCGTTTTTTGAAGTATGTAAAAATTTATACCACTTCTGATGAGGCATCAGAAACTTGTCCTAGTACAGAAAGACAATGGGACTTGGCGAAAATATTAGTAGAAGATTTAAAGGAAATTGGTTTGGAGGATATTTGTTTAGATAAAAATGGTTATGTTATGGCGACTTTACCTGCTAATATAGAAGGAGCACCAAGTATCGGATGGATTGCCCATATGGATACTGCACCGAATTATAATGGAAATCATGTCAATCCAAGAATTATAGAAAATTATGATGGGAAAGATATTATTTTGGATGAAGAAAAAGAAATTATATCCTCGGTAGTAGATTTTCCGGAATTAAAGAACTACATAGGAAAAACTTTAATTGTAACAGATGGTAGTTCTTTATTAGGGGCAGACGATAAGGCAGGAGTAACTGAAATTTTAGAGGCCGTAAAATATTTGAAAGCTCATCCTGAAATTCCTCACGGGAAAGTAAGAGTAGGATTTACTCCAGATGAAGAAATTGGAAGAGGAGCAGACCTATTTGATATTAAAGCTTTTGACTGTGATTTTGCTTATACCGTAGATGGGGGAGAAATTGGAGAGTTGGAATATGAAAATTTCAATGCTGCCTCTGTTCACGTTGAAATTACAGGAAGAGATATTCATCCCGGAGCAGCCAAAGATAAAATGATCAACTCTATGTTATTGGCAATGGAAGTACAATCTATGTTACCAGTGGAACAAAGGCCTGAATATACAACTGGATATGAAGGATTTTTCTTATTGGATTCTCTACAAGGAAGTGTAGAAAAAACAACTATGGATTATATTATTCGAGATCATTCTTTTGAAAAGTTTACAAAAAAGAAAGAGTTCATTCAAGAAGTTATAGATTTTTTAGGGAAAAAATATCCGAAAGCAAAATTAGAATGTCATGTGAAAGATTCTTATTTTAATATGAGAGAAAAAATTGAACCAGTGATGTATATTATTGATTTAGCAAAAAAATCGATGGAAGAATTGGGAATTATTCCAAAAGTTTCTCCAATTCGTGGAGGAACGGATGGAAGTCGTTTGTCGTATGAGGGATTGCCATGTCCAAATATCTTTACAGGAGGGCATAATTTCCATGGAAAACATGAATATATTTGTGTAGAATCTATGGAAAAAGCACGAGATTTGATTGTTAGAATTACAGAAAATGCAACAAAATTATAGAAAAAAGGAGAAATTATGAAAAGAGACAAGGAACAGATGTCTCCTTCTCGAAAATTGATTTTAGGATTTTTGTTAGTGATTATTGTCGGAGTTTTTTTATTGATGCTACCTTTTTCTTTAAAAGAAGGAAAGACTTTAAGTCCTTTGGAAGCATTGTTTACTGTGGTATCGGCGGTTTGTGTAACAGGGCTTTCCGTAGTTGATGTGGCAGAGGTCTTTTCTCCCGTAGGAGATGCTATTTTAATTGCTTTTATTCAAATTGGTGGATTAGGAGTGATGACTTTTTCCTCGATTGTCTTTTTATTGGCAGGACAAAAGATGACTTTATACACTAGAATCCTTTTAAAAGAGGAAAGAAATGCAAATAGTGTAGGAGAAATTTTAAACTTTGTTCGATTGATGTTATTGACAGTGTTTATTATTGAAAGTATTGGAGCTGTTATTTTGATGCATGAATTTCGAAAGATTATGCCTTACGAACAAGCTGTTTATTATGGAATTTTTCACTCTATTTCTGCTTTTTGTAATGCAGGTTTTTCTTTGTTTTCAAATAACTTAGAAAATTTTCGAGGGAATCCGGTCATTAGTTTAACCATTTCTTATTTGATTATTTTAGGAGGAATGGGTTTTGCTATCATCAATTCTTTTATTATGATGATACGGAAAGGAGTGAGTCGTTTTACTCTAACTTCAAAATTGGCAATTCAAATTTCGATGATACTTACTTTTGGAGGGGCAATTCTATTCTTTTTGCTAGAATTTTCAAATTCTGCGACATTATTTCCTCTTCCTTGGTCAGAAAAAATTATTGCTTCTATTTTCCAGAGTGTTACTTTGCGAACAGCAGGATTTAATACGATTCCTCTAGCAAATTTAAGAAGTGCAACTGTTTTTATGGCCTGTATTTGGATGCTTATCGGAGCTTCTCCAGGTTCTACCGGAGGAGGAATTAAAACAACGACTTTGGGAGTTATTTTATTCTATGTGATAGGGATTATTCGAGGAAAAGAGCATGTAGAAATTTTCAATCGTAGACTGGATTGGGATGTTATGAATAAAGCTTTGGCACTTTTAGTCGTTTCTTTAAGTTATATTGCTCTTGTCATTTTGCTGCTATTGGTGATAGAACCATTTTCTATGGAAAAAATTGTATTTGAGGTCGTTTCTGCTTTTGGGACGGTAGGATTAACGATGGGGATTACCCCTCATTTGACAGTAACATCAAAGTTACTTATTATTGTTACCATGTTTATTGGAAGATTGGGACCTATGACCATTGCTTTGGCTTTAGGAGAGAAAAAGAAAAAAGCAAGAGTACAGTATCCAAAAGAAGATATTTTAATCGGATAGAAGGAGAAAAAGATGAAACAATATTTAGTGATCGGCTTAGGGCGTTTTGGAAGAAGCGTTGCTAAAACTTTATATGAGTCTAATCAGGAGGTCATGGCAGTAGATGTATCCGAAGATTTGGTACAAGATATGATCAATGATTACAAAGTAGAAAATGCTATGGTGCTAGATGGAACGGATTTAACAAGTTTACAAGAAATTGGAGCTCAAAATTTTGATACCGCTTTTGTTTGTATGAGAAATTTAGAATCCAGTATTCTGACAACTTTAAATTTACGAGAGTTAGGAATTTCTAAAATAATTGCGAAAGCCGGAAGTAGAGAACATGGAAAAGTTTTAGAAAAAATAGGGGCTAGTAAAATTGTTTATCCGGAAGAATACATGGGAAGAAGAATTGCTCAGTTGGTTATGGAACCAAACATGATAGAACATTTACGTTTTTCTTCCGATTTTTTATTGGCAGAAATTAAAGCACCGAATTTATTTTGGAATAAAACTTTGATACAGTTAAATGTGAGAAATAAATACAATGCAAATATTGTAGGGATTCGAAAGGCGAATGATGTATTTTACCCAAACCCTGCTGCAGAAACATTGATTGAAAAAGGGGATATTTTAGTTGTGATTACGGATTCGAAAACAGCTAGAACCTTAGAAAGTTTAGGGGAATAGAGATGGAGGAAAAAATTGGTACAAGAATTTGATGTGATAGTAGTTGGAGCAGGGCATGCAGGAGCTGAGGCAGCCTTAGCAGCAGCGAGACTCGGAAAAAAAACAGCTATCTTCACAATATCATTGGATAATATTGGTGTGATGTCTTGTAATCCTTCTTTGGGAGGACCGGCAAAATCACATTTAGTCAGAGAAATTGATGCACTTGGTGGAGAAATGGGGAGAAATATTGATAAGACCTATATTCAAATCCGTGTGTTAAATACTAAAAAAGGACCGGCAGTTCGTTCCTTACGAGCTCAAGCAGATAAGATTCGTTATGCAAAAGAAATGAAACGAACAATAGAAACTTGTGAAAATTTAAGTGCTATCCAAGGGATGGTAAGTGAATTATTGGTAGAAGATGGAAAGGCTGTTGGAATTAAAATTCGAGAGGGAGTAGAGTATAGGGCAAAACGAATCATTTTGGCAACTGGAACTTTTTTACGAGGATTGATTCATATTGGAGAAAGTCATTTTTCTGGTGGAAGAATGGGAGAATTATCTTCCGAAGATTTGCCATTATCTTTACTAAAACATGGTTTGGATTTGCAACGATTCAAAACAGGAACACCGTCTAGAATTGATGCGAGAACAATTGATTTTTCTGTTTTAGAAGAGCAACCTGGAGAAACAGCAAAAATTTTAAAATTCTCAAATCGAACGAGTGATGAAGAGTTAAAAGACAGAAGACAAATTTCTTGTTATATTGCTCATACCAATGAAGGAGTTCATACGGAAATTAAAAACAATCGAGAACGATCTCCTTTATTCAACGGAACCATTCAAGGATTAGGACCAAGATATTGTCCTTCCATTGAAGATAAAGTATATCGTTATGCAGATAAACCACAACATCATTTATTTTTAGAAAGAGAAGGCTATGATACGAATGAGATTTATTTAGGAGGACTTTCTTCTTCTCTTCCTGTCGATGTACAGGAAAATATGATACATAAAATTCGTGGTTTTGAACATGCTCAGATTATGAGATATGGCTATGCTATTGAATATGACTATATTCCACCTTCAGAAATTCAATACAGTTTGGAGTCAAGAACGATTCCTAATTTGTTTTTAGCGGGGCAGATCAATGGAACTTCCGGATATGAAGAAGCGGGAGCTCAAGGACTGATGGCAGGGATCAATGCCGTGAGAAGTATTGATGGAAAAGAACCCATTGTTTTAGACAGAGCGGACTCTTACATTGGAACTTTGATCGATGATTTGGTATTAAAAGGAACGAATGAACCTTATCGAATGTTTACAGCTCGTAGTGAGTACCGTTTAGTATTAAGAGAAGACAATGCAGACTTGCGTCTTTCTAAAATTGGATACGAAGTGGGATTGGTGTCTGAGGAAGAGTATCAAAAAGTAGAAGCAAAGAGAGAAAATGTAAGAAAAATTATCGAAGCTTTGCAACAAAACTTTGTAGGACCGGGAAATCCGAGAGTCAATGAGAGATTGTCGGAAAAAGGAGAACAAATTTTAAAAGATGGTGCAAGTTTGTTTGAAGTTTTAAGGCGTCCGGAAATTACTTATGAAGATGTTGAATACATGACAGAGGGAACAAAAACTTTTGATTTTACTTCCTATGATGAAGATACGAAATATCAAGTGGAAGTACAAACAAAATATTCCGGATATATTGAACGTTCTTTTAAAATGATAGAAAAGCATAAAAGTATGGAAGAAAAAAGAATTCCACAAGACATTGATTATGATAGTTTACAAAATATTCCGAAGGAAGCGAAGGAGAAGTTAAAGAAAATTAGACCGAATAATATTGGACAGGCTTCCAGAATTTCCGGAGTATCTCCTGCCGATATTCAAGTATTGTTAATTTATTTAAAAATGAGAGGGAATTAAGATGAAAGAGTATTTACAAGAAGGAATACAAAAATTAGGGATTTCCTTATCTGAAAAACAAATAGAAAATTTATTGACTTATGTTACTCTTTTGTTGGAATACAATCAACATACCAATTTGACAGCAATTCGAGAAGAAAAAGCAGTCATAGAAAAACATATTTTAGATTCTTTATTACTACAAGAATATATTCCAAAGGATGCTACAACAGCTATTGATATTGGAACAGGAGCAGGATTTCCGGGAATGGTACTAGCGATTTGCAATCCAATGATTCATTTTACTTTAATGGATTCCGTGGGAAAAAAGACAAAATTTTTGGAATGGGTAAAGGAAGATTTAAACTTACAGAATGTTGAAGTTATCAATGCAAGAGCAGAAGATTATATTCAAATATCGAAACGAAGAGAATATTATGATTTAGGATTTTGTAGAGGAGTTTCTAAGCTAGCTGTTATTTTAGAATATATGATTCCTTTCTTAAAAGTAGGAGCTTTATTTTTACCACAAAAAATGGTAGGAACCGAAGAGGAGAAAGAAGCGGTAAATGCTTTACAAATTTTAAAAGCTCAGATCGAAAAAAAATATACCAAATATTTACCGTATAGCCAAGAAGAGCGTTTGATTTTACAGATTCGGAAAGAAGAAAAAACGGACAAGATGTATCCTAGAAAAGTGGGACTTATTACCAAAAAACCTTTATAAATCGAGAGGAGGAAAACATTGAAAGGAATATTTAAGTATAAGACGACAGTCATCAATATTTCTGTTTTCCTTACTTTGTTAGTAGGAGCTATTTTTTATGCAGCGAATCATTTAGAAGAGGCGATTGCAAGTGTCTCTAAACTTTTTTTAGGGGATCCTATTCTGATTGAGAAGATTGAAATTAAAAAAGATAAGATTCGTTTAGAAGGAATTTCAATGGATTTAGAAGGAGAGCCTTTTCTTAGAATTCCTAAAATAGAGGCTGAGCGTCCCTCTTTTTTGAAATTAGGGAATATTACGATTCCGGAAGGAGATATTTATATTCTTCGGAAAGAAGATGGGAAACTAAATATTGATCGTTATCTCCCCAAAGAAGAAAGCAAAAAGATAAACTTGAAGGACTATCGCCCTATTACAAATATTCCTATTGAAAAGATTTCTTTTGAAACATTGAGAACACACTATGAAGATAGAGTCTTGGATCCTAAGTTTCAAAAAACAATTTCTTGGCAAGGAGAAACTGTTTTTGATCGAAAAAAAGGAATTTCTGCTAAACTACTAGGAAGCGATAAGGAAGAAAGGTATCAAATTGATTATAGTGGAGAAAAGATGCCTTATGATGTACAGCTCGATATTATAGGAATACGACCAGAAGATTATTGGAAACCTTATTTGAAAACAGAGAGTATTGTGTTAGAAACTGGAAATTTAGAAGCTCATATTCATAGTGATTATTATGGAAATACAGGAGAAATTCAAGCGGGTATCCCTAAATTAGAGTTTTTAAATAAAAAATGGGAAGCAGGAAATCTTTATATTAGCTTAGATAAAAACCAAGTTAATGCTAGCTTAGATTATAAGGAAAATGGAGAAAATAAGAATAGTATTATAACTTATGATTTAGAAAAGAAAGAAGCTCATGCCGAATTTTTAGACATTTACTACGATAAAATTTCTTTGGATTTAGCAATGCAAAAGAAATGGAAGTTGGATTTTTTAGCAGAACATTCTGTTTATCCTAAGTTGGAAGGAACGTTGAGTTTTGATTTCAAAGAAGATAAGATTCCGTTTTCTTTACAATCTAATATTGTAGATACAGATGGAGAATACTTAAAAAATGCAAGTTATTTGAAACTATACAAAAAGAAACAATTTTTCTTGAATTATGATATAGCAAAGGCAAATCTTGAGAAAGGGGAAGGAGAGATTCCAATTTCTATTTATGATTATAAAGCTAATATTATATTTCAAGCAAAAGATAATGTGATTGAAATTCAAAAAGCTAAGATTGATTCTGAAAAAAATGGAAGTATCTTATTAAAAGGATTCACAGATATTAACGAAAAGAAAGCAGAGTTTGAGTATAAAAGTGATCATTTTTGTTTTGAGAAAGAAATAGAAGGAACAGAAGTATTTGCTCAACTTGCTTTACAAGGGAATATTTCTTACGATGATCATCTGGGAGTGAAAGTGAGCTCTCAAGGGGAAATTGAAAAAGTACAATACGGAGACTACGGTATTGAAGGTTTAAGGGTTGACATGGAGTATGAAGAGGATGAAATTCAAGTCTATGCCTTTGAAAATCGTTTTTTAAATGCCAAAGGAAGCATCGATATTGTAAATCAAAATACCAATTTAGAGATAGAATTAAAAGATTTTGATAATACAAAAGTAAATGTATCTTATCCGGAGTTTTTTGTGAATCATGCGAGAGGGCAAGTGAGAGGAAATATTAAAAATCCAATTGCTGACCTTTATATTGAGGAAGGAAAATTAAGTATTTTATCCCAAAAGGAAAATCAGGTAAGAGGAAATTTTCATTTAGAAGATAAGGTTGTAAGTTTTCAAGATGTGAATTTAGATCAGAATTTATTTTCCGGAGAATATCGTATTTTTGATAATTCTTATCATATTTTTGCGAATATAATAGAGGAAAAACTATCCGATTACTATGGATTCCATGATCTTTATTATCGTGTGATTGGAGAAGTGGAGGTAAATGGAAAAGGAAGACAACTACTAGCAGAAGCAAAATCAACCATTGATAAAATTTATTATCGTGGGAGAAAATTACCGAATATCGTTTGGGAAGGAAGATATACTTTAGGAAAACAGGGAATAGGAAAGATTGACTTATCCCCAATTTATTTACAAAATGATAAAAAGAAAAATCTAGTTTCTCTCAAGACAGAAATAGATTTAGATCAAGAAACCCTTTCCGTAGATATTCCGAAGCAAAGTTTTTATTTGGAAGATATTGAAGATTACACAACTGTGGATTTCTTAGAAGGAAAATGGACTTTATCTGGTAAAATAAAAGGAAATTATAAAAATCCAAACTATGATTTTCAAATGGAGGGAGAAAATTTAAAGGTTAAAAAGGCTCCTTTGGATTATTTAACTTTAAAGTTCCATGGAAATACAGAAAAATTGATTATTGATTCGATGAAAACGGCTTATCTACAAAATAAGGCGGAAATACAAGGTTACTATGGAATTCGAGATGGAAGTTATGATATTTCTGTGAAAGCTCCTAAAATTGATTGGAAATTATTGCAATCTTTTGCCTCTGAATATGGAGTAGAAAATATTGAGGGAAATTCGAATTTAGATTTTCATATTCGAAGTCAACAATCACAAGGAAACTTATTCCTTCACAATTTTTCGTTTGAAATGCCTAAAAAATATATTTCTGTGAAAAATTTTACAGGAAATATAGAATTGCATGGAAATGAAATGATGGTCCATCAAATTTCAGGGATTGTAAATGAAGGGAAAGCGGTAGTAAAAGGGCGAATGCAACTTCCCAAATTGAATGAAGTAAAAAAAGATTTCTCTTTCTTAAAAAAACTAGATTACTATTTCAATATAGATGTGCAAGAATTAAAATATAGAATTCCTGAGATGCTATCTTTAGATATTTCTTCTCATTTACGATTAGAATCGAATAAACTTCGAGGGAATATAGAGCTTCTAAAAGGTAAAGTAGTAGATATTCCAAATACTTATCAAAGTTATTGGAAAATTATTCGTAAATTTTTTGAGGAAAAATCTTCTCAAGTTGTTTTAAATAGTCAAAGTTTAGGACAGGATTTCGAAGTACAGGAATCCGAGACAAAGTTAGAGAACTTGCTGGACATTGATTTATCTCTTTGGATACAAGAGGGAATCAAAGTGGATATTCCGGAATTGAATGTTGCGGTAGAAGATGTAAAAGGAACTGTTGTGGGAGGACTTTCTGTAGTAGGCAAAGAAGGAAAGTATGCTTTATTAGGAAATTTAGAAGTGGAGAAAGGTTCCCTAATGGTCAATACCAATATTTTCAGTTTAGATAAAGCGATGCTTTCATTTAACGAGAATAAAACCTATTTACCAAATGTAAATCCAAGTTTACTGATTGATTCGAATGTAGATGTTAACGGAGAAAAAGTACGTTTCAGTATTCAAGGTAAGACAGATGACTTACGTTTTTCTATTGGATCCAGCCAAGGAAATACGAGTGGAAGTTTGAATAGTTTGATTACAGGTCAAATTCAAGAAAATGAAAGTAATGCAAGCTATACGGCCTTACTTCGTAATATTATTGGAGGACAATTGACACAGACTGTCATTCGTCCTTTTGCAAAGATAATTCGTAAAGTTTTCCATTTTGAGAAATTTAGAATTACCTCAAATGTATATAATCAAGTGAAGAAAGGAGATGACTCTTCTGGAGATTTATACTTAGGAGCTAAAATTGAAGTAGAGGATAATCTGTATAAAGATAAGTTGTATTGGAATTTTACAGGAACTCTTTATGATACTGGTCTACAAAACACTCAAATCAACAGTCAAAGTAAGGATAATAAAATTATGGATCAGTATGATTTATCTTTACGATATCCATATAGTGAAACAAAAACCTTTGAGATTGGTGTTGGAAAATTACCTAGTAAATTCTATACGAATCAAGAACAAATAAAGGAGAAGAAAAAACTAAATTATCACATTGGGGTTAAAATTGAAAAGAAGATGAATGATTTCTTTGATATATTTCGATAAATAAAAAACTTGAAAAAAAAATAAACAAATGTTATGATGAAAAGAGTATATTAAAATGGAGGTTAAAACTATGAAAAGAACACTCGTTGCTATGTTGCTATTTCTAGTGAGCATGGTTAGTTTTGCCGCTGGAGGATCTTTGCTTGTAAAGAAACTAGAAGTTTTAAATAATCAAGAAGTTCCAGCAAGTATTATTTTAAATCAAATGGATTTAAAGGAAGGAAAACCATTTTCGACAGAAGTTATGCTTCATGATTTCCAAACATTGAAAGCATCTAAGTACTTAGAAGATGTTATGATTCAACCACAAGCTTATGAGGGTGGAGTGAATATAGTAGTCAATGTGGTAGAAAAGAAAGATGCACAAATGCTATTAAGAGAAGATGGGATTATCTCAGTTTCAGAACAAGCAAATGTAGATAAGTCTTTGATTTTATCTAATATTATGATTTCTGGAAATCAACTTGTTTCTACTTCTGATATGAAAGCTGTTTTACCTTTGAAACAAGGAGGATATTTTTCAAAAACAGCAATAGAAGATGGGCAAAAGGCATTATTAGCAACAGGATATTTTAAAGAAGTTGTTCCAAGCACTCAAAAGAATGGAAATGGAGTTGAAGTTACTTATACTGTAGTAGAAAATCCTGTCATTCAAGGAATTAATATTCATGGAAACACTTTATTCTCAACACAAGATATTTTAAAAGCTTTAAAAACAAAAACAGGAGAAGTTTTAAATATCAATTATTTACGAGCAGACCGAGATGCTATTATGAATTTATATCAAGACCAAGGATATACCTTATCTGAAATTACAGATATGGGATTAAATGAAAAAGGAGAATTGGAAGTTGTCGTTTCAGAAGGAATTGTACGAAATGTTAGTTTCCAAAAAATGGTTACAAAGCAAAAAGGTCATAGAAGAAAACCAACAGATGATATTTTGAAAACACAAGATTATGTAATTCAGAGAGAAATCGAATTGCAATCAGGAAAAATTTACAATTCACAAGATTATGATAATACAGTACAAAATTTAATGAGATTAGGTATTTTTAAAAATATAAAATCAGAAATTAGAAGAGTTCCAGGAGATCCAAATGGAAGAGATATTGTCTTATTGATAGATGAAGATAGAACTGCAATCTTACAAGGAGCAATTTCTTATGGGTCTGAAACAGGTGTGATGGGAACTTTATCTTTGAAAGATAATAACTGGAAAGGAAGAGCTCAAGAATTTGGAGTAAATTTTGAAAAATCAAATAAAGATTATACCGGATTCACGATTGATTTCTTTGACCCTTGGATTCGAGATACTGATAGAATTTCTTGGGGATGGAGTTTATATAAAACTTCTTATGGAGATAGTGATAGTGCTTTATTTAATAATATCGATACCATTGGAGCTAAGATCAATGTTGGAAAAGGATTTGCAAGAAATTGGCGTTTCAGCTTAGGAATGAAGGGAGAATACGTTAAAGAAGAGGCCAACAAGGGAAATTTTACACAGTTGAAAAACGGAAGTTGGCAATATAACGGAAAAAATAAGAACAATCCAAATGAAAGAATTTTTGATAAAGATGCTGTTAACGATAAATATTGGGTATGGAGTATCTTCCCATATTTAACTTATGATACAAGAAACAACCCTTGGAATGCAACTAGTGGAGAATATGCAAAATTGCAGTTAGAAACAGGATATGCAGGTGGGTATAAATCAGGAAGTTTCTCAAATGCAACTTTAGAATTAAGAAAATATCATAGAGGATTCTGGAAGAAAAATACTTTTGCTTACAAAGTAGTCGGAGGAATTATGACTCACTCTACGAAAGAAGGACAACGTTTTTGGGTTGGTGGAGGAAATACTCTAAGAGGATATGATGGTGGAACTTTCCGAGGAACTCAAAAAGTAACAGCCACAATTGAAAACAGAACTCAAATTAATGATATTTTAGGAATTGTGTTCTTTGCAGATGCAGGACGTGCTTGGAATCAAAAAGGACGAGATCCGGAATATGGAAATGATGAAACTTTCTCAAAAGGAATCGCAACAACAGCAGGGGTTGGATTACGTTTGAATACTCCTATGGGACCATTGAGATTTGATTTTGGATGGCCCGTTGGAAAATTACAAGATAAATATAGTCAAGATCGTGGAATGAAGTTCTATTTCAATATGGGACAATCATTCTAACTAATGAGCATATAAAAATTATAAAATACATGGAGGTACAACAAATGAAAAAAATGTTAATGATGTTAGGATTGGTATCTGTTTTATCAGTAAGTGCATTTGCAGAAAAAATTGCGGTAGTAGATTCTCAAGAAGTGATTGGAAAATATAGTGGAACAAAAACCGTAGGAGCTAGCTTAGATAAAGAAGCAAAAAGATATGAAAATGAAATCAATCAAAGACAAGTAGCTTTACAAAAAGAAGAAGTAGCTTTACAAGCAAAAGGAAATAAAATTACTGATGCCGAAAAGAAGGCATTCCAAGCAAAAGTAGAAGGATTTTATAAATATGTAAATACTTCAAAAGAAACTATGGGAAAAATGGAATATGATAAAATGTCAGTAATCTTTAAGAAAGCAAACAAAGCAGTACAAGCAGTAGCGGCAGAAGGAAAGTATGACTATGTTCTTGAAAGAGGAGCTGTTCTTTTAGGTGGAGAAGATATTACTGATAAAGTAATCAAAAAAATGGAAGCAACAAAATAAGAAAGACTGAGGAGGGAGTTATGAGTTATCAAATCAATGACTTAGTAACTCTTCTGAATGGAACAATAAAGGGAGAGAGTGTGGAACGAGTTTCTGGACTCGCTCCCTTTTTCCATGCAGAAGAAGGGGAAGTTACCTTTGCGGCAGAAGAAAAATTTTTAACAAAACTACAGGAATGTAAGGCGAAAGTCATTATTGTTCCGGACGTAGATTTACCTATGAATTTAGGAAAAACATACATTGTAGTCCGAGACAATCCTAGAATTTTAATGCCGAAATTATTACATTTTTTTAAACGGCCTTTAAAAAAGATGGAAAAAATGATAGAGGATTCTGCTAAAATTGGAGAAAATGTATCGATCGCTCCCAATGTGTATATAGGACATGATGCTGTGATTGGAGATCATGTAGTGTTATATCCCAATGTATTTATTGGAGAGGGTGTTGAAATTGGAGCAGGAAGTATTTTATATTCCAATGTAAGTATTCGAGAATTTGTTAAAATTGGAAAAGAATGTATTTTTCAACCGGGTGCTGTGATTGGATCGGACGGCTTTGGCTTTGTGAAAGTACAAGGGAACAATATGAAAATTGATCAGATTGGTTCTGTTATTATAGAAGATTTTGTGGAAATTGGAGCGAATACGACAGTGGATAGAGGTGCCATTGGAAATACTGTTATTAAAAAATATACAAAAATTGATAATCTGGTACAGATAGCACATAATGATAGAATCGGAGAAAATTGCTTAATTGTATCTCAAGTGGGAATTGCAGGAAGTACAGAAATTGGAAATAATGTAACCTTGGCTGGACAAACGGGAGTAGCGGGTCATATTAAAATTGGAGATAATATTATTATCGGTTCGAAATCCGGAGTCAGTGGAGATGTAAAATCCAATCAAATTTTATCAGGATATCCTTTAGTGGACCACAAAGAGGATTTAAAAATCAAAGTTTCGATGAAAAAATTACCAGAATTATTGAAACGAGTAAAAGAGCTTGAAAAGAAGGGAAAATAATTTTATAATTGAATGGAGAAAAAGAATGTGGTACAATATACTCTAATGACTGATATATAAGGAAAGATGAGTATGAAAAAAAGAGTATATTTTGACAAGTATGATAATATGCGATTTATTTCCCATTTAGATTTGATTCGTTTTTTAGAAAGATTATTTCAAAAAACAAATCTTCCGATTAAATATAGTAATGGATTTCATCCAAGGCCAAAAATGTCTTTTGGGAATCCGATTTCTCTTGGAACGGAAGCTTTTGGAGAGATTATGGATATTGAATTGGAAGAGGATTTAAGCAATGCAGAAGTTTTAAGACGATTAAATTCTGCTCAAGTATTAGGTTTTCAAGTACAAAAAGTAGAAAGCTTAGAGGGAAAAGGAAATATCGTAGAAGAATATCCATATACTAGATATTCTGTGGAAGGCTCGTGTAGTGTAATAGACCGCTTGGAAGAGTTATTACAACAGGAAGAAATTGTAGAAGTTCGTGAAAAAAAAGGAAAAATAGTAACCCGAGAATTGAAAGAAAGAATTGTTTCTTGGGAGAGAAAAGAAAATGGTATTACATTGACAAGTATCAACATTTCACCAAATGCTTATTTAGAATTAGCGAAGATTACACAGCAAGAAGTGAGAATAAAGAGATTAGGATATGAGAAAGCCGAAGATAAGGGGGAAGAACTATGCTAGAAGCTAGATTTATTCGAGAAAACAGAGAAAAAGTACAGGAGATGTTAAAAAATAGAAATAACTCTTTAGATTTATCGGAATTTGACCGTTTAGATGCGGAAAGAAGAGAAATTTTATCCGAAGTAGAAGCGTTAAAGAGGGAAAGAAATACAGAATCTGCAAAAATTGCTCAATTCAAAAAAGAAGGAAAAGATGCTTCTGAAGTAATTAAAGCAATGGGAATGACTTCTGCTAAAATCAAAGAATTAGATACAAAATTAGCCGAAGTAGAAGAAAAAGTAAACTATATTTTGATGATTATTCCAAATATGTATCATGAGACAACACCAATCGGAAAAGATGAAGAGGAAAATGTAGAAATTCGAAAATGGGGAACTCCAAGAGAATTTGCTTTCACACCAAAATCACATTGGGAAATTGGAGAAGAGTTAGGAATTCTAGATTTTGAAAGAGGAGCAAAACTTTCAGGGTCTCGTTTTGTATTATATCGAGGAGCTGCTGCTAGATTAGAAAGAGCTTTAATTAGTTTTATGTTAGATACGCATACGACAGAACATGGATATACAGAACATTTAACACCGTTTATGGTAAAATCAGAAGTTTGTGAAGGAACAGGACAACTTCCAAAATTTGAAGAAGATATGTATAAAACAACAGAAGATAATATGTATTTGATTTCTACTTCTGAAATTACAATGACAAATATCCATAGAAAAGAAATTTTGGACCAAGCGGAACTTCCTAAATATTATACTGCATATTCTCCTTGTTTCAGAAGAGAAGCAGGTTCTTATGGGAAAGATGTAAAAGGTCTTATCAGAGTTCACCAATTTAATAAGGTAGAAATGGTAAAAATTACAGACAATAAAACATCTTATGATGAATTGGAAAAAATGGTAAATAATGCAGAAACGATTTTACAAAAATTAGAGCTTCCATATCGAGTCATTGCATTATGTTCCGGAGATATTGGATTTAGTGCAGCAAAAACTTACGATTTAGAAGTATGGTTACCATCACAAAATAAATATCGAGAAATTTCTTCTTGTTCCAACTGTGAAGATTTCCAAGCGAGAAGAATGGGATTGAAATATAGACCGCAAGGAGAAAATAAGAGTGAATTCTGCCATACTTTGAATGGTTCAGGATTAGCGGTAGGAAGAACTTTAGTAGCGATTATGGAAAATTATCAACAAGAAGATGGAAGCTTCTTGATTCCAAAAGTATTAGTGCCATATATGGGAGGAATGGAAGTTGTTAAAAAATAAAATTTACTTGCTATTATTTATCATAATATTTGCAATAAATTTATTTTTTCAAGATTGGAGAACCCTATCTCTTTCTTTTTTATTCTTGTTATGTTGGAATATTGCCTATAATTCTCAATTCAAGCAACAACTGAAAAGAATTTGGATTTTGTTCTTCTTTTATCTTTCCACTTTTGTAATACAACTTTATTATCATCAAGAAGGGAAAGTATTAGTACAACTTTTTGGTTTCTATATTACTTTAGAGGGAGTACAACAATTTTTAGGAAATTTTTTACGAATTCTGAATTTAATTTTACTCTCTTGGATTGTGGCAAATCAGAAAATTTTTCATGGACGTTTTGCAAGATATCAGGAAATAATAGAAACTGTGATTGAATTTGTTCCACAAGTGTTTATTCTTTTTCGTAAGAAAATGAAAATAAAATGGTTTTTTAGATATATTTTAAAAAAAATACAGGAAAAACAATAATAATTTAAGGAGGAAAAAATGGGATACACATATCGTGAGTTAGGTTTATCAAATACAAGAGAAATGTTTGCAAAAGCAAATAGAGAAGGGTATGCAGTGCCTGCATTCAACTTCAACAATATGGAAATGGCTTTGGCAATTGTAGAAGCTTGTGCAGAAATGGGATCACCAGTTATTTTACAATGTTCCGCAGGAGCTATTAAATATATGGGTTATGATGTTGCACCTTTAATGGCAAAGGCAGCAGTAGACAGAGCAAGAAATATGGGTTCTGATATTCCAGTAGCTTTGCATTTAGATCATGGGGCTGATTTAGAAACTGTAAAAAAATGTATTGCAGCAGGATTCTCATCTGTTATGATTGATGCTTCTCATTATGATTATGAAGAAAATATTAAAGTAACAAAAGAAGTTGTAGAATATGCTCATAAAAATGCTGGAGAATATGTTAGTGTAGAAGCAGAATTAGGAGTATTAGCCGGAATTGAAGATGATGTTCATGCCGAAGAACATAAATATACAAATCCGGAAGAAGTCATTGATTTCGTAGGAAGAACCGGAGTTGACTCTTTAGCAATTGCGATTGGAACTTCTCATGGAGCTCATAAATTTAAACCGGGAGAAGATCCTAAATTGAGATTAGATGTACTAGATGCTGTGGCAGAAAAATTGGGAAGTTTCCCAATTGTATTGCATGGATCTTCTGCAGTCCCTAAAAAATATGTAGATATGATTAAAGAATTTGGTGGAGAAATGAAAGATGCAATTGGAATTCCGGACTCTGAACTTCGAGGAGCGACAAAATCTACTGTTGCTAAAATCAATGTAGATACGGATGGAAGATTAGCATTTACTGCTGGTGTAAGACAAGTATTAGGAACCAATCCAAAAGAATTCGATCCAAGAAAATACTTAGGAGCAGGACAAAAAGAAATGAAAGAATACTATAAAACAAAAGTACAAGACGTATTCGGTTCTGAAGGAGCTTACGTAAAAGGAACGAAATAAAAACGTTTCTTCTAAAATGGAACAAGAAAGCTTGAAGAAAAAAATTCTTCAAGCTTTTTTATATGTAAAAACACAATATATTGTCAAAAAATAAAAGTACGAAAACAATATATTGTATTTTTTTAGAAGTTATAGTATAATCTGAAAAGGAAAATGATTGACGGAAAGGGGAGATTTTTGTGGTAAAAAAAGTAATTAAGAGAGATGGAACAGTCATTGATTTCGATGCAAAAAGAATTGTACATGCAATTTCTATGGCATTTAAACAAAATTCTAGAACGATTCCGGAAGAACTGATTTCTAAGATTGCTCACCAAATAGAAAATCTAGAAAACAAGATTATGAGTGTGGAAGAAATACAAGATTTGGTAGTAAAAAAATTGATGGCTTCTTCTGAAAAAGATATTGCCATGGCATATCAAAGTTATAGAACGTTGAAAACAGAAATTCGGAATAAAGAAAAAAGTATTTATAAACAAATTGGAGAGTTAGTGGATGCTTCTAATGAAAGTTTACTGGTAGAAAATGCCAACAAAGATGCAAAAACCATTTCCGTACAAAGAGATTTACTAGCAGGAATTTCCTCAAGAGATTATTATTTGAATAAAATTGTTCCAAGACATATTAAGGAAGCTCATATCAAAGGAGAGATTCATTTACATGATTTGGATTATTTACTATTTCGAGAAACAAACTGTGAATTAGTAGATATTGAAAGAATGCTAAAAGGTGGTTGTAATATTGGAAATGCAAAAATGTTAGAACCAAACTCCGTCGATGTTGCTGTGGGACATATTATTCAAATTATAGCTTCCGTATCTTCTAATACTTATGGAGGATGTTCCATTCCTTATTTAGATAGAGCCTTAGTTCCTTATATTCAAAAAAGTTTCTATAAACATTTTAAAAGAGGATTGCACTATACAGAAGATTTTGAGGAAGAAAAAGTAGAAAATATTTTAAATTCTTATCAAAGAGAAGAAATTATTTATGATAATCAAGAATTAAAAGAAACATATCCAAAGGCCTATCGTTATGCAAGCGATTTAACAGAAGAATCTGTAAAACAAGCAATGCAAGGTTTGGAATATGAAATTAACTCCTTATCGACAGTCAATGGACAGACACCTTTTACAACGATAGGGATTGGGACAGAAACTTCTTGGGAAGGTAGATTAGTACAAAAATATGTTTTTAAAACAAGAATGGGAGGTTTCGGTAAGAATAAAGAAACAGCTATTTTTCCAAAGATTGCTTATGCTATGACAGAAAAATTAAACTTAAATCCGGATTCGCCAAACTGGGATATTGCTCAACTTGCTTTTGAATGTATGACAAAATCGATTTATCCTGATATTTTATTTGTAACACAAGAACAATGGGAGCAAGGAACGGTTGTATACCCTATGGGATGTCGAGCTTTTCTATCTCCTTGGAAAAATAAAGAAGGAAAAGAAATTTATGCAGGGCGTTTCAATTTTGGGGCGACAAGTATGAATTTACCTAGAATGGCAATCAAACATCAAGGAGACGAAAAAGGATTTTATCAAGAATTAGATAGAATCTTAGAAATTTGTAAAGAGAATTCTATTTTTAGAGCAAAATACTTAGAAAAAACAACGGCAGACATTGCCCCAATTTTATGGATGTATGGAGCTTTGGCAGAAAAAGAGGAAAAAGAAACGATTGCTGATTTAATCTGGGGCGGATACGCAACGGTATCTATTGGATATATTGGTTTATCGGAAGTATCTCAATTATTGTATGGAAAAGATTTTTCACAAGATGAAAAAGTATACAAAAAATCCTTTGCTATTTTGAAATATATTGCAGATAAATTAGAACAGTTTAAAGCAGAAACAGGCTTAGGTTTTGCCATGTATGGAACTCCATCCGAATCTTTATGTGATCGTTTTGCCAGAATGGATCAAAAAGAGTTTGGAAATATTCCCGGAATTACGGATAAGGGATATTATGATAATTCTTTCCATGTATCTTCAAAATTAAAGATGGATCAATTTGAAAAGTTACGTTTAGAAGCTTTAGGACATCAATATTCGAAAGGAGGACATATCAGTTATATTGAAACAGATTCTCTACAAAAGAATATTGAAGCAATTCCGGCTATTTTACGTTATGCAAAATCGGTGGGAATTCATTATATGGGAATCAATCAACCGGTAGATAAATGTTATGTATGTGGATATAAGGGAGAATTTTCAGCAACAGAAAATGGTTTTGCCTGTCCACAATGTGGAAATCATGATAATAAGAAAATGAGTGTGATTCGTAGAGTGTGTGGTTACTTAGCTCAACCTAATTCCAGACCTTTTAATAAAGGAAAACAAAAGGAAATTATGAGCCGAGTAAAGCATAATAGCTAAGATATAGAGGAAAAAATGAATTATTCAGGAATTAAGTATTCAGATATGATCAATGGACCGGGAATTCGAGTGAGTCTTTTTGTAAGTGGTTGTTCTCATGCCTGTCCGGGTTGTTTTAATAAAGAGACATGGAATCCAAACTATGGAGAAAAATTTACAGAAAAACAAAAAAAGGAAATTTTTGATTATTTTAAAAAATATCCGATGTTGTTACGAGGTCTTTCCCTTTTAGGGGGAGACCCCACTTATAAAACAAATATAGAACCCTTAAAAACTTTTATTTTAGAGTTTCGTAAAAACTTTCCGGAAAAAGATATTTGGATGTGGTCCGGATATACTTGGGAAGAAATTTTATCCAGCCCTTCTTTGTTATCTTTAGTAAAAAACTGTGATGTTTTAGTAGAAGGAAAATTTATAGAGACAGAAAAGGATTTATCTTTACAATGGAGAGGAAGTAGAAATCAAAGAGTGATAGATATTGTTAAATCTTTGAAAGAGAAAGCTATTGTTTTATTTGAAGAAATAGCATAGTTCTAGTTGATAAAGTAATGAAGGATATGATACTATAAAGATGAATAAGAGATCAATACCCCTGTATGCCGATATGGCACGGACTATGTTTCCGAAACAGGGGTTTTTCTTTTTGTTAGGAGGAATTATGTCTTGTATAGAAAGATATTTAATAATAGTTACTTTCCTATTCTATTTTTTAAAAAATAGAAATTTTGATTAACAAGTAAATTAAATAGATTTATATTATATATATAAAAATAAAAAATAGAAAATGGATAACATTTTTATATGTTTTTTTAAAACTATTGATAATGTTATATTTTCGTAAGGGGATGGATATGAATTTGCGAATGGCACCGATTGGTGTAGAGATGAAAATTTAGCAGGAAACCCCAATAGTGGGAAATCAACCTTGTTTAATGCTTTGACAGGATCCAATCAATATGTGGGAAACTGGCCGGGGGTAACCGTAGAAAAAAGACAGGGACTTATAAGAAAAATAAAGAAATAAAGTTAACAGATTTACCAGGAATTTATTCATTATCTCCTTACACTTTAGAAGAAGTAGTAAGTCGAGAATACTTAATTCAAGAAAAACCTGATGTAATTATTAACGTGGTTGATGCTTCCAATATTGAAAGAAATTTATATTTATCGACACAACTATCTGAGATTGGAATTCCTATGGTCATTGCTTTGAACATGATGGATGTTGTGGAAAGAAATCAAGATAAGATTGATACAGAAAAATTAAGTCAATTGCTAGCTTGCCCTATTATTGAAATTTCTGCTTTGAGAAATAAAAATATTGATACTTTAGTTGAAACGGCAATGAAAACAGCAGGGAAAAAGCAAGTACATATCCAATCTTTTGAAGAAGAAGTAGAGGAGCTTATCAAGAAGATTGAAGATGGAGTTTCGGCTTTAAAAGATTCTTCTTATAAGAGATGGTATGCAATTAAATTATTTGAAAAAGATGAAAAAGCAGTAGCCAACTTGGCTCTTTCTTCAGAAGAAGAAGAAAAAGTAAGAGAGATTCGAGAAGCGGCAGAAGAAAAATATGATGATGATGGGGAAGGAATTATTACAGATGCAAGATATCATTTTATCACATCTATCATTGGAAAAACAGTAAAAAAAGGAAGAACCGGTTTAACGAATAGTGATAAAGTAGATAGAATTTTAACAAACAGAATTTTAGCTTTGCCTATTTTTGTTGTGTTGATGTTTGGAATTTATTATATTGCAGTAACAATTGTGGGAGGACCTATTACAGATTGGGTCAATGATACTTTCTTTGGGGAAATGATTGGAGAAAACGTTGCAGGGATGTTAGAATCTGCGGAAGTAGCTCCATGGTTATCAAGTTTAATTGTAGATGGTATTATCGGAGGAGTTGGAGGAGTTTTAGGATTCTTACCAATTATCGCAGCACTTTATGTTATGATGGCAATTTTAGAAGATATTGGATACATGGCAAGAATTGCTTTTATCTTAGATCGAATTTTTAGAAAATTTGGATTGTCAGGGAAATCTTTTATTCCTATTTTGATTGGAACCGGATGCTCTGTCCCTGGAATTATGGCAACAAGAACAATAGAAAATGATAATGATAGAAGAATGACAATTATGGTCGCTTCTTTTATGCCTTGTGGAGCGAAAACAGAAATCATTGCCCTATTTGCAGCTTCTTTATTTGCCGGAGATAAGGGATGGTGGTTTGCACCGTTCTGTTATTTCGCAGGAATTATTGCCGTTATCATATCCGGAATCATGTTAAAGAAAACACAACAATTTTCCGGAGATCCGGCACCTTTCGTTATGGAATTACCGGAGTATCATTTGCCGACTCCATGGAATGTAGCTCGAACTGTCTGGGATAGAGTAAAGGCCTTTGTTATTAAAGCGGGAACGATTATTTTACTAACAACTGTGGTTATTTGGTTCTTACAAAATATTTCAACGAGCTTTGAGTTTGTAGAATTTTCAGAAGATAGCCATTCTATTCTAGAAGCGGTTGGAAAAGTAATTGCACCAATTTTTGCACCTCTTGGTTTTGGTCATTGGGCTGCAACGGTAGCAACAATTACAGGTTTGGTAGCAAAAGAAGTCGTTGTTTCTACCTTTGGAGTCGTAGCAGGTTTAGGAGATGTCGGTGCGGATGACCCTACTATGGTAGAGTATGCAAGCTCTATTTTCACTTCGGTTTCCGCTTTAAGTTTTATGCTGTTTAACCAATTATCTATTCCTTGTTTTGCAGCATTAGGAGCAATTCGCTCAGAAATGAATAGTAAGAAATGGACTTGGTTTGCGATTGCATATCAATTGTTATTCTCTTATGTAATTGCTTTGATGGTATATCAATTTGGAAAAGTTTTTATCTTAGGAGAAGCTTTTGGTGTCGGAACAGTAGTGGCTGTGATAATCTTTGCCCTTATGGTATATCTACTATGTAGAAAATCTACTACTAAAAAAGGGGAAGTGAAGAGAGCAGTGGAAGTAAAATAATGGTCTTAAAAAGAAAGAAGGATAGCTTATGAATATGTCAACTTTGATTGTATTATTGGTATTGGTGGTAATTATTATAGTAGCCATTCGTCGTGTAAAAACAAAAGGTGGCTGTTCGTGTGGCAAGGAACATGATTGTGGTTGTGGATGCGGCTGTGGTCATTCTCACGAGGAAGAAAAAAATAACTAAACACAAATGGACTTTGAAAATTTTTTCAGAGTCCATTTAAATTTTTTAAACTTTTTTTACTGTTTTGAGGTCTAAAGTATAGAATAAGAAAAATAAAAAGAAAGAAAAAAATAAAAAAATTTTTAAACTTTTTTAAAACTTATTCTGTCTAAATTGTGAAGCTTAAAAAGCTAATAAACATTTTTCTCTCCCCCCAGAAAGAAAATGTCCCCCTCCGATTAAAAGGAGGGGGGAAAATCCCAGAATAAGATAAAAATA
>UMHQ01016732.1_pt1 | contig 26862 bp, 25 predicted proteins | sample 1965531 | NCBI WGS metagenome assembly UMHQ01 (sample SAMEA4836098, study PRJEB28245) | human gut metagenome | biome: gut microbiome; material: fecal sample | place: Denmark | collected 2008 | reverse complement strand
AAAGATTCCATATTGTGGTTTTAAAAAACCATATCATAAAAATAAATCACGTCAATAATCTTTTCGGGCAGCCCTCCATGTCGACACAAAAAAGGTTCATCCGTGAAATACAAATGAAATGAAAGGTATAAAAAAAGGAAGAGCCGAAGCTCCTCCCTTTTCATCAAAACAGCATCTTTTCCGTTTTCATATCATGAACGTAAGGCCACCAGCTCCTTCATGCGGGACGCAATGCGCCCCTCAACCTTTCCCCATGCATCATCGTAAATCCCGGCAAGGGAAATGGTGCCCACGATATCGCTCCCATACCGGATCGGCACGGCGACCGATGCCGTGCCCGCCACCCGGAAATTGTGCCCGCGGCTGTATCCGATCTCAACTGCCTCATCCAGGGCGGCTTCGATGTCCGAAACACTACGGAGCATGTTTTCCTGAAAAAGCGAGATATTGGTGCGGAGGATTTGATCGCGTTCCTCTTTCTCAAGAAAGGCCAGTATGCCGAATGTTCCCGCCCCGTCGCCCAAAAGGCGGCTCTCGCCGGGCCGGGAGGTGAACACCTGTACGCAAAAGGAACTCTCCACACGGGCAAGGCACAGGCACTCGTACCCCATGCGGCACAGAAGATAGCCGGTGTAGCCGAACTCCTGCACCAGCCGGGGCAGCAGATCATAATAGCGGTTGTAGAGCATTCGGGGCAATTCCCACAAGCAATCCGCCATCCACACATTGCCAGGAAAATACCGGCGCGTCTGCCTGTCCTGCCGCACGAGCCCGCGTTCGCAGAGGACGGTCAGGATCCTGTGCGTGGTCGATGCCGGAAGGCCCGCCACCTCAATGACTTCCTTCGCGGTCATCCCGCCGTGACTGCCGAGCAGAACGTCAAGGATGTCGACGGTCCTATAGATACTCTGAGCGCCCTGTACCATGATGAGGCTCTCCTTTACCAACCAAAATTATACACTATTTTAAGCAAACTATATGCGTTTGTAGATAAAGTCAATGAAGCGCGGGCAATCCCCGTTTCACGCGTGCCGCCAGCGGGCGACGCCTGCCTTCCATAACAGGGGGACAGGCCGCCCGGCGGGCACCGTCACAGCGCCTGCAATCAGGCCCCTTCGCCGCTGGCACTGTGGCCGGCATGTGCGCCCCTGTTCCGGCATCCTGTTCGGGGAATACCGTGCGCAGCTTGCCGTAATCCCGCATCCCCAAAGGGATCCTTACCGGGCGGGGATGAGCCCTTGCGGATGCGGCATTCTCCGGCGCTGTTTTTGTTTGCCCGCGCGTGGTGTTCTGAGGTATGGTCTGCTTGCCGGTTGAAAATCTTTTTATCTTATGAGGGAGTTCATGCCCAAAGATTATACGCAACGCCGCAACGAGCGATGGGAAACAATGTTTCCCGGCATCGGGCTTGAAAGCATCCTCGGCAGGATTCTCCGTATCGCGCGCTATCATAACCATAAAAGTACGGAAACAATGAAGCCCTTCGGCATCAAGAACGGAGAGGCCGACGTGCTGTCGGCGCTGCTTCATGCCGGGCCACCGTATACGCTCAATCCGAAAGACATCACGAAACACGCCTACAGGACTCCGGGGGCGATCACCAACGTCATGGATCACCTTGAGGAAAAGGGGCTGATCCGGCGCAATGCGGATCGGGAGAACCGTCGGAACGTCCTTGTGGAATTGACCCCGGAGGGGCTGGAGATGGCCCGCGAGTCGTTCCTCGCCCAGACGGACATGGAAAAGCGGCTGCTTACCATGCTTTCCCCGGAAGAAAAGGAGCAGCTCCGGACGCTCTTGAAGCGCATCCTGCTGGATCTGGAAGAGCGCGGGGAAGTCTAGGCCGCGTCCCCGCAAGGCCCGGTGAGGGCATCCATTGAAAAAGCCCCCGGAAAGCGTTTTCCGGGGGCTTTGCCATAGGTGCTGCCGGATCTAGAACCGCTTAGGCCCGATCAGCTTGAACACCCTCAGGATGATGTAGTTGGCGAGGAACGTCAGCGCAAAGAGCCCGAGCGTGGCGGGCATCCCCCAGCCGTAGACGACGTAGCCGTGGAAAATGAAATTGACGTAGAAGAAGATGAACACGGCTATGTTCCACATGCCCGCCTCCACGGAAACCGTGGTCTTCAGCTCGCTGTCCACCATGCGCAGCAGGATGAGCCCGGTGGGGATGGTCCCCGTGCAGGTCCCGAACATCATGACCGTCCGCTCGAAGGAATAGCCGGGGACGCGGCGTCCGAAGTACAGGATGAAGAACAGCGTGAACACGGCGAGGATGAGGGAAAGGGCCACGATGGGGATGATGTATTCCTTCACCACCGCGAACTTGATGCCGATGAGGGTGCTGAGCAGCAGGAATTCCATCATCCACCCGGTCAGGCGGGTCATGGAGTCGCCGTCGATGAGGTGGACGATGCCGAGCTTGCGCATCGCGAAGCGCACCAGCATCCCGGACAGCATGTTGATGAAGAAGAACAGCCCCCACATGGTCCCCCCGATGCTCGGGGGGACGCGCGTAGCCACGGCCTCGACGGCGTAATAGGCCAGCATCCATGCGCCCAGCACCAGCGCCAGCTGGAGGGCCAGCGAATCGACGTTGGAGTTCTGCGTGACCTGGCGCAGGCCGCAGGGCCGGTTCTCCGGTGCGAGCAGGCCGGTCTTCACTTCTTCCGGGACGCTGCCCACGGGGTAGGTGTTCAGCCCCTTCCGCACGCCCCAGCGCACCAGCGGCACGCCGATGGCGAACGCCACGATGAAGCCGGCCCCGGCGAAGGTCATCCCGAGCTGCCCCATGCCGGAATGTCCGAACTTTTCCCAGACCAGCCCGGTGGAAATGGCCTGCCCCGGCCCCGCCGCGAACCCCTGCGCCGCGAGGAAGCCGATGGATTCAAGATAATCCCGCCCGGTCAGCGCGTTGAGCAGATAGACGATGCCCGTCGCGAGGATGAGCTGCGAACAGAGGCCCATGTAGAACATCTGCGCCTGCCAGATCGAACCGCGCACATTTCCTTGGTCGCGGAGCCCTTGCTCTGGTCGACCTTGCTCATGCCCCTCAAGCCGATGCAGACGAAGGAAATGGTGAAGAAGTGGTAGGCCAGCGCCGGGTACAGTTCGGGCTGGACCTGCGGAAAGCCCGTGGTGTTGAGGATGAAAAAGCCGATCACCCCGCCCGTGAGACAGGCGGGAACCATAAAATTCTGGAGAAACTTGATCTTGGCCCGAAGCAGGACGCCGAGGAGGAGAAGCAGAGACAAGAATCCGAATGCGATCAGTAAGGACATGTCGAAAAAGGGCTTCATACGCGTTCTCCTGATGTGGAAGGGACCGAGGGTTATTCCGGGCACGGCGGGACGGCGTCCGTCAACTCGCCGTCCCGTGCGACAAGGACGCCGCGCTTGATCACAAACCGGGGCATGGGGCCTTCGAGCAGGGCGCAGGCCCTGTTTTCGACGGGGAACACGACCATATCCGCCCAACAGCCTTCCGACAGCCCGTAGTCGGGCAGGCCCAGCACGGACGCGCTGCCGTATGTGCCCGCGTCGTAAGCCAGTTCCAGATCCTCACGGCGGCGGAAGTCGCTGAGGTAGGCCAGCAGCATGACCCGCTCGCGCATGTCGTTCATGCCGTAGGGCCCCCAGAGGTTGCGCATGTTGTCCGTACCGACGCCGTAACGGACCTGCCAGCGCCGGGCCTGCTTGAGGGAGGGGAAGGGGACATGGCCGGGGACGTGGGTGATGATGCCAATGCCGAGCTCCTGAAAGGCTTCGGCTATGGGCTGGTACCGGTTGTCGGGGAGGTTGGCGAGGCACCACGCGTGGCTGATGGTCACGCGGTCGCGGAGATCGTATTCCCGGATTTTCTTGAAGAGCAGATCGAGCGAGAAAAGGCCCATCGAACCGAACTCATGCAGGTGCAGATCCACTTTGGCGCCGTGTTCGGCGGCCAGACGCAGGGTCAGCTCCACGGAGCGCACGGGATCGCGGTCCCGGTCGCAGGGGTCGGCCCCGCCGATACTGGAGGCTCCCGCGCGCAGGGCCGCGGCAATGGTCTGTTCGGGATCGGTCTTCATGTTCAGGATGCCGTTTGAGGGCATGGCGACATACTCGATGTCCAGCACGTCCCGGAAGGCTTCCCGGGCGCGGGCCGCGTCTTCAAGCTCCGCAAGCCCGAACACGCCCACGTCGATGTGGCCCCGCACATGGGTCGTACCGCGCCGGATCGCTTCCCGGAACTGCACGTAACAATTCCTCAGGCTGTTCATGCGGCCGTGTTTGGCGAGGTATTCGGCTTCCGCCTTCGCACGCCCCGGGACCGTATCCGCATAGTCGTAGTCGACCCACGGACCGCCCACAAATGTCTGTGCCGGATGGATATGGGCGTTGACGAAACCGGGCGCCGCCATGTGCCCTTCGGCATCCAGGCGGGTGTCCGCGAGGGACGGAGGCAGATCGGGCGCGATCCGGACAATCCGTCCCGCATCGACGAGTATGTCGGCACAAACGCCGGACGGTGTTTTCACATGCTGCAACAGCAGTTGTGCGGCCATGCGGACCTCCATAATTTTATATTAAAAAGTTTAATATTGAATTATAATTTTCTGATACTCCGGCCGTGAGCAAAAGGCAAGAGAAAAATGCACATTTCGCACAAGCGATATATGAAAAGAAATGAAGGGGTTCCGTGTAATACGTTGAGGCTGCCGCGTGAAAGCGTGGGGGGACGGGAAAGCGTGGGCGGCATCCGGTATGGGTTCTGGAGAAACAAAAAGATGAGGAGAGGGGGAACAGGCGCGCAGGCCGTCAGGTTTTGGGAAGGGGATCCCCGCAATGCTTTCCTGCCGCCTCAAGGCCAATCGGCGTTGAAGCATTCTATCATGCGGTAATATTGACAGTACAAACAAGTTATTGCAAGAAATGGCATAGGGAATGCCCGGAAAAGAGGCGGACACCCCGCGCACCGGAAAATGGGGCGGCGGTTTCCGCAAGGGTGCCTGCGGGGGTGTCGCTGGAGTACGGCGAAACCTTCCCCGGCGGGAACCCCGGCCCGGCGGAGTGCCGTCGAAGCCGCCCTCGCGGGCTTCCGGGATATCCGTACCGGCTCCTCAAATGTTGCGGCCGTCTTCACACGCCGTCCCGGACGGGGGCGGCGCGTTTCCTTTTGGCCGCCTTTTTCCAACGGCGCATCGTATCTGCAACCTTCAATCGGCAAGAATGGTTATGGATTCCAACCAAAAGACCATCAAAGGCGCGCAGAGCGTCTATCGCGTGCTGAACATTCTGGAAGAGGTGATCCTCTGCGGCGACCGCATGATAACCCCCAAAGAGCTGAGCGCGTCCCTCGATATCCCCGTTGCCACCGTCCACAGGCTGTTGACGGTGCTGCGCCAGAAAAATTTTGTGGCCTGCGACCCGGCCACCAAGAAATACCACATCGGGGATTCCTGCCTCATCAGCCCGCGCATGGACGTCGCCGCCTTTATCCGCGCCCGGTTTCTGCCGCTGGCGGAACGCATATCCCGCCGCTTCGGCTATTCGACCATCCTCTATGCCCGGAGCGGCTACGACGCCGTGTGCGTGGAGCGTCTCGACGGCTGGCATCCCATACAGGTTTTTCTCAATAAAACAGGCGACCGCCGCCCGCTCGGCATGGGATCGGCCACCCTTTCCATTTTAGCCGCCATGCCGGAAGATGAGGCGGAAATGATCCTTACCCACAACGAGCAGGAAATCCGGTTCGTGCTCAAGACGGATTTCTCGGCATTGCGCGGTTTCCTGGCCGAAGCCCGCCGGAAGGGGTATGCCTCGGCCCAAGGGATGCTGCTTGAAGGGACCATCGGCGTTTCCCATGTCCTGCGCATGGGGAATGAGGCCGTGGGGAGCATTGCCATAGACGCCGTCCGTTCCGAGCAATGGGACAAGGATCAACCGAAAATCATTCAAGAACTGCAAAGCGCCCTGTCCTGATCCCCCCACGCCGGGCCCATTTGCGGTGTCCGCCGCTCCCCCTCCAGCGTGCGGCTGGAAGGTAACCCGCATCCCCGGCGCTTGCGCGTCCCCTTCCTTCCGGGGGCGGGCATTATCGCCCCGGGCCGGGTGCCCGATCTCCGCAGGGGCCGCAACGCCCGGTGTCGGCCCTCTTCGGCTCTCCGCCTTCCGGCTTCCGATTCGTCCCGCCCATTCCTTTCGCCGTTCCCCTATCATCCCGCTCCGTCCCACTTTCGGGCCGGTTTCGCCTTTCAGGGCGCGGCCTTCTCGCCGCGTGCCGTCATTCCGCTTCCGCCCTGCTTTTGGAACCCCGCCGTATCGGATCGTTCCTTTTTGAGCATTGGTGGGGCATTATAAAAATAACTATACAAGTAAGCGTATTAGAGGGAGGAAAAAGAGAAAAATGCTTTATCGGTAACGGCTTCATGATACTTTTTTCTTCTTTCCCCGCCGCCGCGCGCCTTGACGAAGGCTTATAAAACCGCTACTCAAATCATATTGTAACATCTTTATCATATTATGATAAATCATCCGGCCCTTCATCCGGCGCCAGCGCCCACGGGAGTGCACTATGCGGATACCCAGCGGTTACCTGTACTACGACACCCCAATCGGCATCCTCTGCCTTGATACGTTGTTCCCAAAACCTCCGGGGCAGCTCAGAAATCCCCTTACCTTCGATTTCCCCGTTGTCTGCCGGGTCTTGCGCGGCGTCGGGGCCAAAGAAATCCTGTCCAGCACCTCGGCGCAGCTCGAAACGCTGTTCGTCGACGCCGCCCGCGAACTTGAGCGGGACGGGGTCAAAGCCATCGCCGGAAGCTGCGGCTTCATGGCCCTGTTTCAGAAGGCCGTGGCCAGCGCCGTTTCCGTCCCGGTGCTCATGTCCAGCCTTGTCCAGATCCCGCTCATCCATACCTTGCACGGCCCGGGCTGCCGCATCGGCGTGCTCACCGCGCATTCCGGCTCGCTGACGCCCGAGCATTTCCGGCAGGCGGGCGTTCCCGACGCCCAGATCGACGCCCTGGCCATCGCGGGCATGGAGAATTTCCCGGTTTTCCGGAAGACCATTCTGGAAGGGGCCGCGCCCGTCATGGACACGGACGCCGTGGGCGCGGAGATCGGGGCAGCTGCGGCCGCCATGACGGACGGGCAGCCGCTGGACGCCCTGCTGCTCGAATGCACGGACCTGAGCGTGTTCGCCCGGACCGTGCAGGAGGCGGTTTCCGTCCCGGTTTACGATATCAATTCCCTGATCGCCTACGCGGCCTTTTGCGTGCGGCGGAACCAGTGGGTGTGACGGGCAACCGCCCGCCCCAAACTTGAGAGGAGGAGTTTATGGGAGGCATTGAGCGTTTCGGTCTGCCCAAGCAGGGCGGCGTGCCCGCTTCGCAGGCGGTGAAGGCGGACGGCTGGCTGTTCGTCGCCGGTCAGGTCCCGAAAAACGCCGAAGGGGAATTTGTGGTCGGCGGCATCGCGGAACAGGCCCGGCAGACGCTGGACAACCTCATGAAGACCCTCCGTCAGGCAGGCTACGGCCCCGAGGATGTGGTCAAAGTCAACGTCTGGCTGGACGATCCCCGCGATTTCGCCATCTTCAACCGCATCTACAGCCAGTATTTCTCCATCGAACACGCCCCGGCCCGCGTGACCGTGCAGGGGCATATGATGAACGATTTCAAGGTCGAGATGGACTGCGTGGCCTGGAAGGAACCCCGATGAACGCCTCATTCGACGTCGTCATCGTGGGCGGCGGCGTAACCGGGGCCGCCGTCGGGTACGGGCTGGCGAAACGGGGCGTGAAGACCTGCCTTGTGGATGCCGTCCCCACCTTCTCCCGCGCTTCCCGGGCCAACATGGGCCTGATCTGGTGCCAGTCCAAGGCGCTCGGCTGCCCGCAGTTCGTGCGCTGGGGCTTCGCCTCCTCGCGGGCCTACGGCAAGCTGGCGGCGGAGTTGAAGGAATTGTCCGGCATCGATACGGGCTACGCGCCCACGGGCGGGATCATCCCCTGCCTCGGGGAAGCCGAGCTTGAGGCGCGCGCCCAGTTCATCGAAAAGCTCCGGGCTGAAACCGAGGACGGCACGTACCCGGCCTCCGTGCTTTCCCGCAAGGAACTTGAAGGCATGTTGCCCAAGGTCCCCTTCGGCCCGGAAGTTTCCGGAGGGATCTGGTCCGACATGGACGGCTACGTCGATCCCCTGCACCTGATGTTTGCGTTCCGCAAAAGCTTCGTCAGGCTCGGCGGCACGCTGTTCGCCGGGGAACGGGTTTCGGAAGTGAAGTCCTCCGGCAAGGGCTATACCGTCGTCTGCGGAGGCCGGACGCTGGAATGCGGCAAGGCCGTGCTCGCCGCCGGGCTCGGCGTCCGCAAGCTCGCGGCGCAGCTCGGCACGGACATCCCCGTCTTCCCCAACAAGAGCCAGGTGATGCTCCTGGAGCGCATCCCCGCCGATGTCCTCCCCATCCCCCTGCTCGGCATCGCCCGTACCTTCGGGGGCACGGTAATGATCGGCGCGGCCCACGAGAACATGGGCATGGACAGGAGGCTCACCCCCGAAGTGCTCGCCGCCAATGCGCAATGGGCCGTCCGTGTCTGGCCGGAGCTGGAACGCAAGCGCATCCTGCGGTTCTGGACCGGGCTGCGCGTGTGGCCGAAGGACGCCTACCCCATTTACGACCGGATTCCGGGGCACGAGAACGCCTTCGTCTTCGCCATGCACAGCGCGGTGTCCCTTGCTGCCATTCTGGAGCAGGCCCTGCCCGACTATGTCATGGGCAAGCCGCTGCCGCCGGACGGGGCCATCTTCGGGCTGTCCCGGTTCGCCGGAGGCGGCTCGGGATTTCAGGGATCGGCGGCCTCGTCGCCCCATGCCGAGGCTCCGAACAAGTGACCGCCTTCAACCCTTTTTCAAGGAATACGGCTATGTCCGCTTCACAAGCCGCGGCGGGGGACGCCGCTCTGGTCAATGTTACGTTTGAGGGCAAGCCCTGCGCCGTGCCCGCCGGGAAAACCGTGGCGGCGGCGCTTCTTGGGGACGCGCACGCCGGATATACGAGCATCCATCCTCTGACCGGGGAACGCCGGGCACCCTTCTGCATGATGGGCACCTGTTTCGAATGCCTCGTGGAAATCGACGGCCAGCCCAACCGTCAGGCCTGCCTCACGATTGTCCGTGAGGGCATGGACATCAAACGCCAATACCCCGACAAGGAGCAGGAGCGATGAGCCGCCAGTGGGATGCCCTCGTCATCGGCGCGGGTCCGGCCGGGCTGCGCGCCGCCAGCGTCATAGCCGAATCCGGGCTTGAAGTCGTCCTTGTGGACGAACAGGCTTTTCCCGGCGGCCAGATCTACCGCCATGTCACGGCTCCGGGCGCGGAGGAGCGTTTTGCCGAGGCCGCCGATTACCGCGACGGCACGGAGCTTGTCCGGCGCTTCCGGCGTTCCGGCGCGGAATACCTGCCGGAAACGACGGTCTGGTTCTTGGAACAGGATCGCATCCTGGCCTCCCGTGGTGAGGAAGTCCTCGATCTGCGGGCCAGAAACGTCATCATCGCCGTGGGCGCGATGGAGCGCCCGGTCCCCTTCCGGGGCTGGACGCTTCCCGGGGTCATGAACGCCGGGGCGGGCGACATCCTCCTCAAGACGGCGGGCCTGCTTCCGGAAACGCCGGTGGTGCTCGCGGGCAGCGGCCCCCTGCTCTACCTTGTGGCGAGCCATCTGATCCGCAAGGGGCACCCCCTCGCCGCCGTGCTGGATCAGACGCCGCCCAGCAACATGCTCAAGGCCGCGCCGCACCTCCCGGCGGGGCTGCTCGGCCTGCCCCTGCTGCTCCGGGGCCTGTCCATGCTCAACGACGTGCGGAAGAGCGGGACGCCCGTGTACCGTGACGTCAGCGGCATCGAGGCGCAGGGTGCGGATCGCCTTGAGCGCGTTTCCTTCTTTTCCAAGGGGACGGCGCACACGCTGGAAGCCGCGACCCTGCTGTACCACGGCGGGGTCATCCCGCGTACGCACATGGCGAACGCGCTGGATCTGCCCCACCATTGGGATGCGCGCCAGCAGTGCTGGACCGTGGCCTGCGACGGCTGCGGCAGGACGGCGCGGGAAGGCGTGTACGTCGCCGGGGACTGCAGCCGCGTACGCGGTGCAGCCGTCGCTGGGATAGCGGGAGAACTGGCGGGTCTGGCCGTGGCGGAGCGGCAGGAAGGCATCGGGCCGGAGGAATTCAGGCGGCGCAGCGCACCCCTGCAGCGTTCCCTTGCCGTACAGACGGCATCCAAGGCTTTTCTGGACGCATGGTTCTCGCCGCGCAAGGATCTGTATGCCGTGCCGGACGACGTAGCCGTGTGCCGCTGCGAGAACGTCAGCGCGGCGGATATCCGGGAAGCCGTCCGCGACGGCCTGACCGACATCAACGAAGTAAAGCTGCGCACGCGGGCGGGCATGGGCAATTGCCAGGGCAGGACCTGCGGCCCGGCTCTGGCGGCCATTGCGGCGGAAACCGCGGGCAGGGCCATACCCGACATGGGGCGCCTGCATGTCCGCTCCCCCCTGCGGCCCGTGCCGCTTTCCGCCCTCCTGCGGCTTCCCGAAACGAAGTAACCCATTCCCGCAACCGTGAATCTCCCTGCTACAAGGACATCCCATGCACATTGTCGACTACTTCGTCATCGCCGGCTATTTCGCGCTGGTCATGTACCTCGGCTATTACTCGATGAAAAAGGTCTCAAACTTCGACGACTACGCCGTCGCCGGACGCAGTATGCCGCTTCCGATCTTTTTCGCCGCCATCGCCGCCACCTTGTGCGGCGGAGGCGCAACCATCGGGCGTATCTCTTTTATGCATACTACAGGGATCATCGTGTTCTTCGCGCTTACCGGCGTCGTCATCAACCAGATTTTCTCCGGGTTGTTCATCTCCGGGCGCGTCCACAACGCCGGGAAAAATGTCTACAGCCTCGGGGACCTGTATGGGATTTACTATGGGCGTTCCGGTCGCTTGCTTTCCAGTGTGTTCGGATTCCTGTTCTGCGTAGGGGCGTTCGGGGTACAGATCCTGGCGATGGGCGCCATCCTCCAGACCGCCACGGGCATCAGCCTCATCCCCGCCGCGCTGATCGCCTCGATCGTGACGCTGGCCTATACGTGGTCGGGCGGCATCCTCGCCGTAACCCTCACCGACGCCGTGCAGTACGTCATCATCGTCATCGGGGTTACGCTCTGCGCCTATCTCGCCATCGATCACCTCGGCGGGTTCGACGCCATGATGTCGATCCTCTACTCCAACCCGCGCTTTGAGACGAACATGAAACCCCTGGCCAACTGGTCCCTTGTCCAGTTCCTTGGCCTGTTTTTCAGCTTCCTGCTCGGCGAGTTCTGCGCGCCGTACTACATCCAGCGTTACGCCTCCACCAAGTCCGCCAAGGACAGCAAGAACGGTCTGCTCATTTTCGGCGTGCACTGGATCTTCTTCATGGCCACCACCGCCGCCATCGGCCTGGCGTCCATGGCGATCCAGCCCGACGTGAAGCCCGACCTGGCCTTCACCAACCTTATCCGCGACATCCTGCCTCCCGGCATCACCGGGCTCGTGTTCGGAGCGCTGCTCGCCGCCGTCATGTCCACCGGCGCGGCCATGATCAACACGTCCGCGGTCATCTACACCCGCGACATCTACAACAAGTTCATCAACACGGCCGCTACGCAGGCCCAGCTCCTGCGCCAGTCCCGCCTGTCCACGCTGGTCGTGGGCGGCATCTCCATCGGCGTGGCCATCATCTTCCAGGACGTGTTCGGGCTGATGATCTACATGTTCAAGCTGTGGCCTTCCGCCATCCTTCCCCCCTTGATGTGCGGCCTGCTCTGGGGCAAGATCTCCCCCTACGCGGGCGCTCCAGCCGTCATCGCGGGCGGCTTGAGCTTCTTCCTGTGGAGCGACAAGGTGCTTGGGGAACCCTTCGGCATCCCCGCCAACTTCATCGGCATCGGCATGAACTGCCTCGTACTGTTCTTCGTCCACCAGAAGATGAAGGGCCACAAGCCCGAAGGCCCCTTCCTCCCCGACCTCAACTAACCGCCGGAGGCGTCACCATGTGGCTTCAACTGACGAAATACCTGTTCTATCTGTCTTTCTTCCTGAATATCGTCTGCGGCGTGTGGGTGTTCTTCGGCATCATCCAGTGGCTCAGGGATCTGAACAAGCAGTAGGCCCGCTTCCGCCGGAAAAAGGCCGCAACGCATTCCCATAAAAAAGGGGGGGAGAGCCATCTCCCCCCTTTTTGCAGGAGCGCCGGGAGCGGCCCCGGTTTTTGTTCCGGCGTGTGGCTCAGGAACGGGCGTCTTGAGCCGTCTCCAGCCCTCTCAGCAGCATGGCGCGGATAGCGCTCCCGCTTTCGGGCAGATCATAGTCTCCGACGAGCCGCCCCGGATAATGGTAGAGCACGCCGTCCGCTTCGTTCTTTTGCAAAGCCCGGATCAACGCGGCTTCCCCGTGTTCGAGGACAAAGGCGGCGAACGCCCGCACGCGCTGCTTGTTGAACATGGGGTTGTCGCAGGGGAATGCCGGGCACTCCCAGCAACCGTTGAGCTTTTTTTGTTTGCAGCAGTTGAAGGGCTGGCAGCATGACCTGTCCTTGCATCCCTCATTCCTGCACCCCGCGCATGTGGGGTTCTCGCTGCACACGCAGCACGCCAGCCCGCAGAGGGCCATGCCCTTTCCCGCGTCGAAATACGTCCGGTCCGCCCTTTGGAACAAGGCAGGGCCGCCCTCTTCTGAAGGTTCGAAACCGTATTGTTTCAGCAAAGATACGCGCTCATGGGCATGGGGGACGATGACGCGCAACCCACGGAGCGCATGGGCGGGGATAAGCGTCAGGACGGCAAACCGGAGCGCTTCCTCAAGATAGCTTTCGGAATCGTGTTGTCCGGCAAGCCCGATCCGCATGGTCTTTGCGGAGTCATCCCCTTCGGTTGCGGAGGAGCATTCAAGGGTGCCGACGGCGTTCCCGGTTTCCTTGGAAAGAATGGCGAAGCGGAAGAGCCCCTTTTCCTGAGACTGGGAGCCCGCTTTCCGTCCGCCGCCGTTGATCCCTTCGTGCATCCCCTGACAAGGGCCGCAGTAAGCCCCGGCCTCCGTTACGGCGGCGGAATGTGGCCAATACGTAACCATGCCTTCCGTACAGGATGGGCCTGCCATACGGAAAGACAGGCGAGGGGTTTCGCAGGGGAAGGCTGTTTCATGAGGCTTCATTGGGCGGCTCTCCGTTTGCTGGTGGAGGATGCACGGAAGACGGAAAGAAAAGCCGAGAAAAACGGGGAAAGCGGCCTCCGGGGAAAGGCCATCCGAAAGCTTGGGAGAGGGGGAAACGCTAGAGCTCGGTGATTTGCCCCCCGGTGACGTTCAGCGCCTGCCCGGTCATGTAGGCGGAAGCGTCCGAAACGAGGAACGCGGCGGCAAGGCCCACATCTCGGGGCGTGCCGATGCGTCCGAGCGGGACGGTGGCAATGGCCCGCCGCATGGTTTCCTCGGGCGTGCAGCCTTCGGCGGCTTCGCGGAAGTACCGCTTCACGTTCATATCCGTAAGGAGCTGGCCGGGGCAGAAGGCGTTGGCCCGGATGCCTTCAGCCGCGTACTCGACGGCGAGGCACTTGGTAAACATGATGAGCCCGGCCTTGCTGACCGGATAGGCGCTGCTTTTGGGCAGGCCGGACGCCTCGGCGATCTCCGCAAGGCACATGGGTGCGTCCTTCCGGGGCAGGATCTCCAAAAGCTGTATGGCACGGGTCAGAACTTGGATGGAAGCCGACATGCTGCCCTCTCTTTTATTCCGTAGTACGGAATGCTATTCCGTTTAACGAAATCGTGAGATCACAGTATGTTGTTGTCCTTTTTCCATCAAGCGATTTTTCCGCCGGAAAGCGCCTGTGGCGAAAAAGGGTTGCCCGCAGCGGGCTGATTGAGGGACGCCTCCCGTTTCTGGCTTTCCCCGGTTTGGGCGAACGCGGAACATAGCGGAGGCATTGCCAAAATAAGCCGAACTCCGTATCCCTTTTCAAGGAACATCACGTCAGGCCGCCTTGCGGGGCGGGTTCCTCCCGTAACCGCAGGCGGCCCGCCCCATTCCGTCCTCAACCGTGTATCCATCCGGCGGTCAGCCGGAGAAGGAGCCTTTCATGGAACTGGAGAGCGCGACCGGGAAACTCAATGCCTACTTTGACGGGCGCCAGCCGGAGATCATGGGCATGATCGAGCGGCTGGTAAACATGGATTCCTTTTCCGAAGACGGGGAGGACGTGAACAAGGTCGGGGAAACCGTTTCCGGCTGGATGCGGGAGGCGGGATTCCATACGGAAAAGATCGCCAAGCCCGCCATCGACCCCGACGAGAGCTGGATGGAGAAGCTCGGCAACGTGTTTTCCGCCCGTACCCACGAGCGGGAAGCCGGGCCGGGCATCGTTTTTCTGGGGCACATGGACACGGTGTTCCCTGCCGGAACGGCGGCGGCCCGCCCCTTCCGGGTGGAGGGGGGCCGCGCCTACGGCCCCGGCGTGGCCGACATGAAGGCCGGGGTGGTCGCCAACATGTTCGCCGCCCGCGCCTTGAAGGATCTCGGGCTCATCGACGTTCCCATGACGCTCATGTTCTCGCCCGACGAGGAGCTGGGGGCACCCACGGCTACCCGCGTCTACCGTGAGCGGATCAGCGGGGCGCGCGCCGTCATCTGCGCGGAACCGGGGTTCCCGGACGGCGGCGTGACCACCGAGCGCCGGGGCTCGGGGCATTTCCACATGCGGATTTCGGGGATTTCCGCCCATGCCGGGCGCTGCTACGAAGACGGGGCCTCCGCCATTCTGGAGCTGGCACACAAGATCGTGGCCCTCGACGCCTTTGTCGACGCGCAGGCGCAGACCATCGTCAACACGGGGCTTATCAGCGGCGGGAACTCCGCCAATGCCGTGGCCCCGTGGGCGGACGCCCGCATCCATATCACCTTCAATACGGTCGATGCGGCGGAGCGGCTTGTGGAGAACGTCCGGGCCGTGGCGGCACGCACCTTTGTGCCCCGGGCCACCACGCGGATCAGCGGCGGCATCCGGCTGCACCCGCTGGAATACACGGCGGACGTGGAAACACTGTTCGGCATGGCGGAACGGGCCTGCGCAGCTATGGGCGGCTACACCATCCGGCGCAACCGGGCGCTCGGGGCGTCCGAAGCCGGATTCACCTCCAGCGTGCTGGGCATCCCCTCCATTTGCAGCATGGGCCCCGAAGGGGCGGAACTCCACTCCCCCAGCGAATACCTGTCGGTGGACACCGTGTTGCCGCGCTGCAAGATGATCGCGCTTACCGCCATTCAGGCCGCCCGGGCGTTTCCCTCCACCCGCGTATAGGTTCGCCCATCCGGGTTACCCCCGCTTTCCGGGGAGCAGCCCAAGCTGTCCCATGCGGCGGTAGAGCGTGGCAAGGCTGATGCCCGGTTCGCTCGCCGCCGCCTTTTTCCCTTCCGTGTGCCGCCGCTTTCAGGATGGAAGCCTTGAGGCGGAGCATCGCTTCGCTTTCCCCGGTGATGCCGGGGAAACGGCTGCCGCAGGGTGCTCCGGCAGGGCTTCCACCCTGCGCGCACGCGTCCGCGCGAACCCGGCCACCCGGCTGATCAGCTCGCCTTCTCAGCCTTCATGAGCAATTCCATGCGCCGGTCGTCCGTGAACGCCACAATCTGCTCCACGACCGCGACATTCCCGCCCTCGGGCACCGGGCCGGTGAAATTCGCCATATCCGTGCAGGCCCCCCGGCCCGGACAGCACGGCAGACCGCATCCTCGCCCGGCGACAGGACCATCGTGCTCTGCCCGCTCCGCAGGCTGTACGTGAGCGCGGTGTCCTCGGGCATCTTGCAGCCGCCGCCCCGGTACGTGCCTGTCCCGCCGACGCAATAGCCCTCGGCGCTTATGAGCACGATTTCCACATCCAGCAGCTCGGCCAGCGGCGGCAGGCAGTTCCGCACCGCGCTCCAGCGGGCGAGGATCGGTGAATCCGGGGGCAACGGGGGTTCAAGGGGAGATCGATCCAGCGCGGGATCGAAGTGGAGGCCGTGCGCATACGCTTTTCTCCCAAAAGGCGATCTTGAGAAAACGTCGTTTCTCATTTCTTACATTTTTCTCATCCGTGTGAGAAAAAGACGGGCGTGAAATGCGAAAAAAGCAGCCGCACCTTTTTTGCCCTTGCAAAACGGCAGGGTATCGCCCTCAGCGGGTTGGAACGCTTCTTGAAAAGCGGGAGGCATATTGTTTCGCGCCATTTGGAGGAATCATGGATCTGTATGCTTTTTTTCAGAGTGAAGTAAAGCCCACCATCGGCTGCACCGAGCCGGGGGCCGTTGCCTATGCCGCCGCCGTCGCCGCCCGCCACCTTCCCACGCAGCCGGAAGGCATCCGGCTGGAGATGTCCGTAGCCATCTATAAGAACGGGCGTTCCGTGGGCATCCCGGGGACGAACGGCCTGCGGGGGCTGACGCTGGCGTGCGTGCTCGGCGCGCTCGGCGGCAATCCCGACAAGGGGCTGATGGCGCTTGAGGACATCCCGGCGGACACTGTGGAACAGGCGCAGGCCTTCATTGATGCCGGAAAAATGGCGGAAGAGGTCGTACAGGGCACGCCTTCCATGTGGGCGCGGGTGACGCTTTCGGGCGGCGGGCATACCGTCTCCTGCACGGTGGCCCGCAAGCACGACCATGTCGAACGGCTTGTGGCGGACGGGGCGGTCCTCGTCGATCAGCCGCTGGAAGCGCAAAGCGGCGGCACGGACTGGACGGATGAGCTTACGGCCATGCATTTTGAGGAGCTGTGGAACCTCGCGCTCGGCATCGACGACGCCATCGTGCGGCAGATGCTCGAAGGCGCGCGGATGAACATGGCGATCCTCGACCATGCCGGGACGGAGCAGGCGGGCATCGGAATCGCCCTTGCGAAGCACAACGGGCACGGCTCGCTGTCAGACAAGATCAAGGAAGTCGCCGGAGCCGCGTCGGATCTGCGGATGAGCGGCGGTGACGTGGCGGTCATGAGCAGCGCGGGTTCGGGGAACCACGGCATCGTGGCGGTCATCCCCGTGGCCATGACGGCCCGCGAGCTTGGCGCGGACGACCGCAAGCTGGCCGAAGCGCTGGCCCTCAGCCATCTGGTGTGCGGCTACATCAAGGCCTATACCGGACGCCTGACCCCCACCTGCGGCTGCGCGGTGGCGGCGGGAGCCGGAGCGGCGGCGGGCATCGTCCGGCTGCACGGCGGAACCCCGCGTCAGGCGGAGCTTGCCGCCATCACCCTTGTGGGGACGCTCCTCGGCATGATCTGCGACGGAGCCAAGGAGTCCTGCGGGCTCAAGGTGAGCAACGCCGCCAGCGAGGCATGGTCAGCCGCCATGCTGGCCCTCGAAAACCGGGGCATCCGCAACACGCAGGGCATCATCAGCCCGGATATCCACGAGCTTGGCATCACCCTGCGGGAATTCAACGAGAAGATTTTCAGCGCCGCGGATTCCGTCATGATCGGATTAATGACCCGCCAGAACAGGAGTGCGGAAAGCCGCGCCTGATTCCGGCTCCCAGAAAGCCGGGCCGCCTCCAGCCCGGAATCCCCCAAGGCTGCGGATCGGAAACGATCCGTGGCCTTTTGCGTGCGCAAGGCGCGGGAGGCGGGGAACGGTTTTCCGCCTCCCGCGAATAGCCGGCAATTGATGGCCCGTTAGAACGGGGACGCGGAGTGAAGCTCACGTGCCATGCCGGACCGTTGCGTGCTTCGCTGTAGAATACGCGCTCCCAAGCCTTGCTGGAGAAAGGGGCCAGCGCACGCCCTCGCCCCAGCTCGCGGGCAGGCGGATTTCTTGGCTGACCATCTTCCCCGAGGCCCAGCAGGGCAGCAGCATGCTCTTTTCGCCCGTGCCGCCCGCCACGATGATGGGCATGGAATCGAAAAACGGCTTGTCCACCAGCTCATTCGGATCGGCGATGGCGAACACTTCCTCGGGGACGCCCTTTCTTGCCTCCTTCGCGCCGTGGTACTGCCGGTTCCACTCGCCGAAGGGGATGCGGGCCCGTTCCCGGATGTACTGGCGCATGGCCTCCCGCGTCCAGCCTTCCCGTGCGAGCATCTGCGCGGTGTCCTGCGCGACGAGCAGAATGATGCTCCGGCGGTAGGGCCGGTCGTGTCCGCGCAGCCATGCCGCGATGAGATCCAGATATTCAGGGCGGCTGTAGCCGATGCCCATGATGCCGGAGTACCCCTCCACCGCAGCCACGGTCACCACGTTCCGCTCGGGCAGGAAGCCGTATTCGGTGTGAAAGGACGGCCATGGGCTGGCGTCGGCGTTCTCGGCCAGAAACATGGCGAAATCGCCCGGCTGGCCGAGGGTGGACATGTCGGTGATGCCGGGCCGGCTTCCGCCCACGTTGCTGATGATGAGGTGCAGGGCCCTGCCGATGCAGGCGTTGGCCCGGTTGCCCCTGCCGAAGGTGTTGGTCCCGGCGTTGATGCCGAGCCGCTTGACGATGGGCCCGCTCACGATGACGAGCACGGAGTCGGGGTTGGTCGTGGTGGCTACGCCGCGCAGGTCGAATTCCGGCTGGCTGACGGCTTCCACCGCCGCCACGAGCAAGGGCATGTGCCTCGGCTCGCATCCCGCCATGACGGCGTTGACCGCGATCTTCCCCACTGTGGCCACCCCGTCCAGCGGCGGGAGCGTGGCGATGGGGAAGTCGTCCGGCAGGTCGTATCCGGCGAGCATGGCTTTGACGCGTTCCGGGGTGGGCGGCACGAGCGGCAGCCCGTCGCCCCAGCCCCGGGCGAGGAACAGGGCGTTGAACGCCTCAAGTCCGTCGCCTGCGGCTTCGATGGTTTCGGTGTCCGCGCGGGGGAAGTCCACGGCGGTGCCGGACGAGGAGGCGAGGATGGTATCGACATACACGCCGTCCTCGCTCTGCCCCGCCGGATTACAGACCGTGAGGCTTGCCGCCTGCGCCGGAGGCATGAGGAACAACCCCGCCGCGAACAAAAAAGAAAGGATGATGCGCATGACGGTTCCTTCCGAAAGGTTTCTGTGGGCGTTTGTCGAGGCGCGTTTCGGCATCGTCCCCAATGCCCTCAACGGCGCTTCCCGCGAGGACGAACCGCTCCGCCCGGACGCCGGGAGCGGTCCCGGATACGCGAAAACGCCCACGGCAAGAGGCGATCCGGGCTGTTGGCGAACGGCTTGCGCACGTTCCGAAAACAGGGCCGGAGCCCCCGTGAAGAGGGCCCCGGCGTTGAGGGTTATTCGGCGATCTTCGCGGAAACGGGCTTCAGGACCTGCGGGAAAGGCACCCAGAACTGGGACTGCTTGCCCGGCCCGCCGGAGACGATCATCTTGATGGATTCCCGCTGGGTGAAGCGGGGGATCAGGGTGTTGGCGTCGTAGGGGCCGAAGGCCTCCGGTGGCACGCAGGTCGCCTTGGTGTAGAACTTGTAGGGGAGGACGGTGTTCTTCACCAGATAGTCCCTGATGGCGTCCTTGGACTTCATGTCCCGGTACATGGTGGCCGCGTGCTCGGGCGAGATGACCAGCACCGCGTAGCTCACGGAATTGCTCCACGCGCTGAGCGGCTTGTTGTAGGGGCTCTTCTCGTCGGGGACGGTGACGGTCAGGCAGCTTGCGATGCCGGAGGCCGATCCGGCGATGCCCGCGCTGAACGTATTCAGCAGATCCTCGCTGGCCACGCTGTCATGATCGATGTTGGCGTTGGCGAGGTAGGACGTGGAGATGGTGACGACGCTGTCGTCGCGGGTAAAGCCCTGCTCCTCGGCGAACGTCTTGTCCCACGGGGTTTCCTTGGCGTTTTCGCAGATGACGTTGGCGACCAGATCGAAGGAACTGCCTTGCGTGCTCTTGTCGAAGTTCGGGGGCACGGAGCCGCCCACCACGTCGCCGACGAGGTTGACGAAGTAGCCGAGGGCGTTGGTCACCGGGTTTTCGCCTCCGGCTGTGCCGGTGCCCGCGTTGAGCTTGAGCTTTTCGACGATGGGGCCACTGATGACGATCAGGGGGCTCGTGGGCGCGGTGGTGGTGGAGGTGCCGCGCCATGCCGCCTCAGGGGCCTTCATGGCGTCGATCGTGGCGAGCAGCAGGGGCATGTGCTCGGGCTGGGCCCCGGCCATGACGCCGAGGACGGCCACAAGCTCGACAGTCAGCATACCCTGGCGGGGCGGGACGACCCACAGAACTTCGGAGGGGGCGTGCTTGGTGCCCTTGAGCATTTCCCGCACCCGATCAACGGTGGGAGGGATGATGGGAAGCGAAAGCGACCACTTGCGCTTGGCGAACAGCTTGTTCACGTCGGCGTAGGTTCCGGTGAACTTGAAGGTCTTGGCAGGATACGGGGACTCCTGGGCGGCTTCCTTTTCCTTGACGGGCTGCCACTGGGTCGCGGCCTTGACGATGTCGCCGAAGGCGGCGTCGACCTTGGCGTCGACCTGCTCCTTGGGGAGCATACCAATGGGATGCGGCACCGTGACGAAGCACATGTCCGTCAGCCCCTGGCTCTTTTGCGTGCCGCGGGCGAGGGTTACGAACTGGTCGGTTACGATTGTCACCGTGGGGACGCCCATCTTTTCGAGATTGCACTGGTCAACTACCAGCCATGAGGTGCAGCTGCCTCAGTCGCATTGGGAGGCGATGACCAGATCCGGCTTCACCGAGGCCACGGCCTTGGCGATGCGTTCGGATTCGGCGGCCGTCCCGGAGATCGCGTTCAGGCTCTTGTCGGTTTCATAGGTCTTGACGATCGTGGCGCTGGGGTACTTCTTCGCCAGCAGCTCGGCCAGACGGTTCAGCACCACGTCGCCGTTGTGCTTGCTGTTCCAGCGCAAGGCGATCGTCTTGCCGTCGAGCGAGGCTATCCGCTTGGCCGGATCGACCGACGCCTTCTCGATGATGCCCGCCGGGTTGACCAGTTCCCACTCCTGCGGCTTCTCCGCCGCCTGCGCCCCCGGAGCCGCGATTGCGGGCATCACGAGGCACGCCGCGGCAGCGGACAGGATCAGTCCTCTGAACGTCCTTTGCATAGTCCTACTCCTTTTCTCTATCTCCGCCCGACCGGCTGCCGGGCTTGACTGGAGCCATTATGAAGAAGCGCTGTAAACCCAGTTTGTGCTTTTTGTAATTTTTACATTCGGGCAATGTAAAGTTTTGTTAAGATACCAGGAACCATCGGACAGCCTCCCGGCGCGGCGGCCCTCCCCCGGCAAGGGGCATTGCCCTGCGGTGAGGCGGGCAAAGGCCCGGATGCGGCGCCTGTCCCGGCGCTGCGCGGGCAGCGCTGGAAGCACACCCGTCATCAAGCAAATCACATTTAATCCATGACGGTTATCCGTGCATCACCTGCTCCCGAGACGTGTTTCCGCCCCGGTCAGCGGCCTTCTCCCGCCTCCGCAAGCGCTCCCGCATGGGTTCAAACCCCGAACAGGAGCCCATGCCTGCACCCACCGCGGGATGCAACCGGGGGCATTCCGGATGTGCCTTTCTTTTCGGGATGATGGCTTTTTCTTCCCTTTTGTTGAGCCATTCCCGTGCCGGACATGACAAACGCCGGGAAAAAGACTAGCGTTTAGCCCATGCCATCCACAGCGTTCCGTACAAGGAGCCCCATATGCCCGGCGACATTGCGATTTCAGGCGTCAGGATTCTCCTCATCGATGACGATCCGGAATTTTGTTCCCTTTTGAACGATTATCTGGAACTGAACTCCATAAGCCTCACCTGCGCCCATGACGGGCAATCCGGCCTCGACATTCTGGACAGGCGCGCCTTCGATCTGATCCTGCTCGACATGTTCCTGCCCGACATCAACGGGCTGGACGTGCTGCGCCGCATCCGGAGGATGCAGTCCCCGCCCGTGGTCATGCTCTCGGCGCACAATGAGGAAACCGACCGCATCATCGCGCTGGAAATCGGCGCGGACGACTATGTGCCCAAGGCGTTTTCCTCTCGGGAACTGCTGGCGCGCATCCGGGCCGTGCTGCGGCGCTGCGCTCCGGAGCAGGAAAGCGCGCCGCCGGAAAAAACGGACGGCAGGGATATCCTCCGCGTGCGCGACCTCACCGTGAACAACCACACCAAGGAAGCCTTCCTTCACGGCGAACCGCTCAACCTGACCGTTTCGGAATTCCAGATCCTCTTCACGCTCATTTCCGAACCGGGAAGCGTCTTTTCCCGCGAGGATCTCCTGCGCATCACCGCCGAACGGGACTTCAACAAATACGACCGCTCCATCGACGTGCACATTTCCTCGCTGCGGCGCAAACTGCGCGAGGACACCGGATCGCCGCAGTATATCCGGACGCTGCGGGGCGTCGGCTATTCCCTCATCCGGTAGCCGGGGAGAGCCATGTTGAAGTCGCTCTACTCCAAAATGCTGGCGTGGCTTCTGCTCAACCTTCTGCTCATCGCGCTGGTGGGCGGCGGGTTCGTTTTCTTCGTGCTGTTCAGCAACACCTACGGGCTCGTGCCTGCCTCGCTGTTCAGCTCCAACGTGGAAAACGTGTTCCGGGTGCTCAGCACCGAGCTGCAATACCGCTCCACGCAGGAATGGAGCGCCATCGTCAAGGCTTACGACAGGCCGGGCCTGCAATTCCATCTGGTCAGCCTCGACGATCCGTGGCTGTACTTCGCCGGGGATTTCGTCCCCCTCGCCATCCTCGAAACGGCCCAGCGCATCCCGCGCACGCCCTTCACCCTCTGCCCCGATCCCTCCAAGGTCTTCAGGGGCAGCGAGGACTACCAGACCGAAACCGGTCTCGCCCCCACCCCTCCGGCCATCTTCGCCCGGCAGGGGAGCCCGACGGGGTATTGGTACGCCCGGACCCTCTTTGTCCCCGACGCCAACCATGAGGCCCATTACCTGCTGCTGGCGGTGGAATCCGACGACTTCACCGGGCAGGGGCTTTTCTTCAACTTCAGGCTGGCGCTGTTTGTGGCGCTCGGGATCATCGGCCTGTCCTGCCTGTGGTGGGCCCCTTTCGTCTGGCACCTTGCGAGGCCCCTCCTGGGCATGGCCGACTATGCCGAACGCATCGCCGCCGAGGGGAATCCGGGCGGCGTCCCGCCCCTGCCCGTCAATGCCGCGCGGCAGGATGAGATAGGCCGCCTGAGCCGGGCGCTCGGCACCATGACCCGCCGCCTGAACCAGCAGATGGCGGGCCAGCGCCAGTTCATCCGGCACATCGCCCACGAGCTCAATACGTCGCTCGGGCACTGCGACCTCGGCCTTGCCGTGCTGGAAAAGAAATCCGAGGGAGAATACCGGGAGCGCGTTCGCCGCGTCATGAGGGAGCTGGACAACCTGACGCAGCTGACCGACGACGTGCTGGAGTTTTTGCGCGCCCAGTCCGCGCCGCAGCCCGCATCCTGTGAGGAAGTGCTCCTCCTGCCCCTGCTCGCGGATCTGCGGCGCAACTTCCCGGCGGATGCGGACATCCGCATGGACATCCCCGAAAATCTCGTGGTCTGGGGGGACAAGGGCTGCATCCGCCGCGCCGTAAGCAACGCCTTGCGCAACGCCGTGACCTACGCGGGCTCCAAAGGGCCCATCCGGGTGCGGACCGGGTTCCGCCCCGTGGACAACGCTGTGCTGCTGCGGGTGGTCGACTCGGGCGACGGCGTGCCCGAAGCCGAGCTCCCTTCGCTGACCGAGCCTTTCTTCCGGGGAGCCGAGGCGCAGCGCAAACATCCGGGCGGCTCGGGCCTCGGGCTGGCCATCATCAGGAACAGCATCGAACAGTGCGGCGGTTCGGTTTTCTGCGCCAACGAGAAGCCGCGCGGGTTCTCCGTGACCATGATCTTTCCGTGCGGGCAGCGGGGCGAATAAGGGACAGCCGGATCTTTGGGGGGAAAGATCCGGCTGTGTTTGAGGGTGGATGGCTATTCGGCTATCTTCTTGGAAACGGGCTTGAACACCTGCGGGAAGGGTACCCAGATCTGGGACTGCTTGCCCGGCCCGCCCGAGACGAAGAACTTGATGGATTCGGTCTTCTTGAAGCGGGGGATGAAGGTGTTTTCGTCATAGGGACCGAAGTCCTTGCCCGGAACGCAGGTTTCCTGCGAGTAGAACTTGTACGGCATGGCCGCCGTTTCCCGCATGAAGTCGCGGGCGGCCCGCTGGTCCGGAAAGTCCTTGGCGATGGTCGCCGCGTGCTCGGGGCACAGGACGATGAACGCGAAGGAAACCTTGTTGTTGATGGCATAGCTGGCATCATAGTCGGCAAGGCAGGAGGCGAGGCCGGAAGCCGATCCGAGCAGGCCGGTGGACAGGGTGGTCAGGAGGCGCTGGCCGGTCTTGCTGTCATGGTCGATGTTGGCGTTGCCGAGATAGGCGCTGAAATGCGTCACGATGCTGTCGCTCGGCTTGAAGCCCGCTTCTTCGGCGTAGGTCGTCTTCCACGGGTTTTCCTTGGCGTTTTCCGTGAATACCATGGCCACGAGGTCGGCAGAGGAGCCGTGCGTGCTCTTGTCGAAGTTTGGGGGCACGGAGCCGCCCACCACGTCGCCGACGAGGTTGACGAAATAGCCGAGGGCGTTGGTCACCGGGTTTTCGCCTCCGGCGGTGCCGGTGCCGGGGTTGAGCTTCAGCTTTTCGATGATGGGTCCGCTGATGAAGAACACGGGCACGGTGGCGGCGGTGGTGGTCGTCGGGCCGCGCCACGCGGCGACGGGATCGGCCATGGCTTCCACCGTGGCGATGAGCAGCGGCATGTGTTCGGGCTTGGCTCCGGCCATGACGCCGAGGGCGGCGACAAGCTCGACGGTCAACATGCCCTGACGGGGAGGCACGACCCAAAGGACTTCGGCGGGATTGCGCTTGGTGCCCTTGAGCATGGCCGCCACCTTGTCCACGGTGGGCGGGACGATGGGCAGGCTGAGGGACCACTTGCGCTTCTGGAACATGTCGTTCACATCGGCGTAGGTGCCGGAGAACTTGAACCGCTTGGCGGGATAGGGCTTGACCTGGGCGTCTTGCTTTTCCTTGGACGGGGTCCAGGCGGTGGCCGCCTTCACGATGTCGTCAAACGCCGCGTCGACCTTGGCGTTGACTTCTTCCTTGGAGATCATGCCCAAAGGATGGGGGACCGTCACAAAGCACATGTCGGTGAGGCCCTGGCTCTTCTGGGTGCCGCGCGAAAGGGTCAGGAAGGGGTCGGTAACGATGGTGACAGTGGGAATGCCGGACTTTTCAAGATTGGACTGGTCAACTACCAGCCATGAGGTACAGCTGCCTCAGTCGGCCTGTGAGGCGATGACGATGTCGGGCCTCACGCTGGCTACAGCCTTCACGATACGCATGGACTCGTCCTGCGTGGCGGAAATCTTGTTCAGGTTCTGATCGGCCATGTCGCGGTACGTCTTCACGACCTTGGCGGTGGGATACTTCTTGGCCAGCAGTTCGGCAAGGCGGTCGAGCACCAGATCGCCGTTGTTCTTGCCGTTCCAGCGCAGGGCGATGGTCTTGCCCTCAAGCGCCGTGATCCGCTTGGCCGGTTCCACGGCGACCTTTTCGATCTCGCCGGTGGGATTGATGAGCTCCCATTCCTGCGGCTGATCGGCTGCCTGCGCCGCCGGTGCCGCACAGAGGGCGGCAGCCGCCGCGAGAGCCATATGCTTCAAATACGTAAGCATAGCTTTCTCCTGGGTTAAAGGTACATTCTCCTGATCCGGCCTGGTGCCGGAGCTCCCTTACAGACTTTGTGATCCCCTGCGCGCCGGAAGGCTAGTCCAGCCCCAGCAGCATGGCCGGGGTCTTCCGGGTAACGGCGTTCAGCACGTCGTCCTTCACCCCGGCCTTGCGCAGCCCGGTGATGAACGTGCGCATCCCGTCGACGGGGTTGGGGTTGAGCGCCTGCCCGAGGTCCGTGCTGATGAACTGCCGATCCGGGGCGAGGGCGATGTACGAGGCGAATTCCTCCATCGTGACCTGCGGCTGTTCCCGGTACCCCGGAATCACCGCATGAGGGCCCTTGAAGTACGGCAGCACGCTGTGTTCCAGATACGCGCCGTTGTCGATACAGGCCTTGGCCTGATCCATCGACAGCTTCCACGGGGCCTGGCTCGCGTGCGTGACGACCGCCTTCTTGACGCCCACTTCCTTGGCCTTGGCGGTGAGCACGACGCATTCGTCGGGAGAGGAGTGCCCCGTGGCGAAAATGATGTCGGCGTCGGCGCAGATTTCCATGACCTTGACGACCTCGGGCAACACCTTCCCCTGCGCGTCGAGCACGGGCACGCCGCCGCCCTTCTTCCGCATGTCGAACGCCGACTGGTAGGTCGGCATCCAGATGCAGCGGCAGTAATGGCCGGTGACCTGCGTAGCCATCTTGGCGGCCTGCACGTTGACCGTGTCGCCGTAGTTCCTGTTGAGCGCGATCCCGCCGAATACCTCGATGCCGGGCACCGTGGCCCGCAGCAGATAGGCGATGTCGTTGGTGATGAAATCATGGCACTTGTACATGATCCCGCGATAGCCGTTCTGCTTGCACTGCCGGGTCAGCGTCAGCTGGTCGATGCAGCGGGCCCGGACATCGGGATCGGCATGTACGTGCATTTCGATCACGCCGTCGAGATCCTTGTCGATGGGGGGCGTCGCGGCTCCGGCTTCGCCTTCCAACAAGCGGCCAGACACGGCAAGAGCGCCGGTAAGGGCTGCGGCCTTCATGAACTCCCTGCGAGAACTGGGCATCGTATGCTCCTTCTGCTACGGGTTATGGAACACCCTGCCACTACGGCAAGGTTGGCATCCTTGTTCATTTGAAGGCATGATAGGCGGCTAATGTTAACCGGATATGAACTTTACGCCGTCCGA
>UMHQ01046741.1_pt1 | contig 27035 bp, 21 predicted proteins | sample 1965531 | NCBI WGS metagenome assembly UMHQ01 (sample SAMEA4836098, study PRJEB28245) | human gut metagenome | biome: gut microbiome; material: fecal sample | place: Denmark | collected 2008 | reverse complement strand
ACATGGTAGATGTAAAAAGTATCGCTATCTAACCCCAGCAAAATTCGTTCCCGAATAACCATCGTCTATGTATTCATCCGTAATCGTCCAGCCGCGTTCCTGCGCATACTTGGTCAAGATGATACGCTGGTTTTCTATGGACAGCGATTCGCCTGCGCGCTCGTCGTCTTTGGAAAGACGCATATAAAGCCCGACTTTGCTATTCAGTTGTAATTGCTTTGATCTCAATTCTTTTACTCCTTTTTCAATCAAAGCAGCCAAATTCAATGTACGGATATTATACCACGATACACCGAATTTGGCAATGCTCTGACCGAAACTTCTCCTTATTTTATGCCGGGTTCTCCATATCAGAATAAGCGCGTTTTACGGCGATTTCGCGTAAAACGTTATCTACATTCTTTTTTCCCACATAATGGCTGACTACCGTGTATTTCTTTCCCCCGATTTCATATTCTCTCATAGAGGTAGGCGCAGAGCCATGCTCCACGCTCAGTTGTTGCATTGTTTTTCCCGTGGCTCATTTTCCTCCGAATTATTATAGTTAGGTCAATGGTTTTCTCATAATCTTTTCTCCTTTCGCGCCATTGTACGCGTTTCCGTTTCATACGGATTTTTCCTCATATTTCTGCCGTGGCCGCTCTTTCAATCCCTGTTCTTCGATTTTTCTAACGGGACACCTGCGCCGTGGTCAGTTTTTCAATTTTACTTTACGGTTACAGCAATGCTATGATCAGCATAATTGTCTGCGCAAACAGGAGGATAGGCGTCGCCCAAAATAAAAACTTGCGGAATCCGCTCTCCATACGCATATCCTCACGTTGTTTCTCGATTGCCTTCTCCGTCTTTTTAATTTCCTCCTGCGTTTTCGACAGGGTTTCTTTTACGCTCGATAGAACTTCCGCTTTTAGTTCATTTGCAGAAGTCAAAACCGCCTTTCCGACTTGCATTGCGATGTTCTCGTTCAGCCGCTCCGTCTTTGCCGCCGTCGCTTTGATTTCCCGCACGGCTTTCTCTGTTGTTTCCGTCAGCTCGAACTCCGTCATCGCTATATCCGAACGCATACCCTCGATGAGCTTGTTCTGCTGTTCTATCAAGCTGTTCGATCTCTCGTTCGATATCGCTAACGCTTCTTTCAGCAATGCCGTCTGAATTTCCTGCTTGTCTTTCTCGTTCATCTCCTGCAATCGCATAAGCGGGACGGGTGTTGCGCCCGTGTCTTTTCTCTCCAATGAAATGTTCTATCTCCTCCTTTGAATAGTTTTCTCCGAGCCGCTTGCCGCGGATCGGCTTTTGTTTGCGCGGATGCAGATAGGAATAATCTTTTCCGCTCTGCGTTATTTCCACGCCGTAGAGTTTCAGGTGCTCCTCGAACTCTTCCGGCGTAGCTGCTGCTTGTCTGCCTTCCTCGATCACTTCCCGCAGTTCTTCTTTCCACGAAGTGCCGCCTTTGAGAATGATGTGCCGTTCGTCGTTCGTTCGCTTGTTCTCCGCTTTCTTCCGAAAGTCCAATGATGAAAAGCCGAACTCTTCTCCGATTTCATTCGCCATATCTTTCAGCCGCGTATAATCTCCGTCGTTAAAATGCAGTTTCTTTCCCGTGATCGGGTGGACGGCATTCACGATAATGTGCGCATGGACGGTCTGCGTATCCGTGTGCGTGGCTATGACACACTCGCAACCCTCAAACATTTTTTCCGCGCAAGCCTTTGCATACTCTTGCACCATGAGCGGGTCTGCTTTGTCCTTGCGGTCGGGAGAGAGTTTGAAGTGGTAATACTTTCTCTCTCCGTAGTCCTTATATTTCCCGAACCTCGCCGCCGTTTCTTTGAACTGCGCGGAATAGTCCTCGTCAATGAAAAGGTTTTGCACGTCGATGTATCTCGCCTTATCCTTTCGGGTAATGTAACCGATAGCCATATCCGGCATGGCTCTGCCCGCCGCGACAGCCAATAAAGGCATATCAGTCTCCCCCGATAACGGAGAGTAAAGCGCGGTACGCTCTCTTACACTCTGCCGCGGCGGACAATACTTGCTCTTTCTCATCAGGGTAGAAGTAGCAATTCCTTACCGCCTGATTTAAGTTGTTGCCTTGCCGTTTGAGCTCCTGCAAGATCTCCCCGCCGTTCGCGATCACGGAAACGGGCTTGTCCGTCAGGACGCGGATCAGAAAGTCCGTTCTGCTCAATTCGCTTATCTTTACCTTCTCATCAATGATACGCCGTTCTCGTTCCGATACGCGGAAAGAATAGGTAATAGGTCTGTTTCGTTTTACTGTTTTCTTCTCGATAATTTTTTCCTCCCAAATTTTTGTGTTTCCGTAAAGGGGTATTAGGGGAAAGCATTTCCCCTAACGAGGCGAGCGGAACGCTCGGCAAGTGGCTTGCCACTTGCGTACCTCGCCATTACGGAAATCGGCAGTCTGCTCCGCTTATTTAACAGGGTAAGGAACAGATTGCTTTTGTCTGTTTTGCTTTCCGTTTTTCGCCATTTGCTTGCCGCATCAGGGCGGTCTGATCGTCTGTCGATTGCTCATATTTTCCTCCATATACGATTTATTTTTTATCTTTACCCACGCTGAAAAGAGTGGGTAAAATGCTGTCGCTGAAAATTCCCTCCATATACCCAAGGACACGAAAATTCAAAAGTTTACGGTTTTGAAAATAATTTCACAAAACTTTTACACAGAGCGGTAAACTTTCTCTCAATAGGGAGGCAAAAAGCAAGCCCAAAATACAACCCACTTTGAAAGTTTTTATTAAATCCCCTCAATAGGTAGCCAAGTAAGAGGGCGAAATAACTACACTTTTCCGAAAGTTCCACAAACTTCTCATTTGACGCGGGGTCAGAAAACAAAATCAGCTTATTCTTTTAGCGAATAAACTGATCTCCAAACGGCCGCCTCTGCGCCCGATATTCGGTTGTCCGTGTTTATTTCTTTTTCCTCGATGAGGGGAATATGTACTCATATTCGTCTTCCTCGTCGAACAGGTCGCTTTCTATATCCGCCTCTTGTATGTTCTCGAACTCATCTTCGGGAGAGGTGCAGCCGTTCTTCCGCGCCCGTTCGTTGAGCGCACGGGAAGGGCCGTCGCAGCCGAATACTTCTTCATAGTGGAAGAACAGATAATCGTCGCGTACCGTCCAATAGCCTTTCCAATCGAAGTCACGCAGTTTCATGGGGTTGGCGGGATCGTATATCTTGTCAATGCAAGGTTCTTTCCCCGTGAGCCTGCTCTTATCTCCCGTATAGATATACTTGCTTGCCTTCTGTACGCCGCTCTCGCCATAGACGGGGACGCGCCGAATGATATTCTCCGCTTCCAATTCCTTTAAGAGCTTTTGCATGGTACGCTCGGAAACGTGGAAGGCAGAAGCAATGTCGGCAACGCGCATACAGCGGCCGCTCCTGCGGCGGAGATAATAGATGAGAATGTTTTTCCTTTGTTTCGGCGTGGGTTTACGGAAGTGTTCTTTGCCGTCTTTGTCCACGAAACGGAAACAGCCATAGAGGTGTTTACGCGCCATAAAGCCCCTCACTCTAAATCAAATTTCACCCTATAATTTTAGCATAAATCCTGCGAAAGTGCAAAGGGGAAAGGATGTAAGCGAAAATTCGTTTTATATAAAAAGCCCGTTTTTGAGCGGTTACAGCCAAATAACCGCCCGAAAACGGGCAAAAAATAATTTTTGAAATTTTTGTGAAACTTTCAAAAAAGGGGCCTTACATCGTTTTCAAAACACCGCGAGATTGCTTTTTATACAACCACAAAGCCATCCTCTTTTTGATGTTTACAGAATGGAACAAATCAGTCTCGGCGGCACGAAATTACTGATTATCCATTATAACCATATATGCCGCTTGAGACATATTGTGCTTGATTATGGGTATGAGTTTCTTTCCACCATAGGATACCGGTTGTCCATGTTACCGTTTTCAACACGCCCTTATCTACGCTGCCCGAACATGTGTTACCGGAGTATGTACCATAATTGCTGCCGATAATTTGACCGATTCTTGGCTGTAAAACTCTGCTGTCTCCTTCATTTCCGCAACTGACATATCTCAAAGTGGCATAATTCTTGTTATTCGTCACTTTACCATAGTTAATACCCACAATGCCACCTACAGAATATTGGTTCGTGCGTTCAATTTCATCCGGCGAATATCTTGCCGATAATAATCCTTCAACTTTACAACCCGTTACAGTTCCAGAACTTGCGTTATAACCTACAATGCCACCTTTGTGACCGTACCCGTCGAGAGAATATATCTGTACCGAACAATTATTGATTTTTCCGTTGTTATATCCGGCTATTCCTCCAGAATAAACATTTGGCGCGAAGAAGCACATGTTAAATTTGCCGGATTCATAAGTGCAGTTCGTTATAGTACCATAGTTCTTTCCCGCTATCATTCCGACATAAATCGTTTTTGTCGTATCCTGACCCATTTGCTTATATGTATTCGTGCCACCTTCGTACAATTTAAGATTTTTAATGGTTCCTCGGTTGATTCTGAATAATCCATAATACGAATCTATCGTCGAACCGTCGGTAGGCATAACTAAATTTAATCGTCTGATCTGATAGCCGTTGCCGTCAAACACGCCATAAAATGTTGCGGGAATCAATTCCCACCAAGCATCCCAGTAATAATTTGTTTCCGTTTGTTTCATTAAAATGTCGCTTGTCATTTTGAAATTATAGTCCAACCGACTATTTTTCACGGCTTTTCTCATATTATTGAGGTGTCTGTAACACGACAAAGTGAACGGATTGCTTGCCGAACCGTCTCCTCCGCCAAAAAGATTATGAACCTGTGCAGAGTAATTGCAGTTGTAAGAATATGTGCTGTTTACCGCAGTCACAACGTCCAGTCTGTCTATGGTTATAGTGATATTCCCGATTCCGCTATACCCCATTGTATTATAATTCGATTGGATGTCCTCAGTGATATAGTTTACTGCTTTATAATTTGAAATACTTCTTGTGAAAGAAGCTTCTTTCCCGCCGACAGATAAAGTATAATGAACTGTCTTTACATATTTGGGGACAGAAACGGAAAATCCTAACGTTGACTCCATATTTTTTGTAATAACGTTCAACTTGTCGGCAAAGTCAGGAATCAATTTTAAACTATGATCGTATGACGCTTCATTATTATATTTCGCGTATACGGTAATACCGGAACCTCTGACCGGCGTAGATGAGGGTATGTTTAATACCCCGGACTGATTAACAGAAATATCATATCCACCGAAATAGTTATGCACATCATCTTCGCTGTAATAGTTTGTATCGACGACTATGCCGTTTACCAAAAATTCCAATATATATGACGTTCCTCTCGGGGCATAAATTTCTCGATCATAGGTTATATAACCGTTTCCGAATTTTCCGCCGGAGATTTGCCATTGGTATGCTTTCGATTCCCTGTTGATAGTGACAGAAGCAGTGTCTTTCTTATCCGAAATTATCGCAATATAGTAAGTCGTATTCGGAGAAAACGACATAATATATTCTCCGTCAACATAACTGTAGCCGTTTGTGATCGGATCAAAATTTTGGTTTAAAACTTTGTATCTTAAATCATCTGTTTCAGTTCCCGAAACAGTCTGAACATATCGACCGCCAGTCGAACCTGTGCGAAACTCATAATAACTGTAATTGCTCAGCAATTCTAAACTTTTCGGATTACCTTCCGTGATCGTCGGAATTTCTGCAATATTTATGCTGATGTCTGATTTTGAACTGCCAGTTTTATTATGCAGAACGATATAATAACTTTCATCGTCCGGAAAAGGATATGAAATCTCATTCGTTTCGGTAATAGAACCGTATTCATCATATAAAATGAGCCCATCATCCCCTTTAATATAAAATCCGCTGATAACAATGTTTGCATTGCTTGTTGTGAGGCTTGTTACTCCGGACAATTCATTTGTTTTTAACAAATAATATTCATTACCGGGGATGTTCATACCTGTAAGGTTTGTACTTGGTGTTACCGAAATGGGAGTATGGATTCCTTTCTCATTGCCTGCGATAGTTATATCAATTCTTTCACCGCTCCTAACCGAAACATCTATATCAAAATTTTTGCCGTGATAAGTTTGACCGTTCACAATGACATCCACATTCGAATCTGTATCAAATTGTATATTATAATCACTGGCAAATTCAGCATCAAAAGTAAATTTATCTCCACCTTCTGGCAACATATAGATATCGCTTGACTCGTCAAGCGTAAGTGTTTTCGTTTCTTGTTCTCTTAAAGAATCGCTAATGATGGTGCTTCCTGCAGCAACGACCTCATCATTATTTGAACTCACGATCTGTAAACCTAATTGGTTGGTAAAGCGAGTGTGGTTCGGAATTTTTCCATTTAATGCGGAATGTCCGATTGAAAAATACGCCGTTACATTGTCGCCTACGCCGTACCATATACTTTTTTCTGTCCCTGAATCTACGACTAAAGTAGCGGTCTTGGTTAGTACAGGATTTCCTTTTTCGTCTTTATAATATTTTAATTGGTCGTCTCTGTTTTGATAATAACAAGTTGCTGTTAGTTTGTTTTCTGTAGACTTAATTTCTCCTTCAACAGCATTATATGTATCAACAGCAAAATCAATCCATCCTTTGCCCAATGACACAGTCGAGTAAATTTGACCTAATACTGATGTAACCGATCCGACAACAGGCACCGCATCAAAATAACCTAACCAATAGAACACGCTATCGGCAATATTCCAACCTAAATCTGCTCCATTAAATTCACCATATTCACGATATTTTCCTTGATAGGAATAATCAAATCCAGTGAAATAGGAACCGTAATCATTGTATGGATCATATCCGCTATCACCTCTGTTAAGCGATTGCTCGTTGAATAGTGAAGCTCCAAATGAAACGTCTTTAAGGTAATAGTCTTCGGTCATACCATATTCCAAAGTGTGAACAAATGTATAATTTTCCATCTTTGAAGGATATGGAACTACACATGAATCGGTAAGTTGACCGTAAGAGAGGTAAAACCCATGAAACATTTCCGCTTCGGCATTATTAGTGAGTCCTACATATTTATATTGAAAGATAGGTGTCACTTCAACTATTACACGATCAATAGTGCTTGTCAAATCTGTATTAGTTGTTATGTCAAAAACCATAACATTGGATAAATAATTTTGATTCGCCTTTTGCTTTGTATCTATGAAATAACCATATTCATCTCCCATTTTCAAAATTTGTCCAACATTAAAAAAATACTCTTTAGGAATAATAGACACAATGGGATCATCCTCATTTAAACCACTCAATTCAAAGCCGCCGTTATCTTTTGAATTAACTGCAGCCTTCGTTGCATGCAATTTATTTGGATAATCCCGAATAGTCAGTCCTTCATAACCAATAATATAATCGGAATCCAAAGAAGAGTACTCTTCAGTTTTCACGTCTGCGCTTGCCGCGAAAACGGTATTTCTTTCTTGTAAAGTAATGCATATAGCAACAAATACTAAAACTGTAAGCAATAAAACGATAAAACAAGTTCTTTTTTTGTTTGCTAATATCTTATTCATAAAATTATTCTCCCGTTATAAATATTTCAAATAAATATAAGTTATAAAAACGTTTAATTATTGTGCTCTTTTTCTTCCAAATCTCTGATTTTTTTATCTATGTATTTGCAAATAAAGATACATAACAGTATAAGTCCAAGCGCAATCCCGAACAATATTAGGCTTACCCACCATACAGCAGGCATAGCAACAAGAATAATTACTGCCAACAATAAAAATACTGTCGCTGCGATAGGCATCATTACACCTAAAATCTTACGATTTAATTTATATATATCTAATAATGAATATGTTTTCATATCAGACCTCCTTGTTTATATATTCTGAAAGTAAGTTCATATAAAATATATTATTTGCAAAAGCATACTTTATTTTATCCTGATGAATTATATATCATAGTATAATCTCCTGATTTGTTAATTTAACAATCGTGAAATAATTACGTTTTTAATTTACACGTTTTGCCCGCATGAACAGAATGTTGTCTCACAAAAGAGTCTTGGTCTGAAAAACAAAGTAATTGCAACACGCCGAAAGATTAGGCGAGCGCAAGGAGTCTGCGTTTAAGAGGGTTAGCAGCATGCTGTACGCATATGCGAACTCATGTCCCGAAAAGAAGGCGCTAGCGCGCCCGATGGGGGAGGGAAGATGTACATTCCCCAAAATTTAGATTTAAGAAAATAAACCGTGTTTAACTATTGCAAATAGTATAGCACATTTTGCTCTTTTATTGCAAGTAAAAGCAGATATTGATTGTAAAATTTATAATAAAAAATAGGTTAATTGGAAAGCCGTAATCCGAAATTGGGTTACGGCTTTGGTCTACATTGAGTTCGGCGGCTTTGAGTATTTTATGTTGTCCATTTGCGCAGATTACATTATTTCGCAATAAATATGTCTCTTTAACGCTTCTCGATCCTAATTTGTTTTTAGCCAGTTTTCTTTTTATTTTGTCAAATAATTCTTTAGGCACGATTTGAGGATAAATATTGTCGTAGATCTCGTTTCGTATCTCGGTTACGCCTACATAACGTTTATTTCGAAGTATCCCGTAAATTGCATTGGGTAAAAAAGGCTTTCCGTTATGAAGTACGCCTTTTTCGTTCAACTTGCAGATTATATTCGGAACGTATACGCCTGAAGCGTATTGTTCGTAAATGAACCTGACGACTTTTGCTTTTTCCTCATCGATATGAAGCTTTTTGTCCTTGACGTAATATCCGTATGGCACTTTGCCTCCGCAGAATTGTCCTTTTCTTCTGCTTTCCTTAAGCCCTCGAAGTATTTTTTGAGATAGTTCCGCCGAATAGTATTCCGCTATGCCGATATACACGTTTTCGAGAAGAATGCCGTCCAGATTCTTGGTGCCGTCCAAATTCTCCGATGTGCGTTGAGTAGCGGATATCAGAACCTTTTTATTGCTTTTCAATCTCTGCTTATTTATAGCTACCTCTATGGAATTTCTGCCGAAGCGATCTATTGCATAGACAAGTACTACTTCCCATACAGAAGTTTCGCTGTCTTTGAGCATTTGCTGAAACGCCGCTCGGTTGTCATTAGTTCCCGTAGTAGCACGGTCTATGTATGTGTCAACAATGATAAGGTCGTTAGCCTTTGCGTATTGATTGCAGACGCGAAGCTGTCCTTCTATGGATTGCTCTGTCTGACTTGCGCTGCTGTATCTTGCATATATTACCGCAGATTTCATCTTGATTTTACCTCCTTTATAATTTTTGTTTTTGAATTGTCTTTCGACGGGAGCGGAACAAACGGAAAAGGGTTAACTGCTTTTTGTTTGGGGTATTTTGTTTGCCGTCAGGGGTTGCAGAGCAATTTACTTTACCCTTGACGGCAAAACCTTTTTCGTTTAAGCTCCTACGGAAGAAAGACAATGGTTAATTGCACTTCGGCACATCTCGTATTACTTCGGGACTGACTTTACCGATAAGGCAACCCTCATCCCAACAGTTGAAGTCATCCGAAAGCAACAGTTTTTTATCTTCCTGACCTATGGTGCAGAGAACGTCTTCGTCCATTATGTCCGATCTGAAATATGTCGGTATGTTCCTCGAATAGATCAGTTTTTCGCCGCTCTTTTCTATGTACTTCATCAGGTATCTTGCCGAGTCCGTTATCTCCCGTCTGACGCTTAATTCGTTGAAGTCGTTCCCTCCGAATTTATCGTTAAAGTATGTGTTTTGCATAATCATCTGCCGTTTACGGGAACCGAAACTGTAATCTTTCTTTTCTTCAAGCTTTCCCGGCATACCGTTTTCGGGGATGTAGAATATACCGTGAAAGTGCAGTCTGTTCGTCTCTCCGCCGCGTTCCCATACGCCGATGTATTTCCAGCCTTTTCTGTGTACCATCCGTTTCAATACTTCGCTTAGTCCTTTTCTGAAACTGTCTTCCGTATGCTTTTCGTCGGAGTAAGTAAATGTACAAAAGAAGTTCCATTCGTTAAGGTTAATTTTCCTTGCAAGCCTTGTCTTTCGGACGATCTTATTTCGCCGTAACCGTTCTATGTTCCTCTCTATAAACTCTCTTGTCTGTTCTTCCGTCTTGAAATCCTGTTTCAGTTCTTTAGTTAATATCTCTATCTTTTCGGCATTTCTTTTGCCGTTGTTTTCTCTGTAAATTTTCTCAAATCTTTCCTTGGGAGTGAGAATCTCCGTAGCCGTTTTATCGGTCTTATTCTTTGCTGTCTGCAATTCCGTACCCGTGCAGACTGTCTTTGTCGGGTTTTTCTTTTGTTTGGTCGGATTGTTGGTTTGGGGGATTGCTATGTAATGACTTCCGTCGTTGTAAATCTTTGCGTTTCTGTACGGCATAGCTACCTCCTTTGAACGGACTGTTCCGCTCGCTGCTGTTTGGAAAGTAAAGATATCTTTGAAAGCAATTCAGAAAAGAATGTAGCTTGTTCGCTTCCGCTCATCGCTTCGATATCCGGCTTTCCGACGTTTACTACCTTGATCGTTTCTTTGTTCAATAGGCGTTACCTCCTTGTTTTGTTTTTTCTTTTATATCCCGTAAACTCGCAAGCTTATTGCGACTTCACGAAATTTTCTTTGCAAAGTTATCCCCACTTATAAGGGAATCTGAAAGGCAAAAATGGGGTTAAGATAAGTCAAATTTTTTACCCTTCACTTATAAGGGAATTGTAATAACGGAAATGGACCCCCTTGAATGAATGTTCTCTACTTAGTAGCCACGAAAACAGCCGTTATGGGGTTGTTTCCGCGAAATAATTTTTGCCCTACACTTAATAGCCACGAAAACGACTGAAATGGACCCCCTCAATTAAAAACCATGAAAATGTCAAAAATTAATCCCCTAACTAAAAATCTCTCTACTTAAAAGCCACAAAATCGGTAAAAGTCCACGGTCATGGCAAAAAAATAAGGCAATTGCAATCAAGCAACTGCCTTTAAGGAGTTATGTAGTTTATTGGGATATTAAATTTGTCCGTAAAGCGAGTAGTAACGATTCCGTATACTTACTTTTCTGTGATTGATGGTTCCTCTTCCTATACCCAGCTCTGCGCATACTGCGGATTATTGCATTCCGTTCATGTAGCAGTTGAGGATAGCAAGCTCCAATGCGGAAAGTTGCAATGCTTCAACCAGTGCGTCGTATTTCGTGTAATCCGTCTGTTCCTGTTCAAAGCAGTTTACGGGATCCATAGGCAATGCCTTGTAATCGGTAAAGTCTATGTATTCGATGATTCCGTGTCTGTCTGTTCTGTTACGCAATGTGTCGATAAATCTGTCCACCTCTCGATAGCAAGCGAGTTTTATAGTAATCTCTTTACCACGCCTGTCTTTACCGTAAATTTCGGATACCTTTCTACCTGCAAATTACCAAAGAAAGCAACTTGCAGTTTGCGCAACGTCATATCCGTCCGATACGGTGTAGTCTATCTCGTTCATGTGATGTAAATCCTTGATGAGACCGATATACAGTCTGTCTGCTACCTTCATATCGTACTTTTTGACGGTACGAAGCGCCTGCAATGCAATCATCTCGCCCATGAGTTTGACATTGCCGGCAGAGATAGGCTCTGCAAACAACGCTCCTTCGTTGCGATACTTACCTTTTGAAAACTTTGTTACCAACATTTCCATTTTCTATTCCTCCGAACGTTTATTGCCTTTTTCGGGCAACGGGCGAAGGAGCATAGGACGGTAACAATTACTCTTTTTCTTGTAACGTTTGCATAAGTCAGCGGAAAAAAGTAAAATCGTTGCATATAAGTCGTTATAAGGCTTTTAGGACAGAAAAACGCCAAGCAAGGGAAATACCTTACTTGGCTGTAAGTTCGTTATATTGGTGTTTTCAGCGACGATTTTACGACCGTTGACTTATGCGATGAACTATGCTAACCTGCGCCACCGAAAAAGCAATGTTCGGAGGGTACTGACAAAGCACCGGGACAGACAAAATACAATAAGGCAATATACACGGAAAAACACGAGAGAGCGTAAAAGCGGAGGCTCGCCCAAGCGGTTCAGCGGGCGACTCCGCTTCGCTCTCGCTTTCCGTTCAGCCTTATTATTTTGTAGCGGCGTGTGCTTGTCTAGCGGAGCGAAGCGACGCCACTTGTCTATGACAAGCACACGCCACGGTGCCAATTAAATAAATTTTGTGGTTTAAATCAAAACGATAATCGCCTTAAAAATTTAAATTATAGTCTCAAAAAGAAAAGCAAACTTTAATATTGTTTAGATGTTTTTCTTTCACACTAGCTATTTATCTAAAATTAAAATCTATTTCGCTTGGTCAGGTTTAAGTAATATCCCTCGTGCTGCCAAAATTTCGCCTATTGTTGTTCCTTTTATACTACGATTTGATTCCTCTTGCATCTCTCTTCCCTCTTTCGGCAATTCAGGAAAATCCATATTCTCCAGTTCTTTCCAAGATGTTTTTAATATGCCTAAAAGGTCATCATAGCTTATCACTTTTTGTTTCTGATTTTCATCCATAACTTCAACGAAGTGATGATAGCGAGTTCCGTGTTTTTCCGGATCGTCTGCATCGTCTTTCACGTAATATTGATTTTCGGAGACTTTTGTATTATATATCCCCCCATGATTTACGATCAGTTGAATAAGTTTAAGACAAAGTATTGTTTCTTCTCGTTCGAAAACAGGACTAAAACATATCTTTTTCCCTGTTAAGGCACTGTTGATAATAGCACTTCTCGGCTTAACTTTCTCGATAAATTTTTTGATGCATTTGTCCTTTTTTGCATTGCTAATCCATCTTTTACTTGTTGCAATTGCTTTAACTATTTCATTAAAGTCTTCTGAAAAATAATGGATTTTATTACCTTTCGATTCGCCTTTTGCGGTTGAACACAACAAAACGAACTGCTCTAACGGTAACTCCATCAACTCACACATGGACCGAACCAAGGTCATTGTTAATAAAGCATCATCATCACTTTTATGTAAATATTTTACTTTTTCCAAATGAAGCTTTTCGCCGGCCTTTTCCAAGGAGATACTGCTTTTATTATTAAAAAACTCCGAATACATTTTTTGACTGTCGTAAAATTCAAAATTTATAGGAGGTCGCTTATAAATTCTACAGGCGGTACGCAAAAAACCTGCATCATTAGAAATAGCATGTCCGATTACTAATTGATCTTTCGCCTCGATAAGATTTTTGATTCTTCCGTAATATTCCGTGAAAAGAGGGCTGTTATAATATTCCTCTTCCGAAAAATGTAACTGCAAATCCCGTTGATCTTTTCTTCCTGTTAAATTAAATTTTCTTTCGGGATTTATCAAGAAAAAATCTCTATCCAAAATTTCAAATTTATCGTTTGTCAATACGTATCCGAATTCGCAAATGTGAGCACCGTCACAACATTCTATGTCAAAAAACAGATATTTCATTAGTATTAAAAATTATCCCCGTTTGCAATTATTTTAGATCCTACGCTTACTTCTACTACCTTGTTGTGATCGGCAAACCAACTGTCGATGCAATCTTTGTATCTTTCGGTCAAACATATAATCCTCTGATTTTTCGAACCCAAAAGTCTTCTCTTCGTCTCGGGCAAGTCCTCTTTGAAAGAGCCGTCCAACACAATGTCACAGCCCTCTAAAATATCGGAAACATCCTCATACGTTCTGCCCGTAAAGGATATGACGCCGAGCCCGAGCGACTTAATTTCTTTTGTCAGAAGCGGTAAGTTCCGTTGGCAAGTAGGTTCGCCGCCCGAATAAGTCACTCCTTCTATACCAAACCGTTCTTTTGCCTCTTTAATTGCCGTTATTAAATCTTCAAGAGACATAATATGCCGTGCTTCAAACGGTTGGTAATCGGGATTACAGCACCCCGGGCAGTGGATGTTGCAACCCTGAAACCAGATACATAGTCTTTTATACGGGCCTTCCGCTTCGGTACAGGTATTAATGCTTGCGATGTTGAACTTAGTCATTTTCGAAGCTGAAATCGAGGCCGTCCTTCGTTGTTTTCACGAGGATCTTCGCGCCCTTGAACGAGGACAGATCTTGCTTATTCTCAAACATAAACATGGCAAGTTCATCGAGAAGCTTATCGTTGATGGCATTGAGAATATCTCGACCGCCCTTACTGCTGTCCGCTCCTCCTAAAATGTAGTTGATAAATTTGAGCTCGTCTTCAAATTCAAGGTCGATGCGATATTTTTCCAGTATTGCCTTTTGTACGGGACGGAGTTTGGATTTTGCTATCTTGATTGCAAACTCTTTATTGTTGATAAAATTAAATGGGACTATATTGCTGTAACCAATACGACCGAGAATTTCGGGGCGTTTGATTTCATTGTCAAAATAGTTCTTAACGATTTTAATAAACTCTTCCGCCACATCCTCATTACTTCCGCTATCAGAAACTTCGGACGCCCCGAGGTTAGACGTAAAGATGATAACGCTCTCGCTGAAATACACCGTCTCGCCCTTGCTGTCGGTCAGTCTGCCGTCTTCCAAAATCTGCAAGAATATATCTAAAATACGAGGATTAGGCTTTGCTGCTTTTTCAATCTCGTCAAACAAGATGATACTAAAAGGTTTTTCTCTTACTGCGTTTGTAAGTTGTCCACCCTCTTCATATCCAACGTATCCCGGAGGTGCGCCGATAAGTTTTTGGTCGCTGTTTTCCTGCGCGTATTCGGACATATCAAAGCGGATACAAGCCTGCTCGTCGCCAAACAAGAATTTAGCAAGTGCTTTTGAAAGTTCTGTTTTACCTACACCTGTAGGACCTACAAAGAAGAGTACGCCTTTGGGAGCTGAACGGGAAGAAGATTTATGAATACCTGTTAAGCCCATATATGCTTTAACAACTACTTTTTCAATCTTAGCAATAGCTTCTTCTTGCCCAACTACTCTTTCGCCAAGAATTTTCTTTATATTTTGAACTGCCTTATAATCGAGTTTTTCCCAAGGGTTGTCCTTTTCACCGTACTTAAAAAGTAAGTACAACTGTTCAAACGGCATTTTGCCTTCTTTTCTTGAAAGTCTTGCCATCTGAATGATTTCGCGGTTGGTAAAATCGTCGAGCATATCGATGTATTCGTTCTTTTTGTCACAGGTAAGTAAAGATTCACCAGGCTTTAATTTGACTTCAAATCCGCTCTCGATCTTTTCGAGCATTTTTTCTCGCTCTTCCCTGTCCGGTCTCGACAAGGTAAGGCAAGCGACTTCAGGATTGCCCTGATAGAAAGAAATCGGGAACATGGAAAGTTTGCTCGTTATAAGGACGATCGTGCTTTCATTGACTTCGGAAGAAAGATAGTCGACTTTTTTATCTTTAATGGCTTTTCCGAGCAAAGTCAGAAGTTCCCTTTCATCAGGAGGGAGTTGTCCGCCTGCGCTGAAAAGGTAGTCAGCCCAATTCAAAACGAACGCAATTTTCTTATTCGGCTTTTTTAAGTTTTTGAAGATAATATTAAATATCTCGGCAGGTTCTTTGAAAAGCCCACTGCCCGTCTTTTGCTCTTCCTTCGGCATTTCCGCTTCATCATCGTCAAAAGAATAAGCGTCGCCTTCCACTTCTACCTTATCGACAACGTCAAGTCTTGACACGTCGCCGTCTACGCCGTCGATCCGATCCCAATAGAGCACGTCATCGTAGTCCATTGCCTTCAGCATATCCATAAGATACTGCTTCAAGTCTACGATTTGTTTTTTCTCATTCAGGTAGACGTCGCCGACATTCCCCTCGACGATGACGCATTTCTTGATGCCGATTTCCCTCTTTAATCTGTTAAAAGTCGTACTTAAAGCCATTTTATCACCTCTTACGCCTTATTTTTATTGGTATTGATTGCCTGATATTTCATTGTGGAAATCTTGTCCGGATTGCTCCATATTTCCGTTTGCTTGGTAACGTGAACCCCGTAGACTTCCTCCAGATCTTTCATGAACGGGCCGATATCCTTTTGGCACGCCTGTCCCTCATAGCCGCGGAAATCGTAGATAAACTTCCCGTCAAGGAACACCCTGAACTCCGCCTTTTCTCCGCTTGCTTTCTGCGCTACCATGATCACTTCATTGGTGTCTCTTTTGATTTTTATATTGTTTTTATCCACCACAAATCCGCGCGCCTTAATTGCCTGCATGATGATCTTCAAAGACTTTTGCCGTACTTTTTCGCCGACGATCTCGGCTGTCGCAGCCTCCTGCATTGCGGCGATCTGTTCTTTTGCCGTGCCCGTGGACGCTTTCGTCACCTCTTCAATCGTGCTTGCCTCTACTCTTGCCGCTTTCAGTTCCTCGCGGATACGGCTACGCTCCTCTTCCAGCCTCGTCTCATACGTTTTGCCGACGAGCGCTCGCCCCGCCTCTAAAAGTGCTTCTCCTCTTAAAGATGTGTTTTGCAGATACGCAATATAAGTAAACTGACGAAGCGTCTCGTCTTTGATTCCGTCCAAAAACTGCTTGAGCGCATCGTCCACCGTCACGACGCCATTTCCTTGATTCAGAAGCTTTTGATAATTGGATTGAAGGCTTTCTAAAAGTAACGTGGAAAGTAGTCCCTCATACTCGACCATTTTCTGCGAAGCAAGCGTATCAATCTGTCTTCTCAACTCGTTAGCTGCATTGATAGAATCATTCCTGTGCTGATATTCTGTGCGCTCATTATCAACAGATACAACACCTCGTTTTGCATCTTTCTCCGCTTTTTTGCGTACTATTTCGATCTGCTTTCGAAGCGCAACCTTCTCTTTTTCTATCTGCATTTTAAGCACCACTGTCTGTTCATTTAGTAAAGTAGAAGAATTGCTTTCTATTTTTTCAATCAGGGCATCGAGCGCCTTCAATTGACTTTCTGCTACTTCGCATACGCTATTACATTGAACTGCTATTTGTTCATAATCAATCTTCACTTGATGACTCATTTTACTCCCCCTTTATTGCAAAAACAGTATCCCGCCAATTTTCAACGGTCTCTCTGTCAAACTTGATTTGTGAGCGTTCCGGATGCTGGAATCCGTTTCGACACATCCTAAGTTTATGGAGCGCCGACTCCTGCTTTCCGTCGACAATTCCCTCGTCCTTTGCCATAGCGATCAAGTCGTGTGCGGAAACCGTCGCATCTGTGCCGAGTTGTTCTCTCAAATCATATTGAAGTTTTACAAGCAGATCGCAGATAACTTCTTTATACTTTCCGCGAGAGATATATTCGTCAATATATTTCTTCGTGATTTTTTCAGGATGCGAAGAAGAACTGCGTTCAATGGACAACAGATCGTGTACCGGTTCATAAATCGCCATATACCGCTTGATGATCTCATACTGTTTCGGAGCGTATCTTTCATACTTTTCAATCGATTTATACGCTGATTTCAAAGTGGCGTAAGCGTTGAAAAATTCATCCTCGTTAAAATCGTCTTTGAGCGTATATTCGGAAAAGCTCTCAATTCCGAGCATTGCGTTTAGCTTCCACAGGTTACCACAGAGATTATGAAAGCGTATGCCCAAATCGGAATCGGAATAAATTTCTTCATTATTTGCAACCTTTTGTGCGAAGTCCTCAACGACGTTCGCAACGCTCAAAACCGCGTCAACGTTGAATCCCGCACTCAAGAGAGCTTCAAAGATAATATCTTTATCCTCCGTCTTGACAAGCTCGCTTGCAAACTGCGCAACGTAATCAAAATCGTTGACACCAAGCGCCTTTCGTAATGGCTCCAAAACAGTGGACTTATACACGACGTTATCGATTTTTATCTCTCCAACACTTTCATACAACAATCCCGTCGCAAGGAGCGCAAAATGTTCTTTCCATGCATTGTTCTTGGAAAAAGCATCGTTTAATTTTAAGATAACACCGATCCTTTCATCAACCGCTTTTGCTTTTTCAAACAATACAGCTATCGCCTTATCGAAGTAAGAAACATCATTAAGAGCATCCACCGTAAATAAAACGACTTTTGCCACATCACCGTCAAAATTTTTCTGAATATAGAATTCAAAAATATCGTTTACAAGTTCCTTATACGCATCCTCGCCGAGTATCCTCTCCGTGAGCAATTGCATCTCAAAGGTATCGTTTAACTGCTTACATGGCATTGTAACGTTTAACGCCGAATAATAATGAAGTGCGGAAGAATCCATTAAGGCAAAGTCAGCATTTCCGCCAATTTGGGCAAGCAATCTTTCGGAAAATTCTTTGCTGACGGTTAAATCGTTGTCTGTTCTGCCCGTAGCGAGTTTGCCATTGTCAATAAAAATTTTACAAGGTTTCTTCGCCTGTTTTGAAACATCGTTCGGGATATAGGCTCCCACAATATTGGTAAGTTCTGAAAGAGAAACCGTCGGCACTTTCACCATATCTTTTAATTCATTCACAAACTTGTACTTTTCTTTCGCCAAAAGACATTTCGTCATAAGCGCGGAAGAATACCATTTGTTAAAATAAGCGGTCTCATCGGAAGTATCGAACGAGAATTCAACCCCGTTTGCCGTCACGGTTACCTGTATTCCATCCTCTTTCCGAACCTGCATTTTTTGTCCGTCTTCCGGATTTTCCACTTTGGTAACACGCTCTTCCGCTTTCAGTCCCATTTTCACAGGATTAGCTTCCACATAGTCGGTAAGCCCGCTAATATCTATCGTTTTTTCCAGAAACGAATTGATGTCCTCAAAAAGAGCCGATGACTCAAGCGTCGTATACGAGAGAGGATAGGAAACGTCGAATTTTCTCGTCACCGGGCTGTAGAAAATATCTTTCGTCTTAACTCTTTCTGCGCCCGTCGGTATCGCTCCTTCCTTAAACAGCTTCCTCCCCTTTTCGGTAAGCGCCACGTCCCTTATCAGCATTTCGGCAAAATACTTTTGGTTAAGAAAATAGGAACGTTCATACCTTGACGATAAAATTTCCGTACCGATGAGATTCGCAATTTCCTGCCCGAAAATATAATGCAGATCCCGCGGAATACCGAATTTCAGCAATACGTCGCCGATTTTTTCTTCGGAACCCGCGGTCTTATCGATCAGATCAAGCAAAATATAGGCAACACCGGATGCCTTTCTCACCTCATTATACTTTACGTTGACCTTATAGATAAGTAAAGGAAACGGAACCGTTGTCTTAAACTTCAACAAACTTCTTTCTTCCATTTTACTCCCCCAATATATCTTTTGCCGTAAGGATTCTACCGCGGAAATTGATCGTATCGATGATCTCTCTGTAAACGGGGAAATTGAGCTTATCCTGACTGTGATCGCCGTCAAGATCAGGCAAATCGATGATTCCCGCTTCGGACAAAAATTTCCTCGATCCCACAATAATCAATAGTTTTCTTGCTCTCGAAAATGCGACGTTGATGCGCTCGAATTTCTTGATAAATTCTGCGTCGTATCTTTTTCCCTGTGCAGGATTACGCACCATGGATACAATGATAATATCGCGCTCGTCACCCTGAAAGTCGTCCACCGTGCTGATAATAAGCCTCTCATCAGGTCTTCCTGAAAATCCCGTAAACTGTTGATATTTACGCTTTTTCTTAATAAGTCCTGCTTGATCACCGTATGTACAGATAATACCGACGCTCGACCTTTCATCGATTTTTTTAGAAGAATCTACATGGATTTTACGCTTTGCTACAAGCTCTTGAGAAGCCTTATCGAGCTCTTTTAAGAGCGTCATCGCCACCTGCGCTTCTTGTTCATTTATCTTCGACGTACTTCCTTCAAATGCACTGGACTCTTTTTGATCGCAATCGACAAAATAGATATGATGTATGGGATCAATCACGGTATTCCCATTGATTCTGACGGTAAGATTGTGCTCTTTCTCGTCATCCTGCTGTTTCTTTCCGACGACCAGTCCCTTATTGCTTCCTCCATAGAAGTGGTTAAATACCTCCATAATATGACTATGGCAGCGGTACTGCTTGTTGAGCATGACTTTGAATTCTTTCGGAACTTTTTCATACAAAGTCTTGAAGAAACATTCTTCATAGAGCTTGGTATATCCGTCGTTGATCTCTTTCGTGATAATCTCTTCGTCAAGCCCCTCAAAATCATCCGCTCTCATATGCCTTAAATCGTACATAGGCGGAAGCTGCCTGTGATCCCCGACAAGAATGATCGTCTTGCCGTAAAGAATGGGGATCAGTAAATCGAGAAAAGATGATTTCGACACCTCGTCGATGATCACGACGTCTATTCCTACTGTTCTGATATCTACCGATTCAATACCGTACCGTCCAAGTTCCTCAAGCTGTGCCGGTGTAAATCTGTCACGGCTCGTACACGTGATCCCGAAAACGTTCGCGGAATTGTACAGTTCCCTTGTATAAGCCGCCCTGTTTTCTTCTAAAATATCTTCCTGTGAAAGATATTTGACAATCTCCTTGTACATGGGAATTTTGACTTTATTTTCAGCCTGTGTCGCCTTGTAGTTCCGCTCTAATTTGCTCCATTCTTCGGCGATGATCTGAAAAGCAGTTTCAAGGTTGTCGCTGTCATATTCCTTGATGATATCAAAATCACGGAAGAATCTTGTGATCTTCTGCTTTAATGCCGAGTTCAGTTCGCCGTATTCTTCCACGCCCTTATCTTCCGAAAGCTCTTCATATCTCCTCTTATGTTCGCTTATTTCAATTTGCTTCCCACTGATTCTGTCGGAAACTTCTGCCTCCTGATTTAATACTTCATCTAATTTCTCTTCGATATCGCCCTTTATTGCAAAAACGATGCTATTGAGTTTCACTTTGAACATTTTCAGCTCTTCGGGCAACTCTTTCATCAACGTTTTATTGCCGACGATTGCGGGGAGTATTGTAAAAATCGCACTTTCCGAAACGTTATAATCACTACCGCTCTGCGCAGCTTTTATTTTATTAACGACGTCTTTCAGTTCCGCCTGATATTTCTTATATTCCTCGTAATTAGCATCTCCCTCTTCGGGGGCTTCATCTGTTTCGGGATCGCGCAAACTGCTCAGAATTCCTCTCAGCTCTTGTTGTCTGCCCTTAAGCTGAACGAGAGTGTCTTCCGAAAGCAAATGCGCAAGCTCTTCTCTGACCGCTTCATCATCGAGTTTTATGAGTTCACCCACTTTATCCAAAGATATTTCTTCAAAACAGGCAAAACCGAGCAAGAGGTCTTGCACTTCTCTTTTATATCTTTCGATAAATTCAGTGGCTACGCCCTCACCGTCAAAGCGAAAGCTATCGACGAATTTTTCAGTGCGTCTGAACATATCTTCCCGCTCTTTCATCCCTGTCATTTCTGCACGGATTCCCTCGAGCTCACTGTTCAAGCGATTGATTTTTTCGACGATTGCACTCCTTTCAGCCTCTATTTTTGCATTCTCTCTTTTTAATTTAAGAACCTTGTCGTAATCGAATCGAAGCATTCTCATCTGCTCATCGAAAACGGCTTTCGTCTCTTCATAGTTCTCAAATCTCTTGACCTGTTTTTCAAGATTCCCGCAGATATTCAAATAGAAGTTATCCACCAATTTCTCAGGTGAATAATTGGTTTCCTTTCCATTTGTAGACGGTATGAGCCTGAGCGGTCTTATTTCCGGAATTTTCGGCAATCTGTCAAAAACGTTATCGATCGCCTTGTGTGTTTCCGAGGAGATTAAAACCTTTTTGCCTTGCTTCGTCAGTTGTGCGGTGATTTCCGCAATCACCTGTGTTTTTCCCGTTCCGGGAGGGCCCTGCAAAAGGAACATACTCTCGCTGGCAAGCGCACGCTTTACGGCAAGCTTTTGTCTGTCGTTCAAACTTTCAAGACACCACTCGGGATCTTTTAATTCTTCGTTTGAGGACTGTGCAAGCGTTTGCGGTGAGAACAAATAGGTTGGCAAAAACGGATTTTTCACGTATCCGCCCAAAATAGAAGCAAGCGCTTTTTCCTGTCTGTCTATCTTTGCTTTTTCGGCGCGATTATCATACGTAAGATAGTGCGGTGCCATCTCAGCAATGCGCTTTTCTATATCTTTAACTTTATCCGTCACATCCTCAGGTCTGAAATAAATCTGATAGCGGCGAATGGTCTCGTTTTCAACCTTTTCCGCCTTTTCTTCATTCAGTTTTTGGAACAGCTCCTCTTTGATCGCATTTTTTTCGGAAGCAATATGACCGGAATACTGAACTTCCAATTGGCCTCTCTTTTGCTTTTTAAGATTTTCAAGCTCCTCCTGAGCGCGGATGGACAAGCTCTTTTGCTTTCTCTCAACAAGCATTTCATTGCGGCGAACATAATACTCCCGTAAAGACACACCCGCTTTTATTTTTTCTGCTCTTTCGGCATATTCACGATCGAGTCGTTCTTCTTCGCTCCGTAAAAACTCTCGTTTTTCATCTATTTCCTCGCGCGACAGTTTACTTTTTTCGAGTTTTTCCCTTTCCGCACGAATAGCAGCGTGTTTTTTCTTTTTCTCTTCATCGAGTGGAGTCAAAAGTCTCTTGATTTCACTTTGATATGCTTTGCTTACTTCTCTATCCGTATCGTTTTTGACGTCTTGATCAAGTTTTTCGGCAAGTTCTTTTTTATAATCTGTAAGCTGTCTTTTGTATTTAGCCAATATTTCTGCGGTAATGCCATTCATATAACGGTCTAATTCGGTGCTGATAATGCCATTATATCTGCTTTCAATTGCGCTGTATTCTGACGCCAACTCTTTCTCGAATTTTTTATCAAGCGCTGTTAATTCAGGTTCAATGTCAACGTGAACAAACAAATACCTCTCGCCGAGCAAATAGGATTTGAGGCCTCTGATATTGCCCTTATCGTCCGATTTCGGTGGATGGGCCGAAAGCCCCATAGCATCACGAGTATAGCGGTTTAATCTGACCTCAAATTTGGGCTTTCCGTTTCCGTTTCTCCCCATTGTATCTGACAATACCGCTTTTCTGTTTTTTTCGATTGTAACGCAAATAAGCGGGAAACCTTCTGCCCCCGCGACCTCTTTCGATAATACTACCTGTTCACCTTTTCCAAACTCTCTGATACCGTCAAGCAGAAGAGCGGAAAATGCCTCCTCATTTCGGCGGTACGCCTCCTTTGTGATCATATATGCGTCGCAGACGGTAACGTCCGTGATCTCTTCACACCGCTCGGACTGTTTTCCTAAATAATATCTGCGAAAATCTACATAGCGCTGCCATTTATCGAAAGTCCGAATTGCCTCTGCGGGATTTGGAACAGGATATAACTGCGTTGCGATTTCATTTACAAAATCATTTGTAAGAACAGCGTTGTGCATTTCCCGAACGCCATAGTCAGCAACCGTAATCGTACGGCCTTGACTTACAAATGTTTTTTTCGCAAATGCACATGCAGCTATACATGCAACACGCTTTTCCCCGAACTTGGCAATTATAGAATCGATGAGCTCTATTCCTTTTACAGCTACATCTATAACGCTCCCAAAAGTTACGTCGCCTATGATTATCAAATCATATGTGCTCGGTAAAACACCTCTTGTATACACGTCTGCCTCGGGGCGAATAACGATATTCCGTAAAACCTTATTGCCTCGCTTATTCTCCTCCGGCGTTCTGTCAAACGACGGCAAGGAAATATTATAATACTTTGTTGTCGTAGGAAAAATATATCCAATCAACTCCTGAAGAGTCTCCGGAGCATATCCTCCAAGTTTTCTTTTAAGCATTTCGTATTGGTCAGTCAACGATTGAGTAAAGAAATCGTTTTTCCCCCAAGCCTTATCGCCCAACCCCTTATCCAAGTTGTCTACGAAATTCAAATACAAGTAAGACATTTTACTCCCCTTTTGTAAACTTACGGTATTTTTCGAATATATCAATGTAATCTAAAAACTCTTTTATTTCGGCAGCCGATGCTCCGTTTATTATTGCTCCAACCTTATCTAAAATAACGCTTTTCGTAAATGGATCAAGGCTATTCAGTGCCTGCCCGGCAAGCTGTTGTTGCTTGAGTGTCTCATTTTCGACTCTCAGTCGTTCTACCTCATTCATTAAATCTTCCACAGAAGAAAGCGCTTGTTTTTTACTCTGTATACTGTCCTTTAGGATGCTTGAAATTCTATTCACATACTGAGCCAAAATATCAGGATCAGCTTCATCAAGGACAAGTTCCAGCTCGTCTTCGTTATCCTTACCGAAAAGATAAAAGATTTTATATTGCTTGTCCTTAGGAATATCGGAAAAATTCTCCAAGTTACGATAGTTATAAATCGTAGCTTTGGAAATCTCCAAATACTTTATCAGATCTGTTACTTTGATGGAAAATTTTGTTACCAAGCGTTCAAAAAGCTTTGTATACATTTTAGTGTCTCACTATTGCAATTTGACTATATTATACCGTGTATTTTTTAAGATGTCAATATAATATTGTCTAAAATAGTATAATTGAACTTTAAAATTAGTCGTAGGATAAGCTAATTTCAGTATCCATAAAATTGTGTCACAGCATTCACATAATCAATATTGTATTTATTCTTTAAAATGTAATTCGGTTTTCTGTCGTTATGCTCCACCATATAAAGGTCAGAGATTTTGTCTTTGGCCTTTTCTTTTTCGGCAGATATCGTTTCGGGTTTAAAATTATTCTGTCGCCTCTACGATATAGTCTGCCTTTTTTTTTCGGCAGATTCGGCAGATATCGTTTCGGGCTTAAAAGCCTTTATTCGTGAAGAACGCTTTTCTCGCGTTTCGGGCTGAAAAATACAAAATACTCCGACAACGTAAACCATGCCACACGGCAGACCGGCAGTGCAGTCGCGGAGAATTTTGTGCCGGAGAAAGCCGGTGCGGAGCACATAAAGTAAGCTGCTTTCAAGCAAAGAAATTTTCAAAAGGCACATTATAAACAAAGCACGGTCAGTGCGGTTTTTTGTTGTAAATATAGCTAAAACAAAAAACATTTTACAAATCGCAAACAGAATAAAAATTTTCAAAAAGCGAGGCTGAAACAAAATCAATGTAAAAATATAATAAATTTTATTTTTCTGCTTATATATAGTTTACAATTCCTGAAATAGCATATATAATAACGGCAGTTTTAACGTTCGCGGCGAACGTATTGTCGAACCGGCTTGAAACTCGGGCATACTGCACGAAAAACAGACGATTTCTGTTTTTTTGCGGCAAAAGGAATAAAATGAGCGTCATCCGGTGGATAATAGTACTATACTGAAACGAGGAAAACTTATTATGGCGAAAATCACTTACAAAAAATGCCCGCGCTGCGAGCTGAATTACATTGATTCGCGTCTCGATATGTGCGATGTCTGCAAGGAAGAACTCGGTCAGCCTCTCGGAGTTGCCGCGGAGGACGACGACGAAGATCTTAAAGAACTTTGTCCCATCTGTAAGCGCAACTATATATCATTCGACGAGGAAATGTGCGAGGAGTGCAGACTTGCCAAAGAAGAATCTTCCGATCCCGTTATAGAAGACGACAACTGGAGAGTTTACCTTGAGGACACGGATACCGACATCGAAGAGGAAAAAGAAATTCCCCTCGAAGAGCTTCGGGACGCCGAATTCGACGAACGTTTCGACGACGAGGAAGAAGAGGAAGAATTCGACGAGTATGATAAGGAAGACGACTTCGACGAGGTCTATACCGACGACGATATTGACGACTTCGACGAGGACGATGACGAAGATGACGATGACGACGACGATGACGACGATATGTAACGGTCTCAGCAGCGAGGTTTGACCGTTTCTTTCAGTCGGATGTCGCCGCAAAGGACGTCTTTATAGCTGAAGCTTATTCTTCCGGGCGAAAGCTTCTCGGTCTTTACCACAAAAACGCCTCCGTAAGCTTCGGTAACGATACCGTCATACACGACTATTTTATTGCGTCCTTTATTGTGACGTACGATTACGCTTTTGCCCATGAGCGCCAGCACCGAGCTGCGCGCTTCTTCAATAGTTCCCGTTGCTTTTCTCATATGATACCGCCTTTGGCACTTATTATCCGAATACAGCTGTCCTTTTCGAAATCGGCGTTTTTTTCGTGCCGCGATCCGGGATCCTTCCCTGCCGGGACACGAAAAAACGTCTTTGCTGTGCCGGCTGCGGTTTTCGAAACCCGTTCAAGCTGACTCACGGGACTTCACTTCGACAGACAGTATAAAAATGCCTGTTTTTATTATGTCCAAAAGCAAACATCGGTATACTTTTTTAAAAAAACCGATAAAAAAAGTTGCAAAGAGTTAAGTTTTATGATAGAATACTTGGGCTAATGCAGTGAAAGATATAAAAGATGAAAGTTTATAACATACAGATAAGCTTGAGGAGATAACCATGCCTAATATTAAGTCAGCAGAAAAGAGAGTAAAAGTTTCGGAAACAAAGAAGCTTCAGAATCAGATAGTTCGTTCCAGAATGCATACCGCGCTCAAAAAATTCAATGCCGCCATCGCCGAAGGCAATACGGAGCTTGCGACTCAGCTTCTTCCCGAAACCTGTGCCATGGTAGATAAAGCTGCCGTCGAACACGTTATCCACAAAAACGCCGCAAATCACAAGAAGTCACAGCTCTCCCGTTCTCTTTATCAGCTTCAGCAGGGTATAGTCGTTGTTAAAATGGACGCCAAAACCCTGAAGCAGGCCGAACAGAAAGCAGCAGCTCAACGTAAAGCGGAAGAAAACGCTAAGCTGATTGCCGAACGTAAAGCCGCCAAGGAAGAAAAAGAAGCTGCAAAAACAGACAAAAAGAAAAAGAAATAATAATTCAGCCGCATATTGCGGTCAGAATGCTAATGTGGCTCAGTCGGTAGAGCAGTTGATTCGTAATCAACAGGTCAGGGGTTCGAATCCCCTCATTAGCTCCATATCGTCGCGGACATTTACCGTTCGCGACGACTTTTTATGTGGTAATTTTCTTCCGCGCTCTCAAATATTACGCTTCCCTGCCCGGCTTATACGTTTTCCGCGCCGACCGTTTCTGCATGTTTCATCCTCGCATTCCGGAAAACAAACTTATCTTTCCCTATGCGCCGGCA
>UMHQ01065732.1_pt1 | contig 27431 bp, 18 predicted proteins | sample 1965531 | NCBI WGS metagenome assembly UMHQ01 (sample SAMEA4836098, study PRJEB28245) | human gut metagenome | biome: gut microbiome; material: fecal sample | place: Denmark | collected 2008 | reverse complement strand
CGCAAACTGCCTCTTGACAACTTATAGGAGCGTCGGTTTTGTTTTCTCATTTTTCGGCATGGTCGGGGCTATCCGCGTTAACGTAGTAGATGGGCCCCTTTTGTGGCAAGGGTGCCGATCTGAGGGCCAGGGTAGCTAAAAGAGCCCCGTCCCAAAAAGACCGCCTGGTTTTGCTGCTGAAGGCTGCGAGCAGGAACTATTTCACCGCAACTTATGGGGGCGGGGGATGCGATAGTATTGCATGGTGGTATTCGACTAACCGAGGGCTTTATGGAACAGCACCAGCATTATCAGAGCCTGCAAGACCAGGCATACAACGCATTGCGCTCCAAGATCATCTATGCCGAGCTCAAGCCCGGCACGCGCCTTTCGGCGATTGGCTTGGAAAAGGAGACGGGGATCGGGCGCACGCCCATCCGCGAGTCCTTTGTGCGCCTGCGTGAGCAAGAGCTGGTGGAAACGCGCCCCAAGAGCGGCACCTATGTCTCAAAGATCAGCATGGAGCGTGCCGAGAACGCCTGCTTTTTGCGCGAGAAGCTCGAGAGAAGCGTGCTGATCAAATGCTGCTCGGCCGCCACGCCTGATCAAAAGCGCCAGCTTGAGCAGATTCTCGCCGAGTCCGAGTCGCTCGACCACAGCGAGACGCGTCGCTTCTTTGACCTGGACAACCTGTTCCACGAGACGTGCTTTGAGATTGCCGGTCGCCACATGCTGTGGGATTGGATGAAGAGCATCAACACGCATTTTGAGCGATATAACTGGCTGCGCGCGGTGTCACAGGACTTGGACTGGGAGCCGATCCGCCGCCAGCACCGTCGGATTCTCAATGCCATCATGGACGGCGACACCGATACGGCGAGCTACCTGGCAGAGACGCACTTGCATCTTATGCCCGAGGAACAGGGTCCGGTCATCGCTTTGTATCCCGACTATTTCGAGCTCCCCAAAAGCTCGTCCATCTAATCTATCCCCTTATAAGTTGCGGTGAAATAGGGATTGTTTTGCGGCCCAGGAGGCGCAGGCAGTCCCTATTTCACCGCAACTGCGTTGGGGGCAAGGCTCGCTCGCAAGCAAAAAGCTGCGGTGCCGTTTGGAGGAACTGACCGGAAGCAGGGGTCGATTCCTCCAGATGGCACCGCAGCTTTTGGTGTTCTGGATTATGTTGAGGCAGTTCGCTTGGAGGGCGGGCAAGCGCCCAAAAGATCGATCGAGTGAGCGAAGCGGCTCGGGGGCGTGTCGCTTCCGTCACGTTCTATCAGCATACAAGACGGTTTCGGTTCTTGTCCGTGACGGAAACGGCACGCTTCCGAGCCGCTTCAAAAATGGGGGCGCGGTCTGGGCGCCCCCAACGATAGAGAGCTAGGCCTAGGCGCGGACCTTCTTGACGACGTCCATGGCCTCGCGGGCGATCTGCTCGACCTTGGAGAAGTCGCCGTCGGCGAACAGGGCCGGCTTGACCATCCAGGTGCCACCGCAGGCGATGATGGCGGAGGAGCTCAGATACTCCTCGACGTTTGCGGTGCTCACGCCGCCGGTGGGCATAAAGCGGTGACCGACAAACGGCGCGGCGAGGGCCTTGATGGTGTTGAGGCCGCCGTACTGGGCTGCCGGGAAGAACTTGGTGACCTTGAGGCCCAGGTTGACGGCAGCGGTGACCTCGGAGGGGGTCACGGTGCCGGGCAGCACAGGCAGGTCGATGTCGATGCAGTGCTTGACGACGTCCTCGTTGTAGCCCGGGGAGACGATGAACTTGGCACCGGCGGCACGGGCCTGCTCAACCTGCTCGACGGTCAGGACGGTGCCGGCGCCCACGCACATCTCGGGTTCGGCCTCGGCCATAGCGGCGATGCACTCGGCAGCGCAAGCGGTGCGGAAGGTGACCTCGGCGGACTTCATGCCGGCGGCCATCAGGGCGTGAGCGAGCGGAGCGGCGTCCTCGACCTTGTCGAGCACGACGACCGGCACGATGCCCAGGGACTCAAGCGTGGTGTAGAACTGATCGAACATGATGTTCCTTTCGATGTGCGGCGCGCGAGTGCGCGTAATTGCTAAAAGGGCTGGTCATGAGCCGGTTTTGGACTGGTTATCGGAGGCACTGCTTGGGGTCACAAGCAATTCCAAAACCGGCTGCGCGACCAGTCGTGTAGGGAATGCCAGGCAAAACCGGAATGGGACTGGTGGTTTTGCCTGACCGGAGGAATCGGGGAGCGGGCTGCAGGGGTATGGGTATGGGAAACTGCAGCCCGCGGAATGGGGAACGAATTAACGGGCGACGCGGGTGCCACCGTCGGCAGCGTTTGCCACGCCGGCGATCTCGTCGGCGGTCACCAGGTTGGAATCGCCCTTGATGGTGAGCTTGAGAATCGAGGCCGCGATGGCGTAGTTGACGGCGTCCTGCGGGTCGAAGTCGTTGATGAGGGCATGGACGAGGCCGGCGTTGAAAGCGTCGCCGGCGGCAACGCCCTCGAGCACGTGCACGTCGTGAGCAGGAGAGAACCAGTGCTCGCCGCTCTCGGCGTCATAGAGCATGCCCATCCAGATGGAGCGCTCGACGCAGGAGATGTTGCGGACGACCGATGCGACCTTCTTGCAGCCGTACTCGGCGCAGATCTGACGGGCCATCTCGACGTAGGTGTCGCGCTCCTCGATGCCGTGGGCAAGGGAGCCGGAGACGCAGGTCATGCCGAGGCCGGCAGGTGCGTCCTCGTCGTTGGCGATGCAGATGTCGACGAGCGGCAGGAGTTCCTTCATGGTTGCCTGCGACTTCTCGGGCGACCACATCTTGCCGCGGTAGTTAACGTCGCACACGGTGGTGATGCCCTTGGCGCGGCAAGCGGTGAGAGCGTCCTTGCAGGCAGCGGCCATCTCGTCGGAGACGGCGGGCGTCACGCCAGAGAAGTAGAAGACGTCGATGCCCTCCAGGATCTCGTCCCAGTCAAAGACGTCGCGCTTGGCCAAGTTAATGGCCGAGTACTTGCGGTCGTAGACGCAACCGTTGCCGCGCTGCGAGGCGCCGACCTCAAATACATAGGAGCCAAGACGGTCGCCCTGACGCACGACGCGCGTGGTGTCGACGTCGTAGATCTTCAGCGAGCGCAGAGCGCACTCGCCCAGGCGGTTGGCCGGGACGACGGAAACGTAGGCGGCCTTGTCGCCCTGGTAGGCCAGGGAAAGCGCGGTGTTGGCCTCGGCGCCGCCGTAGCGGACGTCGAACTCGGTGGCCTGCTCAATACGCAGGTGATCTTTGGGCGAGAGCCTCATCATGATCTCGCCGAAGGTAAGAACCGTTTTACCCATGGTCGCGTAGCTCCTTCTTGACTGTGCGTACACCTTTGATATGGCGTTGGCACGGAGGTGCCAAGACGGTAGGGTGCATCTTTGCACCTCCGTGCCAACGCTTGCCGAAATCGGTTTACGAAATCGGTTTCGTTTCGAGTTGTAGTATACTCACCTACAGCGTTTTGCAAGCGAGATTTTTAAAAAAATGCCTAAAATGGCTAAGATTGCCGACACGTGGGAAACGGGGTGCGCCATGGCGCAGATGAGAATCAAAGACATTGCCGCCGAGGCGGGCGTGAGCCCGGCCACCGTTTCGCGCTACCTCAACAACCGTCCCGGTCAGATGACCGAGGAGACCCGCGCCCGCATCGCCGAGGTCATCGAGCGTACGGGCTATCGTCCCCGCGCCGCCGCACGCAACCTGCGCAGCTCGCGCACCAACCTCATCGGCGTGATCCTGGCCGACATCGCCAACCCGTTCTCGAGCGCCATGCTCGAGGGGCTTTCCGCCAGTGCCGCCGCGCGCGGCTGCTCGCTTATGACGGCCATCAGCGGCAACGACCCTGCCAAGGAGGCCGAGTCGCTCACCAGACTTATCGATGCCGGCGTGGACGGCTTGGTCGTCAACACCTGCGGAGGCAATGACGAGGCGATCGTCGCGGCAGCGGGGCGCCTGCCCGTTGTGCTGCTCGACCGCGATGTTGCCGACGGCGGTGTCGATCTGGTGACATCTAACAACCGTGAGCTGGTCGCCGGCTTGGTAGACGCCTTGGCCGCTGCGGGCAGCGAGCGTCTGTGCCTGCTCACCGAGGCAAGCGACGACAGTCCCGTGCGTCGCGAGCGTGCCGAGGCCTTTGCCGACGAGCTTTCGCGACGCGGCCTTGCGGGCGAGGTCGTCACCCTGGCCGATGGTGGCGCCTCGGGCGTCGGCCGCTTGGACGAGACCATCCGCGGCTATGCAGGCAAAAAGCTCGGCCTCATTGCCGTCAACGGTCTGGTCTTCCTGCGTCTGACCGAGGCGCTGGCGCAGCTTGGTCCCTCGCTGCCGGCGGGGCTCAAGATCGCGACGTTTGACGACTACCCCTGGAACCATGTGCTCTTTGGCGGCGTGACCACGGCCGCGCAGGACACCCTCACCATTGCCGAGCGCGTGGTCGAGCGCCTCTCCGAGCGCATCGACGTTGTTACCACCACCGTGGGCGAGGCCGCAAAGCTGGCGCCCAAACGCATCGAGGTCCCCGGCCACATCGAACACCGCGCTTCCACCTCGCGCTAGTTTGTGTGATAATATATAGACAATGTCATACAGGAGGTATCCATGGCTGCGTCTGTGCTGAGTGTGCGAGTGGACTCGTCAATTAAAGACTCATTTGCCGAGCTGTGCGAAGAACTTGGCATGTCTTCATCTGTTGCGGTCAATATGTTTATGAGACAGATGCTGCGCGAGCGTTCGCTGCCGTTTGTTCCTTCACTCGGTAAAAGCTCTGCGAGCGAAAGCGTCTCGGCGGGCATTTTAGATACTGCCCAGATTGAGTCCGCAGTCCGCGAGGCAGCCAGCTCGATTCCTGCTATCAAAAGCGTGATTCTTTTTGGTTCGTATGCTCGTGGCGAGGCACATGCCGATAGTGATATTGACTTGCGTCTCGAAGTCGATCGTGAGCAGGGCTTTGGTCTTTTCGCGTTGTCGGCGTTTGGTGAGGCGGTGCGCAAAGAAACCGGGAGGCAGGTTGACCTCGTCTCGAGTGATTATCTTGATGACGATCTTGCCGCGGTAATCGAGCGTGAAGGAGTGATCCTTTATGATCGCGCGTAAGTCAGACAGCCTTCGTGCCCAAGAGGTTTTGGAGGCCATCTCTGAAACGAACGAGCGCATCAAGGTTTTTGATATCACCGAGGACCAGTTTCTGCATGCGAATGACGTGCGGACGAGGGCGTTGGCGGACTCCCTTTTGATGTGCGCACTTAGGGTGACGGAAGAAGCGGGCAAGTTGTCGGAACGCTCGCAGCGGCTTCATCCCGAAATTGAGTGGCGTGGAATTATCGGCATGAGAAATTATCTTGCGCATGATTACGGCAATGTCGATCGCTCGGTTGTTTGGGATGCAGTGACGATGGAGTTCCCTGCGCTGGAACGAGCCTGCAGACAAATTGTCTCTGAATCCGAACGATAGCCGCTTGTCATATCTGCCTGTTCGCACACGTTTTTTGAGCGCTTGATACGCTTTAACCCTGCGGAAACATTTTTCTGCGATAGTATCTGCGATATAGACCAGTCGAAACCCGCCCGAAAGAAAGGGGAGCGACATGAACCAGCAGAACATCGATTACGTACTCCGCTCCGTAGAGCAACGTGACATCCGCTTTGTTCGTCTGTGGTTTGTCGACATTCTCGGCCGCCTCAAGAACTTTGCCATTAGCCCCGAGGACCTCGAGGTCGCTTTTGAGGAGGGTATTGGCTTTGACGGCTCCGCCATCGAGGGTTTTGCCACGCCCGAGGAAGCCGATATGCTGGCGTTTCCCGATGCTTCGACCTTCCAGATCCTGCCGTGGCGTCCGAGCCATAACGGCGTTGCCCGCGTGTTCTGTGATGTGTGCACCCCCGACCGCAAGCCCTTCTCCGGGGATCCGCGCGATGCGTTGCGTCGCATGTTCCGCAAGGCCGAGAAAGCTGGCTATCTGCTCAACGTGGGCGCCGAGCTGGAGTATTACTACTTCCCCGACGAGCACACCCCCGAGCCGCTCGACAACGTGGGCTACTTCGATCTTTCGGTGAGCGACGCCGCTCGCGACCTGCGCCGCAACACGGTCCTCACGCTCGAGAAGATGTCCGTGCCCGTGGAGTACACCTTCCACGCCGCCGGTCGCTCGCAGCATGGCATGAGCCTGCGCCACGCCGAGGCCCTGAGCATGTCCGACGCCATCACCACGGCCAAGCTCATCATTAAGCAGCAGGCCTACGAGAGCGGTTGCCACGCCTCCTTTATGCCCAAGCCGTTGGCGGGTGAGGACGGCAGCGCTATGTTTTTGCATCAGTCGCTGTTCGACCACGACGGCAACAACGTCTTTTGGGGCGAGGACGACGAGAAGTACCATCTCTCCGATACCGCCAAGCACTATATGGCCGGCATCTTGGCGCACGCGCGCGAGATCAGCGCCATCACCAACCCCACGGTCAACTCGTACAAGCGCATCACCACGGGCGGCGACTCCGTGCCGCAGTACGCCACGTGGGGCCTGCGCAACCGCGCGAGCATGGTCCGCATCCCGGTCTACAAGCCCGGCAAGCAGCTGTCCACGCGCATCGAGCTGCGCAGTCCCGACCCCATGGCCAACCCGTACCTGGTCAACGCCGTCACGTTGGCGGCTGGTCTGGACGGCATCGAGCGCAAGCTGGAGCTCCCGCCCGAGGCCACGGCCGAGACGCTCAAGCTTACCGACCGCCAGATGGTCGAGGCCGGCTACACGCCACTGCCGCGCTCGCTCAAAGAGGCGCTCGACGTCTTTGAGGATTCGCAGTTTATGAAGGATGCCCTTGGCGAGCACATCCACAGCTTCTTCCTCAAAAAGAAGCGCAACGAGTGGCATAAGTTTGAGTCCACGATCACCGAGTGGGAGATCAAGCATTATCTGGCGAACTCCTAATCGCGCTGGCTTGTTCCAGTACGATTGAGCTCATTTCCTTGGAGGCCGATATGTCCGAAAAGAGTGCCCTGTTCATGGCGCGCACGACGCGCTTCCACGAGTTTGCCCGCAGCTTGACGACCACCCTGGGTGTCGAGGTGAGCCTGGCAACCCCCGATTCGCCGACTGCGGCGCACGACTTCGACCTGCTGATCCTCGATTCCGACGGCATCCGCAGCGACCGCATCGATCAGATTGCCAAGTGGCTTGACGATCGCGGCGGCGTCCCCATGTTGGTGATCGTCGACGACGAGGCGCTCGGCACCCTGCGTCTGCCGAATCACGCGCATGCCGACTTCGTATGCCCCACGGCGACGCCCAACGAGCTCAAGGCTCGTGCGCAGCGCCTGATGGGCGAGGAGGAGACCGTCACCGCCGATGACGTGCTCAACATCGATAACCTCGAGATTAACCTGGCTACCTACCAGGTGACGCTCGACGATGAGCCCATCGATCTGACGCTGATGGAGTACTCGCTGCTGAGCTTTTTGGCAACGCATCCCAACCGCGCCTACAGCCGCGAAGTGCTACTGCACCGCGTGTGGGGCTTTGAGTACTGCGGCGGCACGCGTACCGTTGACGTGCACATCCGACGCATCCGCTCCAAGGTGGGCCCGCAGATCGCGGCGCACATCACCACCGTCCGCGGCGTGGGCTATCTGTTTAAGGACTAGATTTCCACCACAAAGGGGACAGGCACCTTTGTGGTGGTTTTACCGCAGGTACGGGTCCCTTTCGGGTTTGCAACAGAACTTAAGCCTTCCTAAAAGATTGCGTTTTCATACACGTTCACCCGCATATTGGGGTACAACTCAACGTGAACAATGATGGCCCGCCACATGTTTGGCGGGCCTTTGGTTATTAGACGAAAGGATCGCAGCCATGAGCGAGAACGATTCCCAGCGTCCTCAGGATGCGGGCAACGCTGGCGAGACCCAGCAGCAGCCGCGCGTGCAGGTGGAGTCGACGCCTGCCGGCGGCAACATTCCCTACGTGCAGGCTTACGACACACAGACCGGCAAGCCGCTGGGCGGCCAGCAGGTTGTAAACAAGCACACAGTGGTCAAGACCAAGACCAAAAAGCTGCCGATTTTCATTACAGCGCTCGCCGGCTGTGCCTGCGGAGCCCTGCTGGTCATTGCGCTCATTATGAGTGGCACGCTCAACATTGGCGGCGGCAAGAATGCCGTGACGGCGGGCGCTTCGGGTTCGTCGACACAAAAGATCACGATCGACTCCGAGGACACCACGCTGGCCGAGGCCGTTTCTGCCAAGGCCCTGCCTTCCGTCGTTTCCATCACCGCCACTTCGAGCGGTAGCCAGAATGGCTCGCTTTCGCAGTCTGCTGACGAGTCGGATGGCTCGGGCAGCGTCGGTTCGGGCGTAGTACTCGATACCGAGGGCCACATCCTCACCAACAACCACGTGGTCGATGGCTATGACCAGTATGTGGTGACCATGGACGACGGCACCACCTATGAGGCCGAGTTTGTGGGAAACGACGCCTCGAGCGACCTGGCCGTCATCAAGCTCAAGGACGCCGACGCCTCCAAGCTCACGCCGATTGAGATCGGTGATTCCTCCAAGCTCAACGTGGGCGAGTGGGTCATGGCCATCGGTTCGCCGTTCGGCAACGAGCAGTCCGTCTCCACGGGCATCGTGTCGGCGCTGTATCGCTCCACGGCCATGAGCTCTACCAGCGGCAACACCATCTACGCCAACATGATCCAGACCGATGCCGCCATCAACCCGGGCAACTCCGGCGGCGCGCTCGTCAACGACAACGGCGAGCTCGTGGGTATTAACTCGCTCATCGAGAGCTACTCGGGCTCCAGCTCGGGCGTGGGCTTTGCCATTCCGGTCAACTATGCCAAGAACATTGCCGACCAGATCATCGACGGCAAGACGCCGGTTCATCCGTACCTGGGCGCCACGCTTTCGAGCGTCAACGCGCTCAACGCCCGTACCAACAAGCTAAGCACCGATAGCGGCGCCTACGTGGCAAGCGTCGTCGAGGACGGTCCCGCCGCCAAGGCCGGCATCCAAGAGGGTGATGTCATTACCAAGCTGGGCGACGACGAGATTACGAGCGCCGATGGCCTAATCATCGCGCTGCGCAGCCACGAGGTGGGCGAGAAGGTCGAGATCACGCTCATGCGCGGTAAGGAAGAGAAGAAGGTCACCGTCGAGCTAGGCTCTGACGAGGAGCTGCAGAACCAGCAGCAGGACGACAGCGCGACCGACACCGGCAACGGCGGTATTACCGACGAGCAGCTGCGCCAGTACCTGGAGGAGCTGTTGGGCCAGCAGGGTCAGGGCTACGGCCAGGGCTACTAACGAGCCGTATCGCACATACCGATGCCAGAGGGGCCGTCCCGCCAACGCGAGACGGCCCCCCGCTTTTCTTATCGGTCCGTTGGGGACGGAGGAAAACGGATCATTTGGAACTGACAGGGGCATGGTTTGATCGCGCGATCCACCCCGGTCCGTCGGCTGCCGATTCGGTGCGGTTCGAAAGGGTTATTCGGCCCCATCGTGACCGATGGTACCCTAGTATCCGTTTGAAATCGAGCGAAGGAGTGCCGCTATGGAGCAATCGAGCCTGTTTGGTGACGGCGTGGGCATTGATACCGAAACGCCCGCGAGCGCGGATGCCGCCGCACCGACCGACGCCCATGCCCAGGCGGCAGCGCGCGCGGCCGAGCTGCGCCATGAGCTCGATTACCACGCCTATCGCTACTACATGCTCGACGCGCCCGAGATCACGGACGCCGCCTTCGACAAAATGCTCGTTGAGCTGCAGGAGATCGAGGCGATCTACCCCGACCTGGTGACGCCCGACAGCTATACCCAGCGCGTTGGCGGCTACGTGAGCGAGCAGTTTACGCCGGTCACGCACATGGCGCGCATGTATTCCATGGACGATGCCATGGATCTGGATGAGCTCGACGCATGGCTCCAGCGCACTGAGGATGCCCTCGGTGCCGGTAGCGTCACCTATACCTGCGAGCTTAAGATCGACGGTCTGGGCGTGGCGCTTACCTACCAAAACGGCACTTTCGTGCGCGCGGCAACGCGCGGCGACGGCGCCACGGGCGAGGACGTGTCGCTCAACGTTCGTACCATCAAGGATGTGCCCATGCATCTGTCCGAAGCGGCGCTCGCCCACATGGGCGCCGACCGCGAGCGTACCATCGAGGTCCGTGGCGAGGTCTACATGCCCAAGGGCAGCTTTGTTCGTCTGAATGAAGAGGCCGATGCCGAGGGGCGCGACCCCTTCGCCAACCCGCGCAACGCCGCTGCCGGCAGCCTGCGCCAAAAGGACCCCAAGGTCACGGCGCGCCGCGACCTTGCCACCTTTATCTATGCCATCGCCGATACCGACCCGCTGCACGTCCACAGCCAGCGCGAGTTTCTGGATTGGCTGCGCAGTGCCGGCTTTAGCGTCAACCCCAACGTGGCTCGTTGCGCCACGCCGGCCGAGGTCCACGAGTTCTGTGCCCAGGCGCTCGAGCACCGCGGTGACCTGGACTACGACATCGACGGCGTGGTCGTAAAGGTCGACAGCTTTCAGCAGCAGCTCGACCTGGGCTTTACCGCCCGCGCGCCGCGCTGGGCCATTGCCTTTAAGTTCCCGCCCGAGGAGAAGCAGACCGTCCTGCGCGAAATTCGCATCCAGGTGGGCCGCACCGGTGTGCTCACGCCGGTCGCCGAGTTCGACCCGGTGACGGTTGCCGGCTCCACCATCGCGCGCGCCACGCTGCACAACATCGACGAGATCCGTCGCAAAAACGTGCGCGAGGGCGACACCATCATCGTGCACAAGGCAGGCGACGTAATCCCCGAGGTCGTGGGCCCGGTGCTCGATAAGCGCCCGGCCGATTCGGTCGACTGGCAGATGCCCGAGGCCTGTCCCGTGTGCGGCAGCCCCGTGGTCCACGAGGACGGTGAGGTCGCTTACCGTTGCGTCTCCATCGATTGCCCCGCGCAGCTCAAGGAGCGCCTGCTCCACTGGGTGAGCCGCGGCTGCATGGACGTCGATGGCCTAGGTGACGAGATTGTCGACAAGATGATCGCCGCCGGCCTGATCCACGATGTCGCGGACTTCTATCAGCTCACGGTTGATGACATCGCCGGACTGGACACGGGGCGCACCTATGCCAGCTCCAACAGCAAAAAGGGCGTCAAGAAGGGCGACCCCATTCCGGTGGGCCTCAAGACGGCCGAAAAGATCGTCGCCGAGCTCAACAAGTCCAAGAGCCAGCCGCTCGGTCGCGTGCTGTTTGCCCTGGGCATCCGCCACGTGGGCAAGAGCGTGGGCGAGGTCATCGCCGAGCGATTCCTGTCGATCGACAAGCTCATCTTGGCGAGCGAAGAGGATATCGCCGAGTGCGAGGGCATCGGTCCCAAGATTGCGGCGAGCGTCAAGCAGTTCCTGGCCGTGCCCGAGAACCTTGCCGTGCTGGAGAGCCTGCGTCAGGCGGGTCTGTCGCTCGAGGTCGACTTGGGCGCCGCGCACGCGCAAGCCGCAGCCGACGCTGGCGTGGCGGGCGAGCTCGCCGACGCACAGCCGCTTGCGGGTCTGACCTTCGTGCTCACCGGCACGCTCGTCAACCGCACGCGCGACGAGGCGGGCGCGGCGCTCAAGGTGCTCGGCGCCAAGGTCTCGGGCAGTGTGTCAAAGAAGACGAGCTACCTGGTTGCCGGTCCCAAAGCGGGCTCCAAGCTTACCAAGGCCGAGCAGCTGGGCGTACCCGTGCTGGATGAGGACGCGCTCGAGCAGATCTTGGCTACTGGTCAGGTGCCCCAGGCTTAGTGCATCAATAGTCAAATTGAAGAACCGCCCGGAAGCCCGATGCCTTCCGGGTGGTTCTTACTTTGCTGGGGCAATCGGCGCCGTGATCTGTGTCACGTAGGTTGTGGAGTCGTCGCTGATGATGTCGTCGATGAGGGCGATTTTGCGTTGCCCCGCTACGCCATCAGCTTGTCAAAAGCTCCGCAGCGGTTGAGTACGGTGAATGCCATCACGCAAATGACTGCCGACAAAATCGATCCGCACGGCGAGGCGATACCCATGGGAAACAACGTATCGGAATAGGCGTTCGACAGCAGCCAGGCGCCGGGCACGCGAATGAGCGCCACGGCCAGCACGTTGTGCGCAAAGCCGATGTAGCTCTTGCCATACGCAGCGAAAAAGCCGCTAAAGCAAATGTGGATGCCGGCAAAGATTGCATCAAAAATATAACTGTGCATATAGCCGGTACCGGCCGCGACCACCGCGGGGTCCTTGGCAAAAAAGCCAATAAACGCCGGCGCCACCAGCCACATCAGCACCGTGATCAGGCAGCCGTACACCACCGAGATCGTCATAGCGTCCTTGAGCACCTGACGTGCACGATCGCCCTTGCCCGCGCCGGCGTTTTGCGCTGTGAGCGCGCTGACGGTGGCACCCATGGAACTCGGCACAATGAACAAAAAGCTGATCATCTTTTCGACCAGGCCCACGGCGGCGGCGTCGACGAGCCCTCGGTGGTTGGCGATGACGGTGATGAACATAAACGCCACCTGAATGCAGCCGTCCTGCACGGCCACGGGCACGCCGATCTTAAGGATGCTGCCGAGCACCTCGGGCTGGGGGCGCAGGTCGCTACGCTTAACGTGGATGTTCGTGCGGTGGCTCTTAAGCCACACAAGCGCGAGGGCAACGCTTGCCGTCTGGGCGGTTACCGTGCCGAGCGCCGCACCCACGGGGCCGAGCCCCATATGCCCGATAAACAGAAAATCGAGCGCGATGTTGATGATGCACGCCACGCCAATCACGTACATGGGCGAGCGCGAATCGCCCAGGCCGCGAAAGATGGCTGAAAGAATGTTGTATGCGGCGATAAACGGAATGCCGACAAAGCAGATACGCAGGTAGGCGGCGGTGCCTTCGACCGCCTCGGGCGGCGTGCCAATGAGCGCCACAACCTGCGGGCATAGTGCAAACAAGATGACGGCCAGTACCACCGAGACGCCCATAAACAGCGTAATGGTGTTGCCGATGGCGGTCTCGGCGCGATCGAAGCGACGCGAGCCCACGGCGTGGCCGACGATGACCGTCGTTCCCATGGCCAGGCCCACGAGCGTCACGGTAATGATGTAGAGCGTCTGTGCGCCATTGCCCACGGCGGTGATGCCGGCGGCGCCGCTAAACTGTCCCATCATGTACAGGTCGGCCATGCCGTAGAGCATCTGCAAAAAGTACGAGAGCATATAGGGCAGGGCAAAGACCGCGATGGTCTTAAGGACATTGCCGCGTGTGAGGTCGTGTTCCATGGGCGGGGCTTTCTGGCTGGGTTTGTTTACGTACCAGTGTAGTGAAAACCCTATAACGATTGTAGAGTCAAGGTTTGTGTTGACAGTGGGGCGAAAATAGTCACGCTCCAAGCACGATCCTTTGGCCCTCTGCGCCCCTCACCTCGCCTCAAACCATCACAACATTCGACGTTTTTTGCCAAAAACGGGAAAAGCATCGAATGTTGTGATGGTTTTTCTGCCGCTCGACCGGGTGGAATCGCTTTCTTGCGCACGAAGGTGTGCGGACCCGTGGGCAGGGGAATAAGGTTGGTTATCCGACTCCATTGGAGGGCTCATGGACCTGCCGATCGTCCTGTCCCATAAGACTGCCTGGCTGTACCATAACGTGGCGCGCCCGTCCGAGCCGCTCTCGCGAGCAAGCAGCCTATACGATGAGGACTCGCTTGCTAACGAGGCGGAGCCGACCGCGGGCCTGCCCAAATTGGGGCTCGATGCCAAGGGGCTGAGGGCTTCAACGGCAGTTGGGATCGTTGCCGACTATCTGGTTTCGCTTGGTATTCCACGAGAAGAGCTCGATCATATCGATGCACTCGTCAACTTCGATTTTGAGCGCTCGACGCCGGCTGGATTTAGGTGTCACGTGTTTGGGGCGCCGGTACCTCCAGGCCATCTTATCGAGGTGGCAGAGGGCCTTCTAGTGGTTGATGAGGCCATGTGCTTTGTCCAAGCGGGTTCGTGGATGAGCGAGCCCGAGCAGTTGGAATATGGCTACGAAATCTGCGCCCGATACCATTTGAATCATCTGTCGACAGGCGATTATATCGAGATGGGGCAGAGGTATACCGTCGCCGATTTGATTGCTTATTGCAATGAGAACCGATCTCGTCAGGGGGCCATACGCGCAGCCGCCGTGCTCAAGCGCGTGCACGATGGCGCGCGGTCGCCCATGGAGACGGCCACCGCAATCATGGTCGTAGCAAAACGTTCCCAGGGAGGGCTGGGATACGCCAAGATCGAGCTCAACCATCGGGTCGATGTTCCCAACGAGTTCAAGTATCTCGCAAAGGCCGGGTATTTCGAGATCGACGTATATGCGCCTGCGAGCGGTACGGGGATTGAGTACAACGGCTCGGACCATCTTGATAAACAGCGCAGCGCGTCGGATGCGGAGCGTATGACCGTGCTGAGCGCGCTGGGCTTTAGGACGATCGTCCTCACCGGGACCCAGTTTGCCCATCAGCTGCAATTGCACCGGGCGATGAACGCCATCGCACTCGCTATGGGTCTCAAGTGCGACCGAAGCGAAGCGTTCCAGAAACGTCAAAACGACCTGCGAGAATTCGTGATTCGGCACTGGGACGGCGGCCTTTAGGGGCGTTCTGGCCTTTCTACGGGGTGCCGTGGGCAGGCAAGCCATCACAACATTCGACGTTTTTCGTCAAAAACGGGAAAAGCATCGAATGTTGTGATGGTCTGTGTTGAGGATGGGCTTGGGAAGTCCGTTTTGCTCGAAGCGACCTGTCCTGTCGTACGGGTGTCGGCATGATTCTCTCGTGGGGTATTATGTTTTCCGAAGAATAAAACGCCGCGTGAGGGGAGGGCTGCGTGGACGGGCACGTGCAACATGACGGCTTTGGCCGCGATATCAACTACCTGCGCATTGCCGTTACTGACAAGTGTAATTTCCGCTGCATCTACTGCATGCCTGCCGACGGTGTAGCACCGCGCGCGCATGACGAACTACTCAGCGCCGAGGAAATCGCCCGCTTTGTGCGTCTGGTGGCGGGGGAGGGCATTCGCCGCGTACGCCTGACGGGTGGCGAGCCGCTGGTCAGCCGCCGCATTATCCCGCTCATTCGTGACATCCGCGCGATTTCGCAGATCGAGGACATCTCGCTCACCACCAACGGCGCTCTGCTGCCCAGGCTGGCACCGCAGCTCAAAGATGCCGGGCTCGACCGTGTCAACATTTCGCTCGATACGCTCGACCCTACACTCTTTGGAAAGATCACGCGCCTGGGTCGGCTCGAGCAAACCATGGCCGGCATCGACGCGGCGCTTGCTTGGGGGTTCGAGCCGGTTAAGGTTAACTGTGTAGTGGTCCGCCGGCTCAACCAGGATGTGGCGGCCCTCGCGCGGCTCACGGTCGACCGCCCCATTCACCTGCGCTTTATCGAATACATGCCCATCGGCGATGAGCACACGAGCTCGCATTGCGCCGTGGATCCTCATGCGCCCACGCTCAATCCCGAGCTATGGGACGCGAGCGATACCGTACCGAGCGACGAGCTGCGGGCACGCATCAATGCCGGCGCCGCTGCGGTGGGCCTGGGCGAGCTTGAGCCGCTCGACATCAACGATGCTCCTGCCGGTGCCGGTCCCGCACGCTACTGGCGCTTTCCGGGCGCGGCGGGCACGGTTGGCTTCATTAGCGCTATGTCCAACCATTTTTGCGCGAGCTGCAATCGTCTGCGCCTGACGGCGGACGGTAGCGTGCGCCCCTGCCTGTTCAGCGATGCCGAGTATTCGGTGCGCGAGGCGCTACGCCGTGGTGATGATATGCAGGTACTTTCGATTTGGCGCGATGCCGTGGCCCACAAACCGCAGGAACACGCGATAATTGAGGGCACGCAACGATTTATGTCCCAAATCGGAGGATGATCATATGGCCAAGAGCAGGTACGCCGATGCCACCAAGGCCGCTCGCAGGGCCGCGATGTCTGCCCACAAAGCCACGTCTGCCAACAAAGACGCCGCGTCCGCGGCCGTGCAGCCGTCCGCGAGCGACAACGCTGCCGACCCCGCCCGCGATGCGCGTCGCGACGAGCTGACGCACGTGGACGCCAAGGGCGAGGTGCGCATGGTCGACGTATCCGACAAGGCCGAGACCCATCGCATTGCCATCGCCGAGGGCACCATCCTCATGCATCCCGAGACGCAAGCCATGGTGCTGCAGGACCGCGCCAAAAAGGGCGACGTGCTTGCCTGCGCGCGCATCGCGGGCATCATGGCCATCAAGCGCACGAGCGACATCATCCCCATGTGCCATCCGCTGCTCATTACCAAGAGCAAGTGCGATATCGAACCCATCGCTTCGGCGGGAACGCCGACCGACGAGACACCCGAGGGCTGGGCACCGGCACGTCCCGACGGACAGGTCGGTTTTCATGTGCTGGTCACGGCTGGCGTGACGGGCAAGACCGGCATTGAGATGGAAGCGCTGACCGGTGCGAGTGCCGCGTGCTTGACCATCTACGACATGTGCAAGGCAGTCGACCGCGGCATGGAGATCGTCGACGTGCGTCTGCTGCACAAGGAAGGTGGCCGCTCAGGCGTGTGGGACCGTGCGGAGCGTCAAGCTGCCGCTGCCGAGGCAACCGCTGCCGACGGCGCCGCGCCCGCGAGCGCATCCGCCCCGGCCGTGCCCGCAGCTCCCACCCCGGCCGCCCCAGCAATCGCGTTTATCGGTTACCAGAACTCGGGCAAGACCACACTTGTCGAGAAGGTCATTGCTGAGCTTACCCGCCGTGGCCTGCGCGTGGGCTCGCTCAAGCATCATGGACATCACGGCTTTGATATCGACGTGCCCGCCAAGGATACCTGGCGCCATCACCAGGCGGGATCCAAGCACGTGGGTCTCATTTGCGCCACGCGCTGGGCGGAGTACGCCGACACACGCGAGGAGGACGAGATGCCGGCGCGCGAGCTGCTGTCACGCTACAACGACGTCGACGTGGTGATCATCGAGGGCTACAAGACCGAGGGCTTCGACAATATCGTGGTTGCGCGCTCCGGTGTCGATCGCCTGCGCGGCAAGAGTTCGCTCGACCTGGTCGACGGCCGCACGCTGGCCCTCGCCTGCAACGAGGCCCTGGCGCGCCAGGCCTTCGATGCGGGCTTCGCGACCCGAGCCATCAACATCAACGATGCCCGAGCCATCTGCGATCTTATTCAAGACCATCTCGCCTAAAACCTGCCAAAAAGGGACAGGTTTATTTTGGCAGGTTTTATCTGGGCAAACGTCATTTCCACCACAAAGGGTACAGACACCTTTGTGGTGGTTTTTGCTTTAGTAGATGTGTGGGACATGCCTTACAATCTACCAAGTAGTTCATGACGGGCGAAAAACGGAGAGAAGGGGCTTGATGCGTCCTTAATACTTCATGCGGATAGATTGATTTGACAGACGGTGGCGAATGCCCGCCGCCCGTATTCGTATGAAACAAGGAGTCTCCATGCTCGCCTCTCTTTTCTCAAAGCCTCAACCATCGCTGTCCGTGCAGGCCAAGCGCCTGGTGGCGATGCGCTTTCTCATCTACACCGGTTTTCAGACCAGCTACTTTATCGGCGTCATCGGAACGCTCACCTATGCGGACGGTGCCTCCGTCGTTGCGACATCGTTGGCCGTCCTGTTTATGAATGTTTTTGTAATCCTGGGATCCTTTGCGGGTGGCGCGGCGCTCGACGCCTGGGGCCCGCGCCACCATTTCTTGCTGAGCATCGTGGGCGCGCTGACAACCGGCGTGGCGATTATTGCCTTTGGCGGCGCGACCGGCATCGTCCTGCTCGGCGCGGTGCTCCTGGGCTTTGTGATGGGGTTCGCCCAGCCCATCGCCACATCCTATCCGGCTTACCTCACTGACGATCCTGTCGAGCTCAAAGACATCAACTCCGCCATCGCCATGCTCTCAAACGTGAGTATCATCGTTGGCCCCACGCTGGGCGGCTTTGTCGCGGCAGCTGCGTCGTCGCGCGCGGTGTTCGTGCTCATGATGATCTTTACCGTACTGGCGCTCGTCGCCGGTTGGGGCTTTAGGCCGCAGACCAGCCATGTCGCCGGGTATGCGGATGCCGATTCGGCAGAGGAAGGGGAGCGTGCGGGACAAAGCTCCAACCCTAGCACGTCCGCCCGCGTCACCTTCGCGACCAGCATCAAGACGGTCTTTACCAACAGCGTCCTCGCCCTGCTGTTCTGCATTATTTTCCTTTCGAACTTTGGCTACGGTGCCTTCGATCCGCTGGAGTCGTTCTTCTACCGCGATGTCCTGCACGTCGGTGTCGAATGGATGGGCTGGCTCTCGTCGGCCAGCGGTCTGGGCGCGGTGCTTGGCGCCGTGGTCGCGCTCCACTTGCCGCCGCTCTTCGTCAGCCTCAAAACGCTGCTCGTGGCACTCATGTCCGTGGGCGTAGGAAGTCTGATTTATGTGGGAACGCCGTACGTGGGCGTAGCCCTTGTCGGCCAGATTGCCCTCGGCGTGGCCTGGGGCGTCGTCAACCCGCTCCACAACACCATCGTGCAAACGACGGCCCCGCTCGAGCAGCTCGGTCGCGTGAACTCGGTCATGGGCTTTGGCAACATGTTCGCCGGCGTGGCGCCGTTGGCGATTGCCCCGTGGCTGTTGGCGACGTTTGGCGTGCAGCAGACGCTCGTTGGTGCGGGCATGGTCGTGACGGCGGTTCCCGCGGCGCTGCTGCTGTTTGGACGCCGGCATTTGGATCGTGCCGCAAAGCAGTAAAAACCATCACAACATTCGATGAAAATCGCGATTTTGCCGAATAACGTCGAATGTTGTGATGGTTTGCGCCCCGGGCCATGCCATCCTGCGGGTTCGGCCACCACAAAGGGGTCAGGCACCTTTGTGGCGGTTTTCGCTTTGGTAGGCCGCGCCAGCGCCGTGGTATACCATGTACACCATTTCCGACCACATTCAGCACCGCCACACTACCCAGAAAGGCCCCCATGGACGCCACATTCAGCAACATCAAAGCCGTGTTCTGCGATATCGACGGTACGCTGCTCACGAGCCAGCACACGGTGTCCCCGCGCACCGTGGCGGCGATTCGCGCCCTGCGCGAGGGCGGCGTGCTCTTTGGCCTGTGCACCGGGCGCGACGCCCAGGCGACCGAGGCCATGTTTGGGCTCTGGGGTATCGAAGGCCTGGTAGACGTGCTGGTGGGCTGCGGCGGCGCCGAAGTCATCGATCGTGCGCACGGCATCAACGAGCTGAGCTACCCGCTGCCGGGCGAGACCATTGCGCGCATCTGCGAGCACATGGCAGGCCTGCCGGCAACGCCCGTTTGCCCTCGGGACGGCGTGCTCTATGTGCCCGAGAGCAATGCATGCGTCGAGCACCTGTCGCGTGTCGACGGCGTGCCCTACAAGGTGGTCGACTTTGCCGAGTTTTTGCGCGAGCCGCAGACCAAGGTGATGTTTACCATGGCGCCCGAGGTGATGCCGCAGGTCATCGAGCGAGCGTCGACGTTCGCCGACGACACCGTTAAGGCGGCTGCTCTACAGACCACGCAACGACTCTACGAATTCATGGATCCGCGCGTGTCCAAGACGCGCGGCCTTGTGCGCGTGGCGGAGCTCAACGACATGGAGCTCCAGAACATCTGCGTGTTTGGCGATGCGGACAACGACACCTGCATGGTGGCCGACGCCGGCGTGGGCGTGGCCATGGCAAACGGCAGCGACGCCACCCGCGCCGCCGCCGACTTTGTAACCGTGAGTAACGACAAAGACGGCATCGCGGTCTTTGTCGAGGAGCATCTGCTGTAGCGCCGGGGGAGAACCATCACAAAGGGGACAGGCGCCTTTGCGGTGGCCTCAGGCGATTTGGGCGAATTGATGCCTAAAATCTGCGCGTAAATTCAAATATGGTTGTCTGAACATTACCCTTCCAACCACCGAGGGGTTAAAGATATTCTCATCAGATTGGTAAGGTATTCCTCCCGGTTAATGACCTACCGCTCACGGTCGATTTTCGACCGTTCACAGGATGTCTGCTCTTGAGCAAAATGTTGTGCAAATAAATAAAATGCTATTAAAAAACTGATAACTAACTTAATTACCAGTACAAACAAGAAATAGATAGCGAATAAACGAAGGCAAATCTGAACAATTATCAAGAGAATTGAGAACTCGCTACAAAACTGTCGATATTTGTTGCTCAGATATTTAAACAATCATTAAAATAGCATTACTAAGCGTGCGCAATTACAGATTGCGCAGATACGTTTGATAGGGAAAGAGCAAGATCGCGGTCTCTTGGGGAGGAGACATCGATGAAAGCGAATTCAGACAAATCTAAGCAGAGTAAAAAAGCGACGCGCCGTGTACTGGCAGGCGTTTTGTGCGGAGCCTCCGTTTTGAGCCTGGTGCTGTCGCTCGTCATGCCCCCAATCTCGCAGGCCATTGCCAACGATGCCCAGACGGTTTCTACCGAAGAAACTGTGATGGGGGGGGGTTCCTCAAGTGAGTCTACTGATGTAGAAAACACCAACAATGGGGATACCGACAACCAGAATAGTGACGACGCTGAGGGTGGCGAGACTGGAGATGATGTCCAGTCTGAGGGGCTGTCCGAGGAAGACTCGCAGGACGAGGATGCCGAGCAGACCGCGGATGACGCTAGCAATGAGGGCGCAATTCCACCTGTTGCGGAGGATGCGACCGAATATACGCTGATTAATTCTGCAGACGACCTATCTCACTACCTTCAAAATGATAAAAAGGCCGGCAAATATCGCTTGAATCTCGATATTGAGTATGCAAGCGACATTACGCTTGGCCAGGGTGAAACCACCATCGACCTCAACGGCCATAAGATCAAACACTCGGGCGTGGAGCCTGGCAAGTCGCCCAACATGTCCATGTTCAATGTGCCCGAGGGTGCGACGCTCACGATTGAGGATCTGCAGCAGGCGGCTGATAACAAGTTCGAGCAGGATGGCGACAAAAACGGCAACCTTGCTAAGCTCGATTACGACGGCACAACGCCCAGTAAGCTCACTTACTACGTGACTGATTCGACTTCGAGTGCCACTGCTACTACCGAGACCCTTTTCAAGCACGAGGTTGCCATCAATGGCGCCATCGTGGGCACCACTGCTCACTCTACGATGAGGCTCATCAACGTCTGTGGCGGTACGTTTAACCTTCAAAGCGGCGTGCTGACCACGAATCAGGACGCAAATGTTCGCCACCTGATTTATGCCGATAACGGCTCTACCGTCAGCATGAGTGGCGGATACGTTTGTGGTGCTTCTATGGGCAGCGATGGTGCTGGTGCTGGAATTCATGTTGAGGGCTCAACCCTGGATGAGGGCTCAACCCTGGAGATCTCTGGCGGCGTAATTGCTGGTAACTATGCTCCCAGTGGCGGCGGCGTTTATGCCCGGAATTCTACGGTACACATGGTTGGCGGTATTATCTCCGGTAACGGTACAAATAATTCTCAAAGCGGTTTTGGCGCGGGAATTTGTGCTGAGAACTCTAATGTGGCCATTACGGATGGTCACATTACTAACAACAAATATCAGCACTACGATGATAGTCACAAGGGTAACGGTTGCCACGGTGGTGGCGGCATTGCTGCTTTCAATGGCGGCAGTCTCGCAATTGCAGGCGGTTACATCACGGGCAACTACTCTGCCGAGGCTGGCGGCGGCGTTTATGCTGGCGCTTGGAATAGTGCTCTTTCCGGGTTTACGTTTTCTGGTGGAACCATAGCTAGCAACGTGGCGCAAAACTCGGAGGGCGGCGGTATCCGTATCTCTGCGCCTACAGTTGGCGATTTCAACGTGAGCGACAAGAAAGCCTACATCACTAACAATACGACCAATACCACCAACGACTGGGGTGGCGGCGGCGTGTTCGTTCAGGGTAGCAGTGAACAAGGCATTAAATCGGCGAGCCTCAATATATATAACGCGCTGATTACCAACAATCATGCCAATGGCTTTGGCGGCGGGTTTGCCGCTTGCCCGACTGGTAAGACTGCCATTACCGATACCAATGGCATCGCGGTTTTCGGTAATTCTGACGGTAATTCTGACGGTGGTTATAACCGATCGGGCGGCACACACGAAAAGACCGATGACAAGGATTGGCTCCCTAACAACAAAGGCGGCGAAATAACTGAAGATTTTAAAAATGCCGGTCACAAGGATCTTTTTCTTATTCGCGATAGTACTAACAGTGAATATATCGCTGCCGTAACGGGTCAGATGCTTGGTGGCGGAGCTGCTAGCTGGTCGGGCACGATTGACGGTCACACTGCGACCATCGGTAAGTATGACGGAGCCCAGGCCAGGTACATGATTGGCCTAAGGTCCGACTCGTCCGTTGATGATCAAAATGTCGCTAAAGGGCTGGCTTCGTTATATATCACGGGCAACGAATCCAACGTCCACGGTGGCGGAATCATGACCAACGGAAACGTTGTCGCCGGCTCCACCACGCGGGTGAGTGTGTATCCCAAGATGAAGCTCAACGGCATTAAGAAACTGACGGGCCGCGCGCTTTATGCGGGAGAATTCAAGTTCCAGCTCTTGAAGCCGGGCAAGGGTGGTAAGGCCCCTAGCTTTAATGATGGAAAATTGCAGCTCAATGACTGCTCGGTGGTCGATACGGTGGAAAACGATGAGAATGGAAAATTCACCTTTGATCTGGGTGAAGTTTATGCCGATGACGATCTTGTTTACTACTTGGTAGAGGTTCCGGGCACGGACAAGGACGTGGCTTACGACAAAACCATCTACAAAATTGATCCTGAGATTGTGAAGGATGAGGAGAAATCGCACGACGTGCTTGACATTAAATATACGTATTACAAAGTCAGGAGCGTTTCAGTAACAAAGGTAAAAAATGACGGCGCCGGCGCAAGAACGTCAGAAACAGAATCAGCGACCATCGCAGCGACTGAAGGCGAAAACGCTGTCAACTTTGCGCTTACCAGTGGTGCAACCTTCACCAACAAGTGCCCCAGTCGTTCCTGGACTCCTAACGCGACTAAGGTCGTTGAGGGCGGCGAGATGAAGGAGTTTACGCTTCAACTTGCGAAAGACAGCAAATTTCAAGACATCATCGGTACTGCCGTGACCACCTCTGGTAAAGATACGAAGCAGACGCTTTTGTTCAAGGACACCACTGATAAAAATAAAAAGGTTGAGCTCAAGTACTCGCTCTCTGATATCAGGAATAATCCCGACGACCCGGATGGTTCCACGGGTGGCCCTTTCAAGACCTTTACGTACTATGTGCGCGAGGAAACCGACGGTTCGCAGTTCTCGCACTACACGTACGACCACTCGGTCTACAAGTTCACGGTTGTGCCAACGTATGACACCGAAAAAGGAGAGATCAACTGTAAGGTGACCTACAAGAAGGGAATCGTTGACTCCAAGGGCGATTGGACAGCAGACCCCAAAGCCGAAGAACGGACGTTCATCGACACCTCCACCCCCAACTCCACCCCCATCTCCACCCCCACCTTCACCAACACCTACTCCACCTCTTTGCCCCTTTCTGGTATGTCGGGCGTCACTCTGACGTACCTTGCCGGCGCGGCGGTGCTTTGCGCTGCTGCGGCCTGGATGCACATTCGTCGCAAGGCGAATGCGAAGGGAGGTAAGCGTCGTGAATAAGAAAGTTTGCTCCTTCCCGATTTTGTTTGCACTGCTTGCCCTCCTGATCGGCACCTGCGCGGTTGTGTTCCCCGCATCCGCGCAGGCCGTGCCGACCTCGACCGGTTCCATCACGGTGAGCGGCACCGTGGCGCGCAGCTACGACGCCTACCAGATCTTTAGCGCCAACGTCGTCGACGGCGACAGCGACGCCAAGATCGCCACCGATCTCGCCTGGGCAAGCGACGCCGTGCGTGATGCCGCGCTGCCTGTGCTGCACAGCGCCGGCATGCCCAATTCCCAGACCACCGCGCAGGAAGCTGCCGAGTGGCTCAACGCCGATTCCCACCTTACGAGCGCGCTGAGCGCACAGCTCGCTCGTTCCCTCCAGAGCTCTGACGCCGTGTCCGTGGCCCTTAACGCGGGCACGGCGGCCGACCTGCACTGCGGCTACTGGCTCATCGTCGCCGACGACGACGCCATCTCCCAGGACGAGGCCGGCACCGCGCCGGTCATGGCCCTGGTCGGCGGCGGCGCCGTCACCGTCAAGCCCAAGGCGGCGACCCCCAAGGTTGCCAAGCATGTGCTGGAGGACAGCACCGCCGCCTGGCAGAAGGCCGCCGACGCCACGGTCGCCGACGACCTGTACTGGCGCCTCTCTGCCACGGTCCCGGCGGGGCTCACGGCCTACGACACCTATGCGGTGCAGTTCGTCGACACCATGAGCGCGGGGCTCGACTCCTCCAAGGTCGCCGCGAGCGTGCGCGTGTACGTGGCAGCGGGTGCGGACGGCGGCTTTGACGCCGTTTCGACCGGCAAGGACGGGCGCACCGGTACCGAGCCCGCGAAGGGCTGGACCGATATCACGGCCCAGTGCGCCACCAAGGTAGCGGCCGACGGCAAGACCTTCACCGTGCGCACCGCCGACTTGATCGCCGCGCTCGGCGGGGCCGACGCCTTCACCGTGGGTGCCCGCGTGGTCGCCGTGTACAATGCGCCGCTCAACAGCGCATGCAACCACGGCATCGCGAGGGGCAACCCCAACGAGGTCTACCTGCGCTACCCGCGCTCTCCCTTTGCCGACCAGTCCGGCGACGCCGGCTTCACCCACACGCCGAGCGACGATGCGTGCGCCTACACCTGGGATCTCGCGCTCACCAAGCGCGGCAGAGACGGCGACAAGCCACTGCCCGGGGCGGTCCTGAGCATCGCCGACGACCGCGGCCGCACGCTAGCGGCTGACGGCACGTGGGATGCAGAGGGCAAGGCCACCGTCACCACGGGCGAGGACGGTCGCGTGACCGTCTCGGGCGTGGACTCGGGCAAGCTGGAGGTCCGCGAGCTCAAGGCGCCCAAGGGCTACACCGCCTTTGAGGGCACGCGCTCCGTGACGGTCAAGGCCGAGGGCCTGGACGTTAAGCAGGTGGCCGCCGCCAAGCCCAAGCTCACCATCACGGCCGAGTCGCCCCTGCGCGCCGACAGCGCGGACGGGTCGACGGGCAGCCTGGAGGTGTCGCTCATCAACACGCCCACCGGCACACCCCCTAGCATTACCACCGGAGGCTTTATGCCCTCGACTGGCGATATGGCAATGTACGCCGCGGCCGCCGCAGCGGTCGCCGGAGCCGCGCTCATCGTGGTCGCGCTCCTGGTCAAGCGGGGAGGTGGCAGCCATAAAGAGTAGCTGGCAGCCCCACAGAGAGCGGGGCGAGACGTAGCAAAGTAGATGCTTAGAAACAGACAGATGATGACCGATTGGATGAGAACCAACCGGAAAACGGAGGAAAAGAAGATGAGCATGAACAAGAACATCGCACGCCTGGCAGTAACCGCCGGCCTCACAGCAGCGCTGAGCTTCGGCGGAGTCATGGCCCCGGTGACCATGGCGTTTGCTGAGGGTGCGGCGGGCAGCATCACGATCAATAAGGTCGACGAGGCCAACAAGGACAATACGTTCAAGGCCTACCAGATCTTCAAGGCAAAAGTCGCTGATGAGGGGAGCAATGGAAAAGTTGCTTCCGATATTGAATGGTCAAGCACGACTATCGGGCGCAAGGTAATCGCTGCTATTAAAGGATCTGCCAAGTACAAGGAAATCGTGGACGCAGACGGCGCTGCGGCGCTTGCGGACAGTGCCACTGCCCCGGTTGTTGCCGAGTGGCTTGCTAAAAATGTGACGGGAACTTCTGCCAGCTCGGCAACCAGCAGCGAGGGTACGCGCGTTGCTCCCGGTGACGTGCTGTATGCAATTGCGGCTGCGATTACAGACGAGACTCCTGCGGGAAATTCTTTTAAGGTGGATGATTCTTGGACGCGCCCGGATGCTTATGGCGATGGCTACTACCTCTTCGTGCCTGATGGTCTTACGAATCCGGCAAAGCCGAACACTGGCACCTCCCCGATTTTCGCTATCGTGGGTGGTAAGTCCGTAACGGTCACCGAGAAGACCAGCATTCCTACCGTCAAAAAGGAAGTTCATGAGGGCAAGGCATGGGGAAAGCGGAGTGACTCGTATATTGGCGAGGAGGTTGAATATAAACTGACCGGTTCCGTCGCGAGCAACATCGACACCTTCACCAAGTACGAATATTCGTTCCATGATCATCTTTCAGCTGGACTGGAGGCTAGCGAGAACTCCGTTAAGGTGAAAATTGACGACACCGTTATCCAACCTACAAATGGCTACACGGTAAATCTTGCGGACACTACGGACGCCTCTGGGCACCCCACTGGCGGTCACGACCTGACGATTTCCTTCTCTGATCTTAAGGCTGCTGCAACAAACGCAGGCGTGACGCTTAAGGGCGACTCTAAGGTCGTTGTGACCTATAACGCAAAACTGACCGGTGAGGCTGAATACACTGCCACCGGCAACACCAACGATGTCAAGCTTGTCTATTCCAACAATCCCATGACTGATGATAAGGGCACTTCTGAGTCGGATGAGGTCACTGACTACGTCTTCGGTCTCGATGTCACTAAGACCGCCTCGGATAATCCGAATAAGAAACTTGTTGCCGGCTTTAAGGTCAAAATGACCAAGGAGGGTACCACTCCTGTTAATGGCGAAAAATGGCTGACGGAGACTGGTGGACTCACTGACGATTCAGGCAAAGCTGGAGTGTTTAAGACTAAAGAGACTGACAGCAAGGTCTTTATCCCTGGTCTTGTTGCAGGTGAGTACGAGATTACGGAGTGCGAGACGCCCGCGGGTTATAACTCCATTAGCTTTACCATTGTGGTGACGCCTACATACAATGAGACGACCGGCAAACTGACAGGACTCAGCGTAAAACCCAGCTCTAATATGGTCACTTCTCAGCTCGGTGAAAAAGTTACCTCGACCAGGATTCCCATCACCATCGAGAACAAGAAGGGCTCCAACCTCCCACTGACCGGCCTTAACGGCGTGACCTTCACTTGGATCGCTGGTGGCGCGGTGCTGTGCATCGGTGTGGCGCACCTCATTCGCAGCCGTAAGCAGGCTGAGGAGTCCGAGCAGGAGTAACGCTCGCTCACCCATCCCTTTGGCAGGTGGGATGTGATGGCCATGAGACTTGCGGACACTTTTCTCGTCCATCGACGTTCTTGCTTTGCCATTCTCTTTTCGGGACAGACTTCGCACTGGAGTCTGCCCCGTTCTTTTTGGACAACGCAGCCAGGCTCCATTGCCCGATGGATCAAGCGTATGAATATCGAACAGATGTTTGCAATTATTGCGTTTACCAGCTGTGGGTGCATACACTCGCAGTAAAATGGCA
>UMHQ01030759.1_pt1 | contig 27473 bp, 18 predicted proteins | sample 1965531 | NCBI WGS metagenome assembly UMHQ01 (sample SAMEA4836098, study PRJEB28245) | human gut metagenome | biome: gut microbiome; material: fecal sample | place: Denmark | collected 2008 | reverse complement strand
AGGCCGCCGGCGTGTCGTGCGTCATCGCCAAGAGCTTCGCGCGCATCTTCTATCGCAACTCGATCAACATGGGCCTGCCCATCCTCGAGTGCCCCGAGGCCGTCGACGGTATCCACGACGGCGACGTCGTGAGCGTCGACGCCGACACGGGCACCATCACGAACGAGACGACCGGCGAGCAGTTCCACGCCCAGCCGTTCCCACCGTTCATCCAGGAGATCATCAACGACGGCGGCCTCGTGGCCCGCACGAAGCGCGTGCTCGCCGCCAAGAAGGAGGCGTAGGGCATGGTCGAGAAGAGCTACAAGGTCTGCTGCCTGCCCGGTGACGGCATTGGCCCCGAGATCATCGCCGAGGGCAAGAAGGTGCTGGCTGCGGTGGGCGAGCGCGCCGGCGTGTCGTTCGAGTGCACCAACGCCCTCATCGGCGGCGCCGCCATCGACGCATGCGGCGATCCGCTGCCGCCCGAGACGCTCGATGCGGCCCGTGCGAGCGACGCGGTGTTGCTCGCGAGCGTGGGCGGCCCCAAGTGGGATTCAACCGACCCTTCCGCCCCGCGCCCCGAGCAGGGGCTGCTGCGCATCCGCAAGGAGCTGGGCCTCTACACCAACCTGCGCCCCGTCAAGATCTACGACGCGCTCGCCGGTGCCTCGACGCTGCGCCCCGAGGTCATCAAGGGCGTAGACATGGTGCTGGTCCGCGAGCTCACGGGCGGCATCTACTTTGGCAGCCACGAGCGCTTCTACGACGAGGCCGGCGCGGGCACGGGCGGCGCGGCCGGCCAGCGTGCGGTGGATGTCATGGAGTATCGCGAGTACGAGGTCGAGCGCATCGCGCGCCAGGCGTTCGAGGCCGCGCGCAAGCGTCGCGGCAAGGTGACGAGCGTGGACAAGCGCAACGTGCTCGAGACGAGCCGCATGTGGCGCGAGGTCGTGCACCGCATCCACGACGCGGAGTACGCCGACGTTGAGCTCGAGGACCTTCTCGTGGACAACACGGCCATGCAGCTCATCAACCGCCCGGCCGACTTCGACATCGTGGTGACGGAGAACATGTTCGGTGACATCCTCTCCGACGAGGCGGCCCAGATCACCGGCTCGCTTGGCATGCTTGCCTCGGCCTCGCTGGGAGACGGCGTGAGCCTGTTCGAGCCGAGCGCCGGCAGCGCCCCCGACATCGCAGGCCAGGGCATCGCCAACCCGCTTGCGCAGATCCTCTCGGTTGCCATGATGCTCACGTACGCGTTCGACATGGGCGAGCAGGCAGGCTGGATCGAGGGTGCCGTTGCCCGCGTGCTCGACGAGGGCTGGCGCACCCGCGACATCGCCGATGCCGCCACGCCCGCCGATTACGTTATCGGCACCGCCGAGATGGGCGACAAGGTCGTCGCCGCCCTGTAGTGCCATTGGGTAGTGCCATTGGGGACGGGTTCCTCTGTCATGCCATTGGGGACGGGTCCCTCTGTCACATGCGAGCGCCCGGCTGGCCGCGCTGCCAGCCGGGCGCTTTTCGTGAGCGGGGGGCGTACCCCCTGTTCACGCCCGTTCGCTTACTTGACGGGGATGGTGACGTCGCCCACGGTGACGGAGGCGATGTCGGAGGGCTCGCGCAGCTGATTGAAGGCGTAGGAGCTCGAGACGCTCGTGGTGCCGTTGGCGTTCTCGCTCGAGGTGGCGCCGCCGCGCGTGGCGTCCTCGGTCGTGCCGTCCGCGAACGTGACGGTGATGGGGAGCCCGAAGATCTTCTCGAACTCGGCCGAGACCTGCGGCGACTCTTCACCGCCCTCCCAGCCCTGGAGGTCTGCCTGGTAGGCGACCGTGTAGTCAACGGTGACGCCGATGGGGGAGACCTGGACCTTGTCGATGGTTGCGTCGTTGCCTGCGAACGTCGTCGTCTGCCCGGCGGCGAGATTGACGGTGGCGTCCTCGTAGTTGAGCTCGAACGTGAGGTCCCACGTTCCCGATGCGAGGTTCTCTCCCGACTTGACGCGCGCGCGGTACTCCTCGGGGGCGAAGCTCTCGATGTCGCTGAGGTGAACGTGGCAGGTCTGGCCGTTGAGGCTCGAGGCGCTGCCGAAGTCCACGTGGTCGAACTGCCTGACGTAGCGCAGCGTCGTGTTGGAGCTGACGTCGGGGTTGTAGATGAAGCTCGAGCCTGCGATTGAGGTTGCGCCGTCGATCGTCACGTCGTCGCTCGAGAACATGAGCGCGAGGATCTTGTCGTCGGTGTTCTCGCTCACCCTTCCCATCATGAGACCGGTGACGTCGAAGGGCTGGCCGTCGTCGCGGGTGATGTCGAAGACGACGGTGCAGCCGTTGGCGTCGCCGATGACGGCTTGGGCCGTGATGGTCACGCCGTTGCTCGTGGCGGAAGCCCCGATGGGACGGCCGATCTTGTCGATGATCTCGGTCTGGGCGGGCGCCGTGCCAAAGACGTCGGCGAAGACCTGGGAGGGTGCGGGCAGGACGCCTGCGGCCACGGCAACGGTGCCGCCACCCACGGCAATCGCGAGCGCCGCAGCGACGGCCGCGATGCGGGCCCAGCCATGGTGGCGGTGATGCCTGGGCATGCGCAGGACCTGGGCGGTCTCGGCAGGCGTTGCGGGCCTCTCAGCCGAGGCCGTGGCGGTGCGGGCGCCCGTTTTGGCCTTGAGGCTCTCTACCAGGCGCTTCTTCTCGTCCTCGGAAAAGCTCAGGTTGTCCAGGGCCTCGGTGTAGCTATGCAAAGTCGAAGACATCGTCGTCTCCCTTCAGCGTTTCTCGGAGCTGGGCTCGGGCGCGCGAGAGTCGCTTTGCGATTGCGGCCTCGCTGACACCTGTGATCGCGGAGATGGCTCGGATGGGGTAGCCCTCGTAGTAGTGCAGGTAGATGGCAATACGCATGTCTTGCGGCAGGGCCATGACCGCGTCGAGCACGCGCGACTGGGCGGCATGGGCCTCGTCCTCCGTCTGTGCGGGTGGGGCGGCGGGCTCGGGCACGTCTTCGAGGGCTACCTGCTGCCGCGATGCCGCCCGCCTCAGCTGGTCCTTGCACAGGTTGATGGCCACGCGGATGATCCAGGCACGCTCGTGATCCTTTGAGCGGAAGGGCTGCTCTTGCGCGAGCGCCTTGAGGAGGACCTCCTGGCAGATGTCCTCGGCATCCGCGCGGTTGTGCAGGTAGGTGTAACTCACGCGAAGTATCGTGTCTGCGTAGCTCTCCACCAACCGTTCCGGCGTGAGCGGTAACGCGGCCGTCTTCGGGCGTGCGGGGGTGACGCTGGTTCTTGCACCTTGCACGAGACCTCCCCTCAATGCCACGGCTGTATCCATTGTCGTGCTCCTCGTCTGAGTGGGCTGGCGGGACTGGCGCCGGGTCCCCTTTGTCTACAACACGGGCGAGAAGGCAAAACCTGACAAGGAATGTGGGAAAAGAGCGGTTTGCGAGGGCTTGTTTTGCTAAGTGAGCGGGCAAACGCCGGCAGCCTGAGTAGACCACCGGCGCATGCTGAGAAAACCGCAGGTAAACGGTTTGTCGTTTTTGGCTATACCTGGCGGGAGCCAGTTTGCCCGCTCACTTAGAGCAGGCTACCGTTTCGGCGGACGTAGAGGTGCTTGGCGAGCATAACGAGCGCCGCGTAACCCGTGACCATCGTGGCGAGAATCGGCCAGAACGTGGCCGGAAGTGCGCAGAAGTCGAGCGCGGCGCCGAGCGGGGTCACCGGCAGCACGCAGGCCACGGCGATGCCCGCCGCTCCCAGGGCGCACAGCGGCAAGCTCGCGCGGCTGCCCACGAACGGGACCTTCTCGGTGCGAATGAGATGCACCACGAGCGTCTGCGTCCACATGCTCTCGATGAACCATCCCGCCTGGAACGTTCCCGCAAAGATCGCCTGGCCTGCGGCGTCGAGCGTGCCCCAGGCTCCGCCGGCCGCGGCCGGGCACACGATAAAGAACAGCGCCGCAAACGTGAGGATGTCAAAGACCGAGCTCAGCGGCCCAAACGTCACCATGAAGCGACGCATGGAGCCCGTGTCCCAGCGCTTGGGCGTGCGCACCGCCGCCTCGTCGACGTTGTCCCAGGGCACTGCGGTGCACGTGAGGTCGTAGATGAGGTTGAGCAGCAGCAGCTGCACGGCCGTCATGGGCAGGAACGGAAGCAGCGCCGCGGCCACCAGCACGGAGAAGATGTTGCCGAAGTTGGAGCTCACGGTCATCTTCACGTACTTGATCATGTTGGCGTAGGTGGTACGGCCGCACTCGATGCCGTGCTCGAGCACCATGAGGTCCTTCTCGAGCAGGATGATGTCGGCGGCCTCGCGGGCCACGTCCACGGCGGAGTCAACGGAGATGCCGCAGTCGCTCTCGCGCATGGCGGCGGCGTCGTTTACGCCGTCTCCCATGTAGGCCACGGCGTGCCCCAGGCCGCGCAGCGTGCGCACGACACGCGCCTTCTGAGCTGGGGAAAGCTTGGCGAAGATGTTCGTGCGCTGCACGGCGTCGGCGAGCTCGTCATTGTTCATCGCCTCGACGTCCACGCCGGTGAGCACGTGCTCGGCGTCGATGCCGATGGCGCGGCAGACGTGGGAGGCCACGCGCGGCGAGTCTCCGGTGAGGACCTTCGTGGCCACGCCGTGGGCCGCGAGCGCGCGGATGGCCGCGGCCGAGCTCTCCTTGGGCGGGTCGAGGAAGGCGAGGTACCCGATGAGCACCATGTCGCGCTCGTCTGCGACCGTGAGCGTGGCGGCGCCGGCGGGCTCGTTCTTGCGCGCCACGCCGAGCACGCGCATGCCCTCGTCGGCCAGGGCCTCGCCTCGGCGCACGACCTGGGCGCGCAGCTCATCGCTGAGCGGGAGCACCTGGCCGTCTACCTCGACCTTCGTGCAGACGGCGAGCACCTCCTCGAGCGCGCCCTTCGTCACCATGCGCGTGCGGCCGGCGGCGTCTCCCACCACGACGGACAGGCGCCTGCGCTCGAAGTCGAACGGCAACTCGTCAATGCCGTGGTAGCGCTCCGCGAGCTGCTCGGCCGTGATGGTGCTGCCGACCGTGGCGTCCACCTCGTCGGTTCCCTCGGCAAGCGCCCGCTCGACGATGGCGTTGTCGATGAGGTTCTTTACGCCGGTGGAGAAGTAGCTGTTGAGGAACGCGTAACGTAGCACGCGCGCGTCCTTGCGGCCGTTGACGTCGAGGTGGTACTCGAGCACGATGCGGTCCTCGGTGAGGGTGCCGGTCTTATCGGTGCACAGGACGTCGACGGCGCCGAGGTCCTGGATGGCGTCGAGCCGCTTGACGATGACGTGGCGATGGGAGAGGTCGACGGCGCCCTTGCCCAGGCAGGTGGTGACGAGCATGGGCAGCATCTCCGGGGTGAGGCCCACGGCGACGGACAGCGAGAAGAGCAGCGCGGAGACCCAGTCACCCTTCGTGGCGCCCGAGACGACGAACACCACGGGCAGCATGGCGAGCATGAGGCGCATGAGCAGGTGGCTCGTGGACTTGATGCCCGCGTCGAACGAGGTCTCGCGCTTGCGGCCGACGAGCGTGCCGGTGGCCTCGCCGAACATCGTGCGCGCGCCGGTTGCCACGACGATGCCGCGTGCGTTTCCCGAGATGACGGTGGAGCCCATGAACGCGAGGCTTGCGAGGTCGGTGAGGACGGCGGCGCTGGCGGTGGCCGTGGTGCTGGCGTCTGCGGCCAGGCTCGCGCGCTTCTCGACGGGCTCGGACTCGCCGGTGAGCGAGGCCTGGCTCACGAAGAGGTCGCGGGCGGAGAAAATGCGCAGGTCGGCAGGGACGACGTCGCCCGAGGAGAGGTGCACGACGTCGCCAACGACGATCTCGTCGGTGGGCGTCTCGTTGCCGCCGTCGCCGTCTCGCTCGACCTCGGCGGTGGACTCGACCATCTCGGCCAGCGCCTCGGCGGCCACGGTGCTCTTCTCGTCCTGAATGAAGCGGAGCACGCCCGAGACGAGCACCATCGTGCCAATGATGAGCGGGGTGGAAAGGTCTCGGTCGGCGCCGGTGGCGAAGATCCAGTCCGTGAGGACCGAGACCGCCGCGATGAACACGAGGATGTAGGTGAAGGGGTCCGCAAACGCGGCGAGCAGGCGAAGCGGCAGCGGGCGCTTGGTGGCCTGGGCCACGGCGTTTGCTCCGTAGAACTCACGGGCGGCGTCGACCTGCTTGGAGGCGAGGCCCTCCTCGGAGCTGCTGAGCTCGGCGAAGAGCTCGGGCATGGTAGCGGTTGCGGCGTGGCGCAGCCACTGCTGCTGGCCGGCCGCCCGGTTGCCCCTCCTTGCGGGGCTCTGGCTGTTCTTGTCCACGCGGACGAAGAGGTTGCGCATCGTCATGGCGCACCTCGCAATCCCGGGATACGAGAAGGGCCCCGGCTAGACGCCTGGGCCCTGGAGGCACATCATGTGCGACCGCGCGACGGCCTGCGGCTACGCGCGACGAGCGACCGCCATCCCGAGGGCGGGCGCCTCCTCCACGGACTGTGGGACCTGGGTTCTGCGACTGTGACTGTGACTGGAACCTTCGGACATGGGGCACCTCCTTGGTGTCTGGGCATGTGGCCGTCTCGATGACATGGGCATGATAGCAAAGCGGGGCGAGTCTGTCTGTAAGGAAATTGCAAGGGCCAATCGCTGAGTGGTTTATGGCGCTCTCGTTCATGCTGCCTTCACAACCATGCTGTAATCGACGCGGCTCGTACCTGCGACTTTGTTCGTTCTCATGCGAAAAAACAGCTGTCAGGTTTTGTCAGGTTCCTGTTGGGTGCCGATGGGCCGCGCGCTCTTGAAGGGCGCACGCATCCCCTAGCATTGACTCGCTGTCTTGCGAAAGGGGAGGGACCAACATGCCACCCGTCCTCGCGGGCATCTCCGCGTTTCGCTTTTATCGCGTCCCGCCTCAGGTGCTTGGGCTGCTGCCACCCATCTCCCAGGCGCGCGACGTCCATCGCGAGGGACTCTATTCCCATCCTCTCGTGTGTGGCGTGCTTGGACTGCCCCTGTCTTGTCTAGCTCGAAGTCGTGCGGCCAGATCGAGTTCCAGGGGTATTGATTGGCAGCTTGTCCAAGGCGATCTGCCCTTCGGCTCGATTGTTGAGAGCGACCTCGGCCTCCGGGCGGCGAATCCGGGGCTTACCTTGCTCACGATGGGGAGAAAGCTGACGGTTACAAAGCTTGCGCTTGCGGCATATGAGATGACGGGCTACTTCTCCGTGTTTGAGCCGCCCGCTCATATCGAGCGCATGCTTGCGGATTGCCGAGCGGATATCGCGGCCCGCGTGCCTTGCCTGTGGCGACGGGTGATTGATTCCGCCGGAAGGCCAACGAATCTGTGGCAGAGGAAGCCTCTTGTCGAGATTGGCGAGTTGCTTGAGTTCTCCAAGGCCGCCTCTGGAATTCGCGGCGCAAAGAAGCTCGAAAGAGCGCTTTCCATGGTCAACGGGGTTGTCGCGTCACCGCTAGAGGCCCAAGTGAGTGCTTTGCTGACGTTTCCCAAGGCCGTTGGCGGCTGCGGACTTGTAGGGTTCGAGAACAACAGACGAATCGAGCTGAGCTCTTCATCACGGGCGATGGCGGCTCAAGGTGTTTGTTATGTCGACCTGTTTCATGAGGGCGTTGAGGGAGGAAGACCTCTTTCGATTGAATGCCAAGGCATGGTTGCGCATGCCTCGAACGAGTCGGTCCTCTCTGACGCAGATAGACTGGCCGCACTTCAGCGAATGGGCCATGACGTTCTGTTCCTGACGAGTAGGCAGCTCAGAGATGCCAATCGACGCGAGGAGATGCTTCGATTTATCGCCGAGCGTGTGGGCCAGAGGTGCCCGGTTCCAGACGCTCGTACCATTCGGGCTCAAAACGCCCTATTCGCCGAACTCTTTTCGAATTGGACGACGCTATTCGATGGATAGTGACGGCATATTGTGGGACTCGCGTGCTAAGTGAGCGGGCAAAACGCGCCTGCGTGAGTAGGGTGAAAAACGGCAGCTCGTTTAGCAGGACTTTTACGAGCTAAAAATTGGGGACTACTCAGAGAGTTGGGTTTTGCCCGCTCACTTAGCGAATTGAATGTGTCTCGTGGCGCTCTCGAGGCACGAAAAAGGCCGGTGGCCCATCGTGATGGGCCACCGGCCTTGGCGTTTCAAGCGGTTTTGCGAGCGGCTAGGCCTCTTCGAGCTCCTTGGCGTCCTGACGCTTGCGGATCTCGGGCAGGATGAAGCCCAGTGCCACGAGCACGAGCGGCGTCACGACGTTGAGCACCATCGTGAACGGGTCGGTCGAGTACATGCCCAGCACGCAGCAGGCCAGCGTCACGAGGAAGCACCAGCCGCCAAGCACCATGCCAAGCGTCTTACCCTTGACGAACTTGTACTCGGCGTCGAACGCACCGTCCCTCTTGAGCATGAAGTAGGCCACGAACACCCACAGGTAGCGCAGTGGCATGCACACGGAGTTGAGCTTGTTGAGCTGCGTGAGCACCGCGGCCGCGCCGGGCACGACGATCTGGGCGAGGATGATGGACCCGCACAGCACGACCACCATCTTGATGCCGTTGATGTAGGCACCCTTGTCGTTCTGCTTGAGCAGGCCCTTGGGCACGAACTGGCGTGTGTTCTCGTCGCCGAGCAGCATGCGCAGCGGCGCGTCAATGGAGACGACGAGCGTCGAGAACTGGCCGATGGCGTTGCATGCAGCGTAGATGATCATGAGCAGGTTGCCCACGCCGTAGTAGTTGCCAAGCCTCTGGAACGCCCAGTACGCGCCGTTGGCGACGTAGGAGTTGAAGTTGGCGTTCACCTCGGCCGGGTCGAACATCATGCCCATGGCCACCGTGCCGAGAAGGGCGCACACGAGCACCATGGCCACGGTGAAGATGATGGCCTTGGGGAACTGGCGCGCGGGGTTGCCGGCCGTCTTGTTGACGTAGGGGCTGATCTTCTCGATGCCTCCCACGGCGAACACGAGGATGGACAGGTTCGTGACGTAGGTCCAGTCGAACGTGGGGACGAGCTTGTCGGGTGACAGGTCAACGGACAGGTAGCCGCCGGCGGGGTTGATGGCGGGCGCCGCGAACATCATGAGGATGAACAGCAGGCTCATGACGAACATGCTGGACCCCGCGATGGTCGCGAGCTTCTTGAGCGGGTTGAGGCCACGGCTGGCAACCCAGCAGAACAGCAGGAACACGCCAAGCGTGGCGAGCTGGATGCCAAGCGTGGGAAGCGAGTCGTACACCTCGTGGTTCTGGAACACCATCCAGCTCAGGGCCTTGAGGCCGCCCGAGCCCTTCGAGGCGATGTAGGAGACGTGCACGGCCCAGTACGTCCAGCCTGCGAAGTAGGCGAGCTTGGCCGTTGACGTGCCCTTGATCCAGGACGTGACGCCGCCGCCCTCGTTCTTGAAGGCGCTGCCGAGCTCGCCCACCATCAGGGCATACGGGATGAAGTACAGCACGAACATGAGCAGCCAGGAGAAGATGACCTGGGTGCCGTTGAAGTACATGAAGCCGTTCGCGACGTTGCCGAAGCTCCACAGGGTCGAGAACGCCATGAAGCTCAGGACATACCACTTGATCTTGCTACCGTTGTCTTTTTGCATAAACACCTCTTTCAGCATGGAAATAAGAATTATAGCAGATTGCGTTTCGATTATGTAAACACACTGCGTCAGACGGCGTAAATGCGTGGCTGGGCGGCCATCTCTCCATTTTGGTATTGGATATACGCCAAGAATTCCCCAAACCTTGTCTCAACAGTCTCTTAATATTTGCACGCTAGAATGGCCGCGTTGCAGACCGCAGAAGACGGGGGAGACATGAACATCACAGACAACATCGCCTACGTGGGCGTGAACGACCATGACATCGACCTGTTCGAGGGCCAGTACGACGTGCACAAGAACGGCATGTCGTACAACTCCTACGTTGTGTTCGGCGCCGAGAAGGTCGCCGTCACCGACACGGTCGACGCCCACTTCGTGGACGAGTGGCTCGGCAAGCTCGACGGCGCGCTCGCCGGCCGCACACCCGACTACCTCGTGGTCCACCACATGGAGCCCGACCACTCGGCCGGCATCGCCACCTTCATGGAGCGCTATCCCCAGGCGACCGTCGTGGCGTCTGCCATGGCGTTCAAGATGATGGCCGCCTACTTTGGCACGGACTTCGCCGACCGCAGGGCCATCGTGAAGGAGGGCTCCACGCTTGACCTGGGCGGTCGCACGCTCACGTTCGTGGGCGCGCCCAACGTGCACTGGCCCGAGGTCATGTTCTCCTACGTTCCCGAGGACAAGGTGCTGTTCTCCGCGGACGGCTTCGGCAAGTTCGGCGCGTTGGACGTCGAGGACCCGGAGGGCTGGGCCTGCGAGGCGCGCCGCTACTACTTTGGCATCGTGGGCAAGTTCGGCAAGAACGTTCAGGCCGTGCTAAGTAAGGCCGCGGGCCTGGACATCGAGCACATCTGCCCGCTGCATGGCCCCGTGCTGTCCGAGAACCTCGGCTACTATCTGGACCTCTACAACACCTGGTCGAGCTACGAGCCCGAGGACAAGGGCGTGACCATTGCCTACTCCTCCGTCTACGGCAACACGAAGGCTGCGGCCCTGGAGCTCGCCTCGGCGCTCGAGAAGCGCGGCCAGACCGTCGCCACGTTCGACCTCGCCCGCGACGACATGGCCGAGGCCGTGGAGTCGGCGTTCCAGTACGACCGCCTCGTGCTCGCGAGCATCACCTACGCGGGTGGCATCTTCCCGCACATGAGCACGTTCATCCACACGCTCGCCGAGCACGCCTACCAGAAGCGCACGGTGGCGCTCGTCGAGTCTGGCACCTGGGCTCCCATGGCCGCGAAGGTCATGCGCGCGCAGGTGGAGCAGATGAGCGACATCACGCTTGCCGAGAACGTCGTGACGGTGCGCGGAGCCGTTGACGATTCGGTGCGCACCCAGATCGAGGCCCTGGCAGACGAGCTTGCCCGTGTAGAGTAGGGCGACAACAGGGACGAGAATCCCGCGCCTGCGCAGACGCCGCCACGGACGTTCGCGCAGGCGCCTTTTCATGCGCGGCGCCGCCCATGCGCCGCCGACCTCGAGAAGGGAAGAACGTGAGCGCAAAGACCGCCTCGACCGCCGCCGACCTCTCAAGGCCCATGCGCCTCCTGTGCGTGGGGCTGCTCGTGCTGCTGGGCTTCTCGCTTGGCTGCTCGGAGTTCATCGTCATCGGCATCGAGGGAAACATCGCCGACGCCTTCTCCGTGTCGCTCGCGCAGGCCGGTGAGCTCATCAGCTCGTTTGCGATCACGTATGCGGTCCTCACGCCCGTGCTGGCGATCGCGACGGGGCGCTTCCGGCGCTTCCAGCTGCTCGTGGGCTATGCCGCCGTGTTCTGCGCGGCGAACCTCGTGCAGGCCGTGGCGCCCACGTTTGCCGTGCTTCTGCTCTCGCGCGTGCTCATCGGGGCGGTCTCGGGGGCGTTTCTGGCCGTGGGCGTCACCTACATCCCCGAGCTCCTGGGGCCCGAGCGCATGTCCATGGGCATCTCGGTGGTCTACGCGGCGTTCTCCGTGGCCATGGTCATCGCGACGTCTGCCGGCAAGATGGTGGCCGAGCTGCTCACGTGGCGCGTCGCCATGTGGGCGTCGCTCATGCTCGCGGTGGTGACGTGCGCCCTGCTCGTGGCGCTGCTGCCGCGCGAGGGCGCCACGGACGAGCCGGCGACGATGGCCGAGCAGGCCGGGCTTCTCGCCGAGCCGCAGATTGTCACGGGCATCCTGATCTTTGTGTTTGGCGTGGGCAGCGTGTACGTGTTCTACGGCTACGTGACGCCCTACCTCGAGCAGGTGCTTGGCCTGTCTCCCATGGGCGCGTCGGCCGCGCTCATGGGCTATGGCGTTGTGTGCTTCTTCTCGAACCTGCTGTCGGGCTGGGTGGACGCACGCTTTGGGATGAGGGCGCTCGTCGTGACGTTTCCCATCCTGGCCGCGCTGCTGTTTGGCCTGTGGGCGCTGGGTCCCGCCATGCCCGCCGCGCTTGTGGTGGTCATGGGGATCGCGCTGCTCATGTATGTGGCGAGCGTGCCGTGCATCTCGGCGTTCATGGAGACGGCGCGTCGCAGCCATCCCAAGGCGCTCACGCTCGCGAGCTCGCTGGAGCCCATGTCGTTCAACATCGGCATCGCGTTTGGCACGGCGGTGGGCGGTGCCGTGGTGAGCGGCCCGGGTATCGCGAGCGTGGGCCTCGTGGGCGGGGCGTTCGCGCTCGTGGCCCTGGCGCTCGTCATCGTGACGCTGCGACTGCTCAAGCGCCGCCGCTAGGGCGCGCGGCAGCCTGCCCCATTTGTTTGATACTTCCGGCCCGGATGGCTTGGCGTGGTCCCGCTGTCCGGGCCGGCTGCTATGCTTCTTGCGGAAAGCCAATCGCAAAGGGGGAGCCACGTGATACAGGCCGCATTCTTTGACATCGACGGCACGCTGCTGAGCAACAGGACGGACCACGTCATACCGCAGAGCACCAAGGACGCACTCGTCGAGCTGCGCCGCCGCGGCGTGAAGTGCTGCATCTGCTCGGGCCGGCCCAAGGCGCAGCTCCCGTGGTGCATCCGTGACGGGTTCCCCGGCTTCGAGGGAGGCTTCGACGCCTACGTGGTCCTCACGGGCTCGCTGTGCTACGACGCCCAGGGCGTCTACGCAGACACCCCCATCGACCACGAGATTGCCGAGCGCTTCGTGGACCTCGTCGACGAGGGGCTGTTCGACTGCCTCACGCTCGACTCCGAGGGCGCCTTCGCGAACCGTGACTCCGAGAAGGTCCACGAGCTCACGCGCATGGTTGCCTACGACTATCCCATTCAGGACATCCACGAGATGCTCAAGCGCCCCATCTACCAGTTCTGCGCCTTCCTGCCGCCCGAGAGGCAGCACATCGTGGAGGACGTCATGACCGACTGCATCGTGACGCGCTGGTGCGACCTGTTCTGCGATATCGTCCCCGTCAACAGCAGCAAGCCGGCGGGCGTTCAGGCGACGCTCGACCACTTTGGCATCCCGGACGCCGAGACGATCGCGTTCGGCGACGGCGGCAACGACGCCACGATGCTTCAGTACTGCACGGTGGGTGTGGCCATGGGCAACGGCGGCGCGGAGGCAAAGACGGCCGCGGACTACGTGACCGATGACATCGACCAAGACGGCATCGCCAAGGCGCTGCGCCACTTTGGCCTCATCGACTGACGGGACAAGGGGCGGGGCGCCGGAAGCGGCTTTACTTGCCCCATTCGAGAAGGGAACCTCCATGAGCGAGTTTGACGTGCTGGCCGCAAAGGCCGAGAAGGACTTTGACCTGGGCGAGTTCGCGCGTACCGTGCGCACGTGCCGCAGCTACCGCCGCTTCGACGAGGGAGACCCCATCCCCGAGGCCCTGCTCATCGAGCTCGTGAACCTGGCGCGCACCGTGGGCAGCGGGGCCAACCGCATGCCGCTGCGCTATCGCATCGTGAGCGCGGCCGCCGAGCGTGATGCCGTGTTCTCCCAGCTCAAGTGGGCTGGTGCCCTGCCCGAGTGGGACGGTCCCGAGGCGGGCGAGCGCCCGACGGGCTACATCGTGGTGTGTGACGCGGGCTATGGCGCCACGACGCAGGTGGATGAGGGCATCGCCGCCCAGACGATCGTGCTCGCGGCAACCCAGGCGGGCTATGGTGGCTGCATGCTGCACGCGTTCAACAAGGCCGGCGCGACGCAGGCGCTGGGCCTCGAGGCCGCCGGCGTGGCGCCGCTCATGGTCATCGCGCTCGGGCGCCCCGCCGAGGACGTCCGCCTCGAGCCGCTCTCTTCCTCGCCGGACGGCTCCACGAACTACTGGCGAGACGAGGCGAGCGTGCACCACGTGCCCAAGCGCTCGCTCGCAGACGTCCTCGTGTAGGGCGTCCCAAAGGGACGTAGCCCTTTGGGACGCCTCCGGCGCCTGGCTCTCGCCTAGCCGAGCGACTCCAGCCCGAGCAGCGCCGCGCCGATGGCCCCGCACAGCTGCGAGTCCTCGTGCGTGGCAACCGGGGCGCCAAGGACGTCCTCCAGCGCGCGCACGACACCCACGTTCTGGGCCACGCCGCCCGTCATGAGGTAGGGAGGCTCGGCCTTCACGCGCTTGGCGAGCGAGGCGGTCTTTCCGGCGACGCTCATGTCGAGGCCGTGGACGATGTCGGCGATGGGGGTGTCGTCCGCGACGAGCGAGACCACCTCGCTCTCCGCAAACACGGTGCACATGCTCGAGATCTTCACGTCATGCTTCCAGTCCAGGCCCACGCGGCAGAACTCCGCAAGCGACAGCTCCATGGCGCGTGCCGTTGCCTCGAGGAAGCGACCGGTGCCGGCGGCGCACTTGTCGTTCATGACGAAGTTCGTGACGCCGCCCGCCTCGTCGAGGTGAATCACCTTTGAGTCCTGGCCGCCGATGTCGATGATGGTGCGGGCATCGGGCGCGAGGAAGTGCGCGCCGCGCGCGTGGCACGTGATCTCGGTGATCGCCGAGTCCATACCCTCGATGGCGTTGCGACCGTAGCCCGTGGCGACGCGCAGCGTGAGCTCGTCGTTGGTGAGGCCGGCCTGGCCGAGAACCTCGTCGATCGCCCTCTGTGCGCCCGTCGAGGCCTTGGCGCCCGTGGGAACGATGACGCTCGCCACGATGGTGCCGCTGCCGTCCACGATGACGGCGTCCGTCGACGTGGAGCCCGAGTCGACGCCCAGCACGTAGACGGGGCCGTCCACGCGAACGCGCCCGGCGTCGTCCGTCTCGGCCATGCCGTGGAGCGTCTCGTCGAACGCCTTGAGACGCGTCCTGAGCTGGCCCGCGCTCTGGCGCGTGCCGTCCGTCTCGATCTTGAGCATGGGAACCTCGCTTGCTCGCGCGGCCTCGAGGTACTCGAAGCCGTAGTAGTCGCAGAACTTCATGGTGTGGTAGATGACGCCTTGCTGGCCCCTGGCGCCCACGAGCGCCTTGCGGGCTGCCACGTCGTCCATGCGCATGCAGGGCAGCTGGCCCAGCAGCGCCTCCGCGTACCAGTCGAGGAAGCGGTCGAGGTCGCTCGCCTCGCCATCCTCGTCGGCGCAGGCGTGGCAGTCTGGGCGCGGTGCCCTCGCGAGTGCGGGCGGCGGGCTCGTCACCTGCCGAAAGCCCGTGCACGTGCCGTTCTCCACGTGCAGTGACAGCTCGTCTCGGCACGTGTCCACGAGTGAGAGGGGCGCGTGGGCACCCAGGAGCGTCACGCGCTCGTCCGTACGCGGCACGGGTGGGTCAAAGCTCGCGAGCGCGGCGTCGAGGGAGAACTCGCGGCCGCTCCAGGCGGCAAACGCATCTGCGAGGCGCGCGAGCTCGCCTCGAAACCTCCGCACCTCGCGCGGGCCCCTCAGGTGCGGCAGGTCGAGAAGCCACAGGAACTCGACGCACCCCTCGCGCTTGACGATGTCGTAGACGCGGCGCATGACGTCGCAGCAGCTCGTGAGCACGAGTGCGTGGACGCTCGGGTCAAGGGCGTGGGCGAGCAGCGACTTGCCGTAGCCGCAGAGGTTGGGGTGTGCCAGCTCGTCGGCGTGGTCGAACGACTCCGCCTCGTACGTGCAGGGCCAGCAGCCCGCGCCAAAGCCGGCGAGCAGCTCGACGGGGACGTACTTGCACGGGTAGTGGACGACGAGGTCCTCCTCGGCGTCTCTGGTGGTCGGTGCCATCTATCGTGCCTCCTCTCGGCGCGTCTCGAGCATCTCGAGGAAGGCGCCCATGCGGGTCGACGCCTGTCCCTCGGCGTTGTTCGAGCGCTGCACGCAGTCTCCGTCGAGCACGAGCGTGGGGATGCCGGCGTTCTCGAGCTCTCGCTTTGCGAGCTGCGAGATGCCCATGGTCTCCTTGCACCCCCAGTGGCAGAAGCACACGACGCCGTCCGCCCCCGCGGCCTGCGCGATGCGGCGCACGCGCTCGACGCGCCGCTCGCCGGGGCCGTTGAACACGTTCTTGATGAGCCGCTCGGCCATGGCCTCCCACGGCTCGTCCGCCGTGTGCGCCCAGGCAGGCGTGCTGCCGTCATGGCGCCACTCGCCGTCCCTGAGGCCCCACCCCTCAAGGCTCACCTGGTCAAAGCACATGTCGCTCACGACGACCTGGGCGCGCTGGTTGTAGTCCACGAGCTTCTGCAGGGACGCCGAGAAGAACGGGGCCGTGTGCATCCACGCAAGCGACAACCCCTGGTAGCCCTCGACGCGGGCGAGGTCGTCGAGCTGCTGGCGCGCCATGTCGAGCGTGTCCTGCGTGCCAAGGGCGATGTGGGCGGCGAGCGCCTGCTGCATCTCGAGGCCCATGTCGTTGTGAAGGAAGCGCCTGCGCCTCAGCGGCAGGCCGCGGACGAGCGCGTCGAGCGTCTCCTGGGAGCGGGCCACGTGGGTGCGCAGCCTCTCCTCGCCGAGCGTGCGGCCGTAGGCCTGCTCGAGCTGCCCTGCGAGCTCGCGGAGCTGGTCTGCCACGTAGGCGCAGGCGTCCTCGCTGTACTCGTAGGGGACGTCCACGTAGAAGTGCGGGCTCCCAAGCTTGTTGGCGAGCCACTTGAACGTGATGTTGTTGGCGTCGCACGCCACGGAGCAGTTCGCGATGAAGCGCGGTGGCTCAAGCGAGCCCGCCATGGCGCTGCCGATGAGGACCTTGTGAAACGAGCAGTACGTCTCGGGAACGCCAGCCTGCTCGGCCGCGCGGACGAAGCCCTCCTCGGCCCAGGCGCCCGTCGTGAACTCCGCGAGCGCCTCGGCGATGAGGGGGCGCAGGCCAAGCGCGAGGAAGAGCTCGTTTGGCATGAACATGCTCGTGAGCACGGCATCGTTTGGCCGGTCGAGCGCGCCCGTGACACTCTCGAGCGCGATGCGGGCGCCCATCTGGCCGCTGCGGAGCTGTCGGGCCTCCGGAAGGTGGCGCGTCTGGAAGCGCTTTGCCGCAAACCCCGTGTGCAGAAGCGCCGCGGCGCGCCTGGGATGCTCGTCGACCATGCCCGTGACCAGCTTGCCAAAGCGATCGACGACCTGCGTCCCCATGCTGGGCCTGTCTGCCATGCCATGCCTCCCCGTAAATTAACAGCTTTACATAATATCGCCCCGCCTCCCGTGGTCAATTGGGAGGCGGGGCGATGGGGTGGGCACGTGAACCGGGGTGGCGATCGCCTGTGCCCAAAGGCGTCACGGACCCAAAGGGCTTTGACGCCTGGGCCTGGGCAAGCCGGGCGCCGGCGCTACTTCTGGCTGGCGATGAGCTCGCAGACGTCGAGGTCGAGCTTGCTGGCCTCGATCTGCTCGCGGCCGCCGAACACGCACATGCCGCGGGACTGCCCAAGCTTGTCGAGCGGCTTGGCGAGGGCACGGACGTCGCCCACCGTGGTCTCGAGCATCTCGCGGCGGATGCGCTGGCGCCACTCGGGCGTGCGCCCAGAGAGGCGGGCTGCGTCGAGCCTGCGCCCGAGCGAGCGGGGCTTCACGGGCGCGTCCATGCCGGAAACGCCCGCGACGATGAATCCGTCGAGCTCGGCGGGCGTGGGGTCCCAGGCGGCGATCCACTCGGCCGCGCGCTCGAAGCGCTCGACGGTGGGGTCGACGGCCGGGTCGCGGTAGGAGTAGAACTGCAGCAGCGAGTCGGCCGTACAGCGGAAGCCGCAGCCGTAGGCGCCGCCCAGCACGCGGACCTCGTTCCAGAGGTAGTCGTAGCTGAGCGCCTGCGACGCCACGCGCCAGGCGCCGTTGAGCGAGGTACCTGCGGGGACGCCCGCCATGCCCTCGCCCACGTAGCAGACGTTCGAGGGCACGACGAACGCCTCGGCACGCGCGTGCGGCTCGGGCACGACGAGCTCGCCGGCTCCCTGCGCCGCATTCGACAGCCCAAGGTCTGCGGCGGCGTCCCAGAACGCGTCGAGGTCCGCCTCGTCTCCTGTGAAGCTCATCTCGCAGTTTCCGCGCGAGAAGATCCGGCGGCGCAGGTCCTCGAGCTTGGCCACGAGGGCGTCCACGCGCACGTCGAAGTTGGCGAGCAAATCGCACAGGAAGCGGTAGAAGTCCACGCCGCCCAGCTGCTCGGACACCACGGAGCTTGCGAGGAACTGCGAGCTCACGCGCGAGAGCGCCGCCGCGTGGCCGCCCTCGACGAAGGCCTGCTCCATCCCAACGCGCCGCTGCTCGAGGATGTCGCGGATTCTCTGCGTGTCAGCGAGCCTCGTGGAGCCCCACACCTCGGCGGGCAGCTCGGCGAGCCAGCGGGCGTTCTCGGACAGGGCGCTTGCGCCCACGACGAACTTGGGGCGGGCGCTTTCCGGGTCGTTGTCGGTGCTGTAGACCTCCGTGAAGAACGACAGGCCGCCGAGCTTGGCCTCGCAGATGGTGTCGAGGTCATAGGCGCTGTGCTTCTCGGTGTCGAGCTTGCCGAGGAGGTTGGCGAGCACGCTGACGTAGGGGAGCTCCTCGAAGCTGACGCCGCCCAGGTCGAAGTACCAGTACGCGTAGCCAATGCGGTGCGCGTCGATGAGGTGGTGATAGCACGGCACGAGCGCCTCGACCTTGCGGGTCTTGGGGTCCTGCGGCCCCTCGCCGATGTCTGAGAGTGACAGGTGCGGAAGCGTGGCGAGCGCCTCGGGCGTGTCGGGCGCGGCCTGCTCGGCGTGCAGGGCCTCGGCCTCGGCGGCGATGGCGGCCAGCTCCTCGTCCGTGAGCGTGGCGCGCTTCTCGGCCAGGCGGCGCATCTCGGCCGACTCCTCGCTCGTGGCGGTGGGCACGACCTCCACGCAGCAGCGGTGGTCGTTGTGGCAGACGGCCTCGTCAAGCAGGTGCTCGAACCCGCCGCAGGCCACCTCCTCGCGGATGTGGGCAAGCGCGTCCTCATAGCGCAGGTAGCTCGTGGCGTCATCGTCGCTGTACAGCCAGCCGCTCATGGCCTGGATGGCAAGGCCCACACCGTCCGGGTAGCCAAAGTCGCCCTCGCGCAGGTTGAACTCGGCCTGGGCGATGGAAGCCTCGAGGTTGTCCTGGCCAAGGCCCTGCTCCACGAGGCGCGCGCATGTGTCCTCCACGAGCTTCTCGAACTGCTTGGCCACGCCGGGCTTGGCACCCTTGAGCTCGAAGATGAGGCACGGCTGCAGGATGCCGTCGTACAGGTAGCCCAGCACGTCGCTGCCCAGGCTGCTCTCGAGCACCGCGCGCTTGAGCGGCGCCTCGTTGGAGCCCACGAGCGCGTCGACGAGGATGTCTGCCGCCAGTACCCGCTCGCGCTCGCCAGCCTTGGCGAAGACGTAGGCCACGCCCGCGCAGGCGTTGTCGGGCGTGGTCTGCATGGGGACGCTCAAGAGGTCGCACGTGCGGGGCGGGCAATAGGGCAGCTCGTTGGGCGCGCCTGCCGTGCTCGGGCGCGCGGCGTCAAAGCGCGTGCCGAGAAAGGCGAGCTTCTCCTCGATGTCGAGGTCTCCGTACAGGATGGTGTAGGAGTTCGCCAGCTGGTAGTGGCGCTCGTGCGTGCGCAGGAACTCCTCGTAGGTGAGCGTGGGGATGGCCTCGGGGTCTCCGCCCGAGACGAAGCCGTAGGGCGTCTGCCCGAACAGCGAGCGCATCATGCCGTTGATGAGGATCTCCTCGGGCGTGGACAGGGCGCCCTTCATCTCGTTGTAGACGACGCCGTTGAGCGTGAGGGGCGCGTCTGGCTGCGAGGCGGCTACCTCGTAGTGCCAGCCCTCCTGCTCGAAGATCCGCCGGCGGTGATAGATCGCCGGGTGCAGCACGGCGTCGAGGTAGATGTCCATGAGGTTCTCGAGGTCGCGGTCGTTCGTGGAGGCCACGGGGTACATCGTCTTGTCCGGGAACGTGAGGGCGTTGAGAAACGTCTGCATGGAGCTCTTGAGCAGGTGGACGAACGGCTCCTTGACGGGGAAGCGGTCCGAGCCGCACAGCACGGAGTGCTCGAGAATGTGGAAGACGCCCGTATCGTTCGTGGGCGGGGTCTTGAACGAGATGGCGAACGCCTTGTTGTTGTCGGCGCAGGCGAGCCACATGACGCGGGCGCCCGTGGCGTTATGGCGAAGGACGTAGGCGCAGCCGGAGAGCTCGGGCAGGGGCTCGGCGCGCTCCACGGTGAAGCCTGCGTGGGTGGTTCCGGCTGCGAGCGCCGGGTTGGGGGTGGCGAAGTCTTGGCTCATGGTGCTACCTTTCTCATTGTTTGCAAGAGACTGTAGCACGCGCCGCGGACGATATTTGCCCCGCGCGCGTGGCGGCGCCTGGGTGCGCCGAGCGTACTTCCGAGCCAGGCGGCCGGACGGATGGGACGGCCCAATGGCTTCTTCGAGCAAGACGACGCGTGGCGTGGTGGCCACACTCATAGGCGGCACTTGCTGGGGGTTCTCGGGCACGTGCGCAAAGTTCCTCATGGATGGCTACGGGGTGGACCCCGTGTGGATCGTGTGCGTGCGGCAGTTCTTTGCGTCGTGGCTGTTCCTGGCGGCGGCCGCGGCCGTGCCGGGGGACCGCAAGCGGCTGCGTGACCTTGTCCGCGAGCTTGGCCGCGGCTGGAGGACGCTGGCACTCGTGGCCGTGACGGCCGCGTGCATGATGGTGAACTCGGTGTGCTACATCGTGACCGTGAAGGTCACGAACTCCGCGACGGCGACGGTCCTGCAGACGCTCGCGCTCGTCGTGCTCATGGTCTACAGCTGCGTGACCGCGCGGCGCGGGCCCAGGCGCCGCGAGCTCGCGGGTCTCGCGCTTGCGCTGGGCGGCACGTTCCTCATCGCGACGGGAGGAGACCCCACGCACCTCGCGATGCCTGCGGTGGGCCTCGCGTGGGGCCTGGCGACGTGCGCCACCTACGCGCTGTACAGCGCCGTGCCGGAGGGGCTGCTCAAGCTGTGGGGGAGCCCGGCCGTGAACGGCGTCACGATGCTTGCCTCGGGAACGGTGCTGCTTGTGGCGACGCGCCCGTGGGAGAGCGTCCCGGCGCTCGATGCCGCCGGCGTGGCGGACGTCGTGGCGATCGTGGTCGTGGGCACGTTTCTGGCGTATGCGCTCTACATGCAGGGCGTCAAGGACCTGGGACCGCTGCGCGCGAGCATGCTCGGCACCTCCGAGCCCATCGCCGCCACCGTGTTCTCGATGCTGTGGCTGGGTACGGCGTTTGCACCCACGGACCTCGCCGGCTTTGCCATGATCATCGCGATGGTCTACCTCACGGCATAGAAAACGAGCCCAAAGGCGCCGGAGGCCTTTGGGCTCGCATGAGTGACTGTCTTGCGTGAGGGGCTGTCTACAGGAAGCGGTACTGGACGGCGCGCACGCCCCACTCGCTGGCGCTCGAGCAGCCGAACGCCTTCCAGCAGCCGCCGGCCAGGTCGAGCACGCGGCCGTAGGCGGCGAATCCTCCCACGTCGTTCACGACGGCGGTGATGGTCTTGCCGTTGTAGCGAATCTGGACGGAGCGGCCAAGCAGGTAGCGCTGGCTCAGCGGCACGGCGACGGACATGGAGTCGTCCGTGAGCTCGTCGCCCGATGCCGTGGCGTTTCCGCCCGTGTTGTTGTCGATGGAGTAAGCCGAGGCCATGCCGATCATCCACTCGCCATCGCTCTTGACCTCGGAGCCGTCCGTGGCGCTGGGATTGCTCGGGGTGCTTGCGGCGGGCGCGCTCGCCGCCGGGCTCGAGGCGGCCTGGCTGGAGCCAGAGACGGCCTGAGACTGGGCCTGTGTCTGCGCCTCCGCCTGGGCCTTGGCCGCCGCCTCTGCGGCCGCCTGCGCGGCAATCTGGGCGTTGAGCTCGTCGAGTGCGGTCTGGGCCTCGGTCATGGAGGTCTGGGCCTGCTGCTGCTGGGCGCTTGCCTCGTCCTTGGCTGCCTGAAGCGTCTGCTGGGCAGCGGAGAGCTCGCCCTCCATCCGGTTGAGCTCGGCCAGCGCGTCGGTGTTGGAGCGCTGAACGGCGTTGAGGTACTGGTAGGTCGTGAAGAAGTCAGCGAAGCTGTCCGAGGAGAGCAGCAGGCTTACGAGCCCCGGGGTTCCCTGCTGCATCTTGTACAGCGAGCTCAGCGACTGCTCGGCGCGTTCGCGCTGCTCGGGGAGCTTGGCGTTGACCTCATCGATCTTTGCCTGCGACTCGTCGATCTTTGCCTGGAGCTCGCTCACCTTAGCGGTGGCATCGCCGTAGGCTTGCGTTGCCGCGTCGACCCTGCTCTGGAGCTCGTCGGCCGTTGCGGCGTAGGCGCTGGCGGGTGCGAGCGCGCTTGAGCACAGGAGTGCCGCTGCGAGGCCGGCCACGATCGTGGCGCGTGCCTTGGCGTGGGCGCTGCGAAGTCTCATTCGGTTCCTGTCGTCTGTCTGAGGACCACGCGTGCCTGCGGCCCCTTCCTGCCTGGGGCCTGGGCCCCGCCCGAGACGGGCACTTGACCCCTCCGCGGTAGACATACGACAAGAATTGTATCGCGCGTTGGCGCCTCTACACACATTTACCAGGTTCGGGCATGCCGTCTAGCTCGAGAAAGAAGGGAAGACGCCCCGGCGGGGCGCCCTCCCGGCTGGTTGTATGCTCATGTCTTGCGGACGGTCGCCCGCGCGGCTCCGCTACTTGACGACGAGGATGTCGCACGCGGTGTTGCGCAGCAAAAACGTCGAGATGGAACCAAGCAGCGCGTACTTGATGCTCGAGAGGCCGCGCGCGCCGCACAGGACGAGGTCCGGCTTCACGACGTCGAGCATCTCCTCCTTGAGCGTCTCGCGGATGCGGCCGGTCTTGACCTGAACCTCTACCTTGGGAATGTCCGGGTTCGCCTTGGCTTTGGCCACGAGCTCGGCGATGGAGTCGCGGAAGGCCTTGTCGAGCCCGGGGATGAGGTCGGTGGGGTAGGAGCCGGACGTCTCGAGGATCGTGGAGTCGATGACGTGGCCGATGTAGAGCTCGGCGTTGTTGTTCGCCGCCACGACGATGGCGCGCTCGAGCACCTTGTCCTGCTGCTCCGTGCCGTCCAGGGAGACGAAGACCCTCTTGTAGCCCATGTCGTTGAGAGTTGCCATGATGAACCCCTTCTCTGTGTGACCGGCGCCCCGGGCCCGGTCCGCTCGGGCGTCTCTAGGTGGTGGTATACCCAGTCCCGAAATTTGCGGGCGCGGCGCCGCCGTCCGGCGTCATGTGTCGGTGGGCGGTGTGTGAAGGTCCGTCTCTGTCGTCGTGTCCGCGTCATAATGGGGCGCTGCAGACAAGGGGTGCCTCCGCCCCGCGGCAGAAAGGCTCGCATGAACATCATCGACCTCATCAAGTCGGCGTTCCTCGGCCTCGTCGAGGGCGTCACGGAGTGGCTGCCCATCTCCTCGACGGGCCACATGATCCTCGTGGACGAGTTCGTGAAGATGGACGTGTCCGACGAGTTCTGGAACATGTTCCTCGTCGTCATCCAGCTCGGCGCCATCCTGTCGGTGTGCGTGCTGTACTTCCACCAGCTCAACCCCTTCAGCCCGAGCAAGGGCCGCGAGGGCCGTCGCGCCACGTGGAATCTGTGGGGCAAGATCGTGCTGGGGTGCATCCCCGCCGCCGCGATCGGCATCCCGCTCAGCGACTTCATGGACGAGCACTTCTACAACTCCTACGTGGTGGCCGGCGCCCTCATCGTCTACGGCATCGCGTTCATCGCCATCGAGAACTGGCGTGCCCGCAAGCGCTCCGAGCTGGCTGTCGAGCGCCCGCGCGGCGCCCACTTTGCGCCTATCGCGGCCGGGCAGGCCGAGCAGGACGCGGACTTTGGCGCCATCTCGAGCATCGGGGACATCAGCTACAAGACAGCCTTTGGCATCGGCTGCTTCCAGGTGCTGTCGCTCGTGCCGGGCACGTCGCGCTCGGGCTCCACGATCATCGGCGGCCTTTTGCTGGGCTGCACGCGCGCCGTCGCGGCCGAGTTCACGTTCTTCCTCGCCATTCCCGTCATGTTCGGCGCGAGCCTGCTCAAGGTCGTGAAGTTCCTGCTCAAGGGTGCCGCGATGGGGGCAAACGAGTGGGGCATCATGGCCGTGGGGCTCGTCGTGGCCTTCGCGGTGTCGCTCGCCGCCATCCGCTGGCTCACGGGCTTCGTGCGCAGGCACGACTTCAAGGCGTTTGGCTGGTACCGGATCGCGCTGGGCATCGTCGTGCTCGCGTACTTCCTCGTCGTGGCGCCTGCGCTGGGTCTGGCGTAGGTCCCGCCGCCTCGACGCGTAGCCGAGGCGCCGCGGGGGGAATTGCTGCCCCCTCTATTGGTCTACACTGGGCCTTGACGGCAGCGATGCCGCCCTGACGATGCAACCCAAGGAGGACGATCATGTTCTGTCCCAAGTGCGGAAACCAGATTCCAGACGGCTCGAAGTTCTGCCCCAAGTGCGGCTCCCAGCTCGGCCAGGCCCCGGCCCCTGCCGCGGTGCCCGCGACGCAGCCCGTGGCCTCGCCCTACGTCGCGCCGGTGAAGGCCACGCCCGGCACCGACGTCCTCAAGATTGGCCGCATCGTGGCCGCCGCCGTGGCGATCATCGCGTTCTTCCTGCCGATCGTCTCGTTTGGCGCGTTTGGCATCAGCGCGTCGATGAGCCCGATGCAGATGGCCGCGGGCACCCAGGTCATGGGCTTTGACATGGACGGCCAGGGCGAGAACTTCCTGTTCCTCGCCATCGGCGTGCTCGCGCTTGTCTTGGCGCTGCTGCCCGGTCGTGCGGGCGCCATTGGCGGCATCGTGTCCGGCGTGCTCACGATCGGCTTTCTGCTGCTGTGGCAGAACCAGGCCATAGGAGACGCCGGCTCGTACGCCACGCTCGAGATTGGCTTCTACCTCTACCTCCTCGCGGGCCTCGCGCTCGCGGCGCTGGGCGTCGCCTCGCTCGTGAAGAAGTAGGACTGGTCACAGACTTTGTGCCGGGCGCGCGCCGACCCCCTTGCGGGGCGTCGGCGTGCGCCCCTTTTCTGTTCGCCACGGTGGCGCGGACTTCTTGTCCGGGATGGCGGCTAGACTGGTAGGGCTCAGATTTGGGGCCCGGCCTTTGAGCCCCGCATTGGTGACGAGGGGCGGCCGGGCCGCCACGGACACGGGAGACGCGCGCATGACGCAGGGAACGAACAGAAGGACCGCCGCAGACCTCACGCTGCCGATCTTTGCCGCGCAGGGGGCGGAGCCTGGCGCCACGTCCGCACCGTCCGTGTCCGCGCGTCCCGCCTACGTGCCGCCCGTGGCCACGATCGACCTCTCGGGCCTCAACCCCGCCCAGCGAGAGGCCGCCGAGTGCACGCACGGGCCGCTTCTCGTGCTGGCCGGCGCCGGCTCGGGCAAGACGCGCGTGCTCACGTACCGCATCGCGCACATGATCGCCGACGAGGGCGTGCGCCCCTGGCAGGTGCTCGCCATCACGTTCACGAACAAGGCCGCGGCCGAGATGCGCGAGCGCCTGGGCGCCCTCTTGCCCGGCGGCACGCGCGGCATGTGGGTGTGCACCTTCCACGCCATGTGCGTGCGCATCCTGCGCGAGGACGCGGACAAGCTGGGATTCCGCCCCAACTTCACCATCTATGACGATGACGACTCCAAGCGCCTCGTGAAGTCGATCATGAGCGACCTGGGGATAGAGCCCAAGCAGTTCCCCATCAACGGCATCCGCTCGCGCATCTCGAGCGCCAAGAACGCGCTCGTGCTGCCCGACGAGTTCGAGGGCCTCGCCAACACCCCGCCTCTCACGGCCGCCGCCCGCGTCTATCGCGAGTTGCAGGCTCGCCTCGAGCGCGCGAACGCCATGGACTTCGACGACCTGCTCATCAACGCCCACAGGCTTCTGAGGGACCACCCGGACGTGCTCGAGAAGTACCAGCGCCGCTTCGTCCAGATCAGCGTGGACGAGTACCAGGACACGAACCACGTCCAGTACGAGATCACGAACATGCTCGCCGCCGCGCGCCGCAACCTCATGGTCGTGGGCGATGACGACCAGTCCATCTACAGCTGGCGAGGCGCAGACATCCAGAACATCCTCGACTTCGAGAAGGACTACCCGGACGCCAAGGTCGTGAAGCTCGAGGAGAACTACCGCTCCACGGGCCACATCCTGAACGCCGCGAACGCCGTGGTGGCCAACAACAGCCGCCGCAAGGCCAAGCGCCTGTACACCAGCCGCGGAGACGGCGAGCTCGTCCAGGCCTACCAGGCAAGCGACGAGCGAGACGAGGGCCGCTGGATCGGTGCCCAGATCGAGAAGATCCACGAGACGGGCACGAGCTATGACGACATGGCCGTCTTCTACCGCACGAACGCGCAGAGCCGCATCCTCGAGGACATGCTGCTGCGCGCCGGCGTCCCCTACAAGATCGTGGGCGGCACGCGCTTCTTCGACCGCGCGGAGATTCGCGATGTCATGGCCTACCTCAAGCTCGTCGTGAACCCGTCAGACGACGTGAGCGCCCTGCGTGTCGTGAACACGCCCCGCCGCGGCATCGGCTCCACAAGCGTGGCGAAGATCCAGAGCTACGCGCTCACGCACGGCATGCCCTTCCTCGCAGCGTGCCAGGCGTGCGTGGCCGAGGAGGGCCTGCTCACGGCCAAGGTCCGCAACGCCCTCGGCCAGTTCACGAGCGTCATCGAGCGCGCGCGCGCCAAGAGCGGCGAGCTCGCGCGCGTCGTGGAGTCCATCGTGGACGACGCTGGCCTCATCGCTGCCCTCGAGGCCGAGCACACCGTCGAGGCGGACGGCCGCATCGAGAACATCCGAGAGTTCCTTGGCGTCGCCCAGGAGTTCGACGAGACGCACGACGACGTGGCCGAGACGCTCGAGAGCCTCGCGCAGCTGCGCGAGGCCGGGGCGCTTGACGCCGTGCCCGGCGAGGTGGGCCTGCCGGCCGAGCTCGCCCAGCCCGTCGACCCCAACGTGACCGTGGCGGCCGAGAAGCTCCCGGCGTTCATGGAGTGGCTCGCCCTGCGCAGCGACCTCGACGCGCTCGCCGGCTCCACGAGCGCCGTGACGATGATGACGGTGCACTCCGCCAAGGGCCTGGAGTTCCCCGTCGTGTTCGTCGCCGGCATGGAGGAGGGGATCTTCCCGCACCAGGGACATGAGGACGACCCCGCCGGCGTCGAGGAGGAGCGCCGCCTGGCCTACGTCGCCATCACGCGAGCCGAGCGCCAGCTGTTCCTCACCTACGCCGCGACGCGCCGCACGTACGGCACCACGACGGCCAACCCGCCGAGTCGCTTCCTGCGCGAGATTCCCGACGATGACATCCAGCTCGTGGGCGTGGGCTCGGAGGGCTTCTCGGGCGTGGGCTGGGAGAAGCGAGGCGACCGCAGGGGCACGTACGGCAGCGGCACCCAGGCGTATGGCGGCGCCGTGTTTGGCTCGGCCACGCGCTCTGCCGGCGGCAACGCCCAGGAGCGCTTTGGCGGCGTGACGTTTCGCGCGGGTGCGTCTGGGTCGGGCCGCGGCTCGAGCGTGCCGTTTGGCCAGGGACTGCCGCTGTCTG
>UMHQ01016838.1_pt1 | contig 27896 bp, 24 predicted proteins | sample 1965531 | NCBI WGS metagenome assembly UMHQ01 (sample SAMEA4836098, study PRJEB28245) | human gut metagenome | biome: gut microbiome; material: fecal sample | place: Denmark | collected 2008 | reverse complement strand
TACCCTGGCGGCTCCACCATTCGCGTGAGCGCTACCGGTCGGTAGTTTATACGTTCCTCGCCCGACTTGTGGATAGGGGTCGGTGCGGGGCGGGGGCTTCGCGCATAAAAAAACACCGCCTCCGGGCGGTGTTTTTTCTCTTATTTCGTGCCGAAGATGCGGTCGCCCGCGTCGCCGAGGCCGGGGACGATGTAGCCGTGGTCATTGAGCTTCTCGTCCATGCCCGCGACGTAGATGTCCACGTCCGGGTGCTCGGTCTGCATGCGCTCCACGCCCTCGGGCGCGCCTATGATGCTCATGAGCTTGATGTGCTTGACGCCGACTTCCTTCAGGAACATCGCCGCAGCAGCCGCGCTGCCGCCGGTGGCCAGCATCGGGTCGACGATTATCGCGTCGCGCTCCTGGATGTCGGGCGGCATCTTGAAGTAGTACTTCACCGGCTCGAGCGTGTTGGGGTCGCGGTAGAGGCCGATGTGGCCGACCTTCACGTTCGGCATCAGGGCCACCATGCCGTCCACCATGCCCAGGCCCGCGCGGAGGATGGGCACTATCGCCAGCTTCTTGCCCGCTATGTGGCGGCACTTCGCAACAGCCAGCGGGGTCTCGACTTCGACGTCCTCCAGGGGCAGGTCGCGGGTCGCCTCGTAGCACATCAGCATCGCTATCTCACTGACAAGCTCACGGAAGGCCTTGGAGCCTGTGTTCTTGTCGCGCAGGATGCTCAGTTTGTGCTGGATAAGGGGATGGTCGAATACGTGCACATTGCTCATGGGGGTTCGTCTCCTTTTATTCTTTTATCTCTGCGACAGTCTGGCCTGCCGCTCCCGTTCTGCCTGGGACAGCCGCAAATACACCGGCAGCAGCTCCGAAGCCGGGGCCGGGGTCTCAGTCTCCGCCGCGCGGCACACGCCGTAGGCGCTCTGCTGCGTCAGCGGTTCCGGGGCCAGGGTGCAGCTGATGCCCAGCTCGCCCAGACGATTATAGCACAGCCGCGCGCCGTCTCCAACAAGAAAAACACGTTTTTCGCATTTTTCCAGCTCCGCGGCCAGCTCCTCTATCGCTATCGCCCGGTCGGGAACAAGACGGACCGGTTTGCCGTCTCTTATCTCGAAGACCGCATTGTATATCTGCTGGCGCCTCGCGTCCATGCAGCAGCAGACGCGTGTGCCTTCGCCCGCGGCGACGCCGTTCCAGGCCATGGCCGCCAGCGTCGAGACGCCTATCGCCGGCTTCTCCGAGCCCCAGCACAGCCCCTTCACCGCCGCCACGCCTATGCGTATGCCCGTGAACGAGCCCGGCCCGCGCGCCACCGCAACGGCATCCACGTCCGCGAGCTTCGTCTCCGTGTTCTTCAGCAGGTCCTCGACCATGGGCAGCAGCGTCCGGCTGTGTGTAAGGCCCGAACACTGGCTATACTGAGCTATGAGCTCCCCGTCCCGGCAAAGCGCGGCCGACGCCGCCTTTGCGGAGGACTCCAGTCCGAGTATCAGCATGGGCTCACTCCCCCTCTATCCTGATGCGGCGCGAATTCTCGCCCGTTTTCTCGAAGACGACGCGGATCTCGTCCCCGTAGAACGCGCCCTCGACGTTTTCGCTCCACTCCACGGCGCAGACGGCGCCGCGGGCAAGGTAGTCCTCCCAGCCGATGTCCCAGAGCTCGTCCGCCGAGGCGAGCCTGTACATGTCGAAGTGTATGAGCTCCCGCGCGCCCAGGTATTCGTTAACTATTGTGAAGGTGGGGCTGGAGACGCGGCAGTCTATGCCCATGCCGCGGGCCATGCCGCGCACAAAGGCCGTCTTGCCCGAGCCGAGCTCCCCGTACATGGCCACGACGGCCCCGTCCGGCACCGAGGCGCCGAAGCGCTCCCCCGCAAGTTCCGTGTCCCTCTCGCTGTTTGAAACAATCTCCCGCATATTCCGCCTCCTTTTTTCTGCGGCTACTTATTATACACCGGCTTCGGCGTTGCGTAAAGCCAAAGAATATGCTATAATCCCATATTACCACATTTCCCTGTACCGAGGTGAGCGCCTTGAAAAAAATCCTGCCCCAGCTGCGCGACTTCGTGCGCCGGGCGGACATGTTTCTCTTCACTGTCAGCGTCATCTGCGCGCTTTACGGCATAGTCGTAATCGCCAGCGCGACCAAATCATACGAAAACGGCTCGGCCCAGTTCGTCATAGTCCAGACCCTGGCTCTGGTGCTCGGCATACTGCTCTTCATAGCGATGACCGTCATCGACGTGGACATCTTCGCCCAGCACTGGACCTGGCTCTACGGCCTGAGCGCGCTGCTGCTTTTGTCACTCATCCCCTTCGGCGCGGTGAGCGACACGGGCAACAACGGCTGGCTCCGCTTCTTTGGCATAGGCATCCAGCCCACCGAGATCGTCAAGCTGGCCTTCATAATCGTCCTTGCAAAGCAGCTCGCCTACCTCAAGGACTATAAAAATCTCAACTCCGTCACCTCCGTCGCCCAGATTGTCGGCCACTTCATCCTCATGTTCGGCCTCATTCTGGTCACGGCGCAGGACCTCGGCAGCGCGCTGGTGTACTTCTTCATCTTCGCCGTCATGCTCTTCGTCGCGGGCGTCAAGATCTACTGGTTCATCATGGGCGCGGCGGCCATCGCCTGCATGGTGCCCATCTTCTGGACCTACTTCCTCGAGGACTATCAGCGCAACCGCATCCTCGCGCCCTATGACTCCAGCATAGACCCGGACAACACGGGCATCAACTGGCAGCAGAACCAGTCAAAAATTGCGCTCGCCTCCGGCCAGCTCACGGGCACCGGCCTCGGCGAGGGCACGCAGAGCCAGTCCAACGCCATCCCCGGCAAGCACACGGACTTCATCTTCGCCGTCATCGGCGAGGAGCTCGGCCTCATCGGCGCCTGCCTCGTGCTGCTGCTGCTCATGATAATCGTCGTCCGCTGCATCCAGGTCGGGCTCCGCTCCGGCAGCACCATGAGCATGCTCGTCTGCTTCGGCGTCACCGCCACCGTCGTGTTCCAGACCTTCGAGAACGTCGGCATGTGCATAGGCATCGCCCCCGTCGTCGGCATCACGCTCCCCTTCTTCAGCTACGGCGGCTCCTCGCTCTTCTCCATGTTTGCCGCCATGGGCCTGGTTTCGGGCATAAAATACCGACCAAAACCAGCCCGAGCGTCCATATATGGCAGATAGTTGAAATAAAACTTAAATTTTGAAAAGCACAAAGGCCTGGCCTTTGTGCTTTTTGTGCCTTTTGCTCACATCGCTTTAAACAAAAATCGTCCGTGTTCACAAATTTTTCACAATCTCCGATTTAACGCATTGCATTCCTGAAAGAAACGTAGTATCATCATCCGCATAAGCCCGATTTTTTTGGGGGACCCGAGGGACAGACACAGTCCCGACGGTTAAAAATTTGGAGGTGCTTATCCATGCTACCGATCCTTGCAACATTCGTAATCTTGCTCGTCTTCGGCATAGGCGACATGGTCGCCACGAAGACAAAGGCTATCGTCTCCATGCTCTTTTTCTCCTCGGTGCTCTTCTTGGCCGGTTTCTGGACCAAGGTGCTGCCGAACACGATGTTTGACGACTCCACCCTGCTGCTCGTCTCCGGCGTGCTGGTCTCCATGCTGCTCGTCCACATGGGCACCACCATCAAGCTGCGCGACTTTGCCGACCAGTGGAAAACCGTGATCATCGCGTGCATAGCCTGCATCGCGATAAGCCTCGGCATCTACTTCATCGGCGGCCTCATCGTCGCGGACAAGAACTACGTTGTCGTCGGCGCGCCCATCCTCTCCGGCGGCGTCGTCGCCACCATCACCATGCAGACGGCCGTCGAAGGCCACAGCGTCGAGCTGGGCGTGTTTGCGGCCCTCGTCATGGTCGTGCAGGGTTTCGTGGGCTACCCCGTCTGCTCCCTCTGCCTGAAGTCTGAGGCCAAGCGCGTGCGCAGCCTCGTCGAGTCCGGGCAGGAGCTCAAGGGCGTCACGGCGAAGATCGTCACCGACGCCGCGCCCAAGAAGCGCCTAATCCCCTACATCCCCGACAAGTACAACGGCCCCAACATCATGATGGCCAAGGTCGCCTTCTTCGCCTTCCTCGCCACCATCACTGCCAACGCGATAAACGGCTGGATCGCCTCCACCTTTGAGACCGCCTTCTCGATAAGCGCCCTCATCTTCGCCCTCATCTACGGCATCATCGCCAAGGAGCTGGGCTTCATTGAGGAGAACCCGATGAAGCGCGCGGGGGCGGACGGCTTCATGCTCGTCGTCGTGACCCTGTCCATCTTCACCAACCTCGCCCAGTCCACGCCTGACATGGTCGCCGGCATGCTCTGGCCCCTGCTCGTCGTCGTTGTCACCGGCAGCATCACCTTCCTCGTGATCTCCACGCTGGTCGGCAAGATCTTCGGCGTGAGCTGGCAGATGAGCTGCGCCATCGGCAGCACCTGCCTCTTCGGCTTCCCCGGCACCTACATCGTCACCAACGAGGTCGTCAACGCCACCGCCGCCAACGACCAGGAGAAGCAGCTCATGCTCGACCACATGATGCCCAAGATGCTCATCGCCGGCATGGTCTCCGTCTCCATCACCAGCATCCTGATCGCGGGCTACATGGCGAACCTGCTCGTCTTCTGATAATAACGAAGCTCAATAATGGGGAGACGGACACCGTCTCCCCTAATCCCATATTTTAAGTTAGAAAGGACTAAACATCATGGACATCAGAGCCAGAGCTCATGAAATATCCGATGAGATGCTCTCCTGGAGGCGCGATTTCCACGCCCATCCGGAGCTGAGCAACAACGAGTTCCGCACGACGGAGAAGATAGTAGAGCTCCTCAAGAGCTTCGGCTGCGACAGCGTTGAGCGCCCGCTGCCCACCGGCGCGGTCGCCATCATCAAGGGCGCCAAGCCCGGCAAGTGCGTCGCCATCCGCGCGGACATCGACGCTCTGCCCGTCAAGGAGGAGACCGGCCTGCCCTTCGCAAGCCAGAACGACGGCGTCATGCACGCCTGCGGCCACGACACGCACATCTCCATGCTGCTCGCCACGGCCAAGGTGCTCTGCGGCATGCGCGACCAGCTGCCCGGCACTGTAAAGCTCATCTTCCAGCCGGGCGAGGAGAAGGCCCCCATGGGCGGCGCTCGCCCCATGGTCGAGGCCGGCGTCATGGAGAACCCGCACGTCGACGCCATCATGGCCACCCACATCTCGCCGGGAGGACCCAAGGTCGGCGCCGTGAGCATGTATAACGGCATCGCCACCACGGCTTTCGACCTCTACAACGTCAAGGTCACCGGCCAGAACGCCCACGGTTCCCAGCCGCAAAACGGCCACGACGCCATCCTCGCGCTGGCTCAGTTCATCGTTAACGCCCAGCAGATCGTCGCCCGCCGCGTCAACCCGCTCAAGACCGCCATCGTCTCCATCGGCGTCATCAAGGGCGGCGAGGCCGTCAACATCATCCCCAGCACCGCCAGCCTTGAGATGGTCTGCCGCACCTACGGCGAGGAGACCCGCAAGGTCATCTACGACGAGGTCATGCGCCTCGCCCGCGGCACCGCCGAGCTGAGCGCCTGCAAGTTCGACGTCGAGCACATCGAAGGCTACGGCTCCGTGGTCAACGACCCCAAGCTGCTCAAGATAGGCGCCGAGGCTGTCGCCGAGGCCCTCGGCCCGGACTACGTCGACAACCTGGAAGAGCCGCTCTCCTTCAGCGAGGACTTCAGCTACTATGGCAACGCCACCGGCACGCCGAGCCTGTTTTTGCTGCTCAACGCCGGCTACCTGGGCGACGCGCCCCACTCCCTGCACGACGCCCGCTGCACCTTCCAGGAGGAGGCGCTCGAGTGCGGCGTCACGGCGATGGTCGCCACGGCCCTCAAGATACTCGAGAGCTGAGTCAGCAGCACCGCACACAGCAGAATATTAGATGAGAAATGACCGCCTCGCCGAGCGAGACGGTCATACCGTCGCCCGACACACGCCGGGGCGCGTGCCCCGAGGAAGGAGAACACTATGGCTGACATCAAGAAGCTGGCCCATGAGGTCTATCCCTACGTCGTGGAGATGCGCCGCGACTTTCACCGCCACCCGGAGGCAAGCTTTGAGGAGTTCCGCACCACAAAGCGCATCGCCGAGGAGCTCGACAAGATGGGCATCCCCTACCGCCTCTTTGAGCCCACGGGCCTTGTGGGCGAGATAAAGGGCGGAAAGCCCGGCAAGTGCATCGCCCTGCGCGCGGACATCGACGCGCTCACCACCACCGAGAAGACCGGCCTGCCCTACGCCTCCGAGAACGAGGACTATATGCACGCCTGCGGCCACGACACGCACACCGCCATGCTGCTGGGCGCGGCGAAGATACTCTCCTCCGTGAAGGACGAGCTCTGCGGCACGGTCAAGCTCATCTTCCAGCCCGCCGAGGAGCTTGCCAGCGGTGCGAAGTGCATCGTTGAGCAGGGCGTCCTGGACGGCGTGGACGCCGCCTTCGGCCAGCACATCTTCTCCCGGCGGCCCGCTGGCTCGCTCTCGCTCTCCGAGGGTACGCTCCACCCCGCCGCCGACTACTTCAAGCTGACGGTCACCGGCAAGGCAAGCCACGGCGCGCTCCCCGACGAGGGCATCGACGCCACCGTCGCTGCCTCGGCCATAGTGCTGGCGCTGCAGACCATATCCAGCCGCGAGTTCAGCCCGCTCGACCCCATCGTCGTGACGGTGGGCACGCTCCACTCCGGCGCGCGGTTCAACATCATCTCCGGCGAGGCCGTGCTCGAGGGCACGGTGCGCATCTTCAACAAGGACATCCACCCGCACATGCCGGAGATCATGGAGCGCATTGCCAAGCAGACCGCCGCGGCCTACCGCTGCACAGCGGAGCTCGACTACCAGTTCAAGACCGAGATCCTGGTCAACGAGCCGCACATGACGGCCATCGCCCGGGCCGCGGCCGAAAAGCTGGTGCCGCCCGAGAAGATATTCCCCTTCCAGCGCAACATGGGCGGCGAGGACTTTGCCGAGTACACATCCCACATCCCCTGCGCCTTCGTGGCCCTCGGCGGAGGCGGCGACGCCCCGCAGCACAGCGACATGTTCTGCATCGACGAGAGCGCCATGGAGACCGGCTCCGCCCTCTACGCCCAAGTGGCCGTCGACTACCTCAACGGCTGAGTAAAACAGACCCAAAAACGCCCCCTGTGGGGGCGTTTTTTGTTTTATGAGAAGCGCGCGCCAAAAAAACCGCACCAGCCCCCTCCCCCAAGTCGGGCGAGGAACGTCCCGCCCACCGACTGGTAGCGCTCACACGAATGGTGGAGCCGCCAAGGTAAAAAAGCGCCTTTCTTTGGCGGCTCGACACCGTTTCTTTGGGCAAGCACCAAAGAAATGGGGTCGAATCGCAGCAGAAGCTAACGACCACCTCCCAACGTATCGGCGCACACGTAGAAACCCAAAATAAAAGGGGGAACCCCCGGCGAGGGTTCCCCCTTAGACCCCCTCCTGCGCTTAAATAAGCACAAGGGGGTTCCGCGCTCTGCGGAGCGCGGGCAAGGGCTCTGCCCCTGCACCCCGCCGCCTTTGAAAAGGCGGGCGAAACTTTTATTCGTTTGGGATCACTGCTTCTTTTTGAGCTTATGCTTATTGCCCTTTTCGTCGACGATATAGGTATTTTCAAGCACATTTACTGTGCTTTTGCGCCAATCCTGGAGATACTCGGCGCGCAGCGCGGCGCGCTCGGTCAGCTCGTCGGGCGTCAGCTCGCGCTCTCGGGAGAGGCGTGTCAGCTCGGATATGCGGTCCATCTTCTCCTTATCCATGGAGCACCTCAGTTCTTCAGCGAGTGTATCGGCGCAGGTATGCGTCCGCCGCGGCGCACGAACTCTGCGCTCGAGAACGGGTGCACCGCCATAACCGGCGCGGAGCCCAGCAGCCCGCCGAACTCCACCGTGTCCCCGACCTCCATGCCCGGAGCCGGGATCAGGCGCACCGCCGTCGTCTTCTGGTTTATCATGCCGATGGCCGCCTCGTCCGCGATGATGGCCGCGATCGTCTCCGCGCTCGTCGAGCCCGGCACCGCTATCATATCGAGCCCCACCGAGCACACGCAGGTCATCGCCTCCAGCTTGTCCAGGCACAGCGCGCCCGAGCTCGCCGCCGCGATCATGCCCTCGTCCTCCGACACCGGTATGAACGCCCCCGACAGCCCGCCGACTGAGGAGCTCGCCATGACGCCGCCCTTCTTCACCGCGTCGTTCAAGAGCGCCAGCGCCGCCGTAGTCCCGTGCGTGCCGCAGACCTCCAGGCCCATCTCCTCCAGTATCCGCGCCACCGAGTCGCCAATGGCCGGCGTCGGCGCCAGCGACAGATCGACTATGCCGAACGGCACACCCAGCCGACGTGACGCCTCCTGCGCCACCAGCTGGCCCATGCGCGTCACCTGGAACGCCGTCTTTTTGATGGTCTCTGCCACCACGTCGAAGCTCGCGCCCTTCACGGCCTTGAGCGCATGATGCACCACGCCCGGGCCGGACACGCCGACGTTTATCACACGGTCCGGCTCCGAAACGCCGTGGAATGCGCCCGCCATGAAGGGGTTATCCTCCACCGCGTTGCAGAACACGACGAGCTTTGCGCAGCCGAATCCGCCGCGATCCGCCGTCAGGCGCGCGGTCTCCTTCACCGTCTCGCCCATGAGCGCCACCGCGTCCATGTTTATGCCCGCCTTTGTCGAGCCTATGTTCACGCTCGAGCACACCAGCTCCGTCTCCGCCAGCGCCTGCGGGATCGCACGGATGAGCCGCATGTCCGCAGGGGTCATGCCCTTCTGCACCAGCGCGGAAAAGCCTCCGACGAAGTTCACGCCCGTCTCCGCCCGCGCCGCGTCCAGTGCCTTTGCAAACGGCACGTAATCCTCCGTCTCCGACGCCCCCGCCACCAGCGCAATCGGCGTCACCGAGATGCGCTTGTTCACGATGGGGATGCCGAATTCGGCCTCTATTTCCTCGCCGGTCCGGACCAGGTCCTTCGCCGAGCGCGTTATCTTGTCGTATATCTTCCGGCACGCCGCCTTGGCGTCCGTGTCGCAGCAGTCGAGCAGGGAGATGCCCATAGTCACCGTCCGCACGTCCAGATGCTGCTGGTCTATCATCTCGATAGTCTGTAAAATCTCGCCTCTGTTTATCATAGCAAAACCGCCTCAGATCTTGTGCATCGCGTTGAAGATGTCCTCGCGCTGGGCGCGGATGTCGAGCCCCAGCTTTTCGCCCTCGGTGCGGAGCAGGGCCGTCAGCTCGGCGAAGGGCACGGAGCAGCCGGAGGCGTCCACGAGCATTATCATGGTGAAGTACTCCTGCATGACCGTCTGGCTGATGTCCAGCACGTTCACTCCCCGCTCGGCGAGGATGCGGCTGACGTCGGCGATTATGCCGACCCGGTCGTGGCCTATGACTGTGACTATTGCTTTCATCTTTCGTCCTCCTCAGGTCATCGTGCCCAGCTCGTCGAGGTTCTTCTCGAAGGCCGGCATGAAATGCTCCAGAAAATAATCCGCCTCGGGCAGGTGCATGTCCTCGATCCTGCGCCTGGTCTGCGCCTCGGCGCTGACGAACTCGAGGTTGCCCGCCTTGCGCTCCTCCACGCACTTGATGTACGCCGAGAGCCTGTCCGCGGCCTTGATTAGTGCTTTGACGTCGTCCCCCACTTCGCCGCTTATGAGCGGTGCAAACTCGCTCCTCAGCTCCACCGGCAGCATTTCTATCAGCTTTGACGCGGCGGCGCGCTCCACCTCGTGGTAGGCCTCGCTTATGCGGCCGCTGTGGTATTTGATGGGCGTCGGCATGTCGCCGGTGAGTATCTCTGGCGCGTCGTGGTAGAGCGCGGCGGCGGCGAGATAGTTGGGGTCGCAGGGCTTTTTGAACACGTTGCGCCGGATGAGGCCCAGCGCGTGGGCCAGCACGGCGACCATGTGGCTGTGCTCCTGCACGTTTTCGGGTATGCTCGAGCGCATGAGGCCCCAGCGCTCTATATAGCGCATGCGGGATATCAGCGCGAAGAAATCACTCAAACAGACTCGCCTCCTCTGCCTCGTCCACGGGGATGGGGTCGCGCACCACGCGCTTGGTCATCCAGCGCCTGGAGAAGTATCTCGGGTAATTTAGCAGTATGCCCAGCGTCCAGCCGAAGGGGATGTTCAGCCAGCAGGCCGCGTAACCGACGTCGATCGCGTAGACCATGATATAGGCCACGGCCACGCGGAGCGCGAGGGTGCAGAAGCTGGTCATGGAGGTCCACAGCGCGTCGCCCGCGCCCTGAAGGAGGCCCGAGGTGGGCATACACGCGGCGAAGAGGATGATGCAGTAGCTCATCCAGTGCTGATACTCCACCGCCTGGGTGAGCGACTCGCCGCTCAGGCTGAAGAGCTTGGCGAAGTCCTCCGCGAAGATGTAGAGCAAAAAGGCGACGACGAGGCTCATACCCGCGGCCATCAGCGTGCCGTATTTCCAGCCGCTCTTGACGCGGTCGTACTTGAGCGCGCCGACGTTCTGGCCCGTGAAGGAGGCGACGGCCATGTTCGTGCCGAAGATGGGGATGAGCGCATAGCTCTCCATGCGGTTGCCGGCGTTGAAGGCGCTCATCGTGACCTGGCCGAAGCTGTTGACGAGGCGCTGAATGAACACGTTGCCCATGGACACGACGGCCTGCTGGATTATGGCCGGGATGCCTAGCTTGAGGCAGATGCGGAACTTCTCCGTGTCGAATACGAACTCGCTTCGCCTGAAGCGGAAGATGGGGTAGCGGCGCATCATATATACAATGCTGACCGTGGCGCTGGCGGCCTGGGCTATGACCGTGGCCACGGCGACGCCCACGACGCCCCAGCCGAAGCTGATGACGAACCAGAGGTCGAGCACGGTGTTGAGCACGGCGCTGACGCAGAGGAAGTACATACTCGCCCGGCTGTCGCCCACCGCGCGGAGTATGCCCGCCACGGCGTTGTAGATGTACTGGAAGATGAGGCCCACGGCGTAGATGGCGAAGTATTCGACGGCGTAGGCCCGGCTGGCCTCGTCCGTGACGCGCATGAGGCCCACGACCAGCAGCTCCGCGCCGAGGCTGCCGAGGACGGCTAGCGCGGTGCCCAGGCTGGCCTGGGTTATGAGCAGCGTGGAGGCCGCCCGACGGAGCTCGTGCTCGCGCCGCGCGCCGTAGAGCTGGGAGACCAGCACGCCGCCGCCGTTTGCAAGGCCCAGCGAGATGGCCAGGAAGAGGAAGATGAGCGAGGTGCAGCTGCCCACGGCGGCGAACATGGCGTTCGATATCTCCTGCGTCGGCCCGCCGTAGCGGCTGACGACGATGCTGTCCACCGTGTTGTACAGCTGCTGCAAAAACTGGCCGGCCATGATCGGCAGCGAAAAGAGCAGTATCTCCTTCCACTCCGGGCCGACGGTCATATCTCTCCGGTTCAAGTCCTCACTCCCCTGATCTCGTAACGCTCATATTAACACATTCTCTGCCTAAAGTAAATAATAAGCCTTGCAAAATGGCAGATACAGTGATAAAATTCGGGTTTGTGAGAAAATAAGAGGTGGTACTTTTGGACAAGCTGAGGAACGTTGCGATAATCGCCCACGTCGACCACGGCAAGACCACGCTGGTCGACGAGATGCTCAAGCAGTCGGGCGTTTTTCGCGAAAACCAGGAGGTCGAGACCAGGGTCATGGACTCCGGCGACCTCGAGCGCGAGCGCGGCATAACCATACTCGCGAAGAACACCGCCGTGCGTTACGGCGACACCAAGATAAACATAGTCGACACCCCGGGCCACGCCGACTTCGGCGGCGAGGTGGAGCGCATCCTGAAGATGGTCAACGGCGTCATCCTGCTGGTGGACGCCGCGGAGGGCCCCATGCCCCAGACGCGCTTCGTGCTCTCCAAGGCCCTGGAGCTGGGCCACAGGGTCATCGTCGTCCTCAACAAGATCGACCGGCCCGACCAGCGCGTGCTGGAGGTCGTGGACGAGGTGCTGGAGCTCCTCATGGACCTCGGCTGCACGGATGAGCAGCTCGACTCCCCCATGCTCCTCTGCTCCGGCAGGAACGGCACCGCGTCCTACTCCCCCGACGTGCCGGGCACGGACCTCAAGCCGCTCTTCGACACCATTATAAAATATATCCCCGAGCCGACCGGCGACGAGCACGCCCCCTTCCAGATGCTCGTCTCCTCCATCGACTACAACGAGTTCGTCGGCCGCATAGCCATCGGCCGCATCGAGCGCGGCACCATCCACGCCAACCAGGAGATCGCCGTCTGCAACTACCACGACCCGGACGCCGCCCCGAGGAAGGCCAAGGCCGTGTCGATGTACCAGTTCGAGGGATTGCAGCGCGTGCCCGTCCAGGAGGCGACCGCCGGCAACATCATCGCCATGAGCGGCATCGGCGACATCACGATAGGCGACACCATCTGCGCCCCCGAGGCCGTGGAGCCCATCGAGTTCGTAAAGATCTCCGCGCCCACCATGGAGATGACCTTCTCCGTAAACGACAGCCCCTTCGCCGGACGCGAGGGCAAGTTCGTCACCAGCCGCCAGATACGCGAGCGGCTCTTCCGCGAGACGCTCAAGGACGTGTCCCTGCACGTCTCGGAGCTCGAGGGCTCAACCGACAGCTTCGTCGTCGCGGGCCGCGGCGAGATGCACCTCTCCATCCTCATCGAGACGATGCGCCGAGAAGGCTATGAGTTCTCCGTCTCGCCCCCGAGGGTGCTGTACCAGACCATAGACGGCAAGAAGTGCGAGCCCATTGAGCGCGTCGTCGTCGACGTGCCCAGCGAGTATATCGGCGCGGTCATCGAGAAGCTCGGCTCCCGCAAGGGCGAGTTCGTGGAGATGAACCCCGTCGGCGCGCGCACCAAGGCGACCTTCCTCGTGCCGGAGCGCGGCCTCTTCGGCTACCGGAACGAGTTCCTCACCGACACCAAGGGCGAGGGCATCATGTCCTCCGTGTTCGAGTGCTACGAGCCCTACAAAGGCGAGCTCTCGAGGCGCGGCACGGGCAGCCTCGTGGCCTGGGAGCAGGGCGAGGCCGTGACCTACGGCCTGTTCAACGCCCAGGAGCGCGGCGCGCTGTTCATCGGCCCGGGCACGCCCGTGTACGCCGGCATGATAGTCGGCGTCTCGCCGAAGAACGAGGACATCCCCGTCAACGTCTGCCGCAAGAAGCAGCTCACCAACATGCGCGCCGCCGGCAGCGACGAGGCGCTGCGCCTCACCCCGCCGAGGCAGCTGAGCCTTGAGCAGTGCCTGGAGTTCCTCGCCGACGACGAGCTGCTCGAGGTCACGCCCAAGAACCTCCGCCTGCGCAAGCGCATCCTCGACCACAGCCAGCGCATGAAGGCCCTCAAGGGCAACAAGGCGTAAAAGAGAATAAAAAACGCAGGAAGGCGTGAACATGCGCCTTCCTGCGTTTTGCTTTGTGCTCGGTTTATTGCGGGGCATCCACGGTCTCATAGTGCGGAGTGCCGTCCTCGAGTGTCGAGCATTTGAACGCGAAGTGTATCAGCTCCCCGGTGTCGTAGTTCTCGACGTAGTAGCTCACGGTGTCGCCGTTTCGTATCTCAAGGCTGCATTTGTCCGTATACCTGTAGATGTCGTCCGGCCCGCCGTATGAGATGACCGTGCTTGAATCCTGCGTCACGACGCATATGTTGCCCTCGCTCAGCTTGCCGGCGTCCCGAAACAGGACGGCGGCCTGCACGAAGTCGCCCTCGTCCTCGGCCAGGGCATAGTCGATGGCCGTGTACTGGTGGCTGCCCTCCGGCTCATTTTTCACCTCGCAGACCAGCGCCGAGGCCTCCTCCAGCCCGCTTATCAGCGCCGGCTCCTCAGACGGGGCGGCGGACGGGATGTCGGACGGCGGGGCGGTCGGGGTCGTGCTCGGAGTGGGTCGGGGACTCGGCAGCGCGCTTACATCGGGCGCGTCCTCGCCGAACAGCCCGCACGCCGAAAGCAGCAGGGCCGACGAAAGCAGCAGAGCCATCATGGCAATGAGCCTCAGTCTGCGCTTGGACATGATATCTCGCCTCCTGTTCGACTTCTTGACAGCATCTTATCATGGAAAAGTCCGGCGCTTCAACCGATTTTCCAATTTTTAAGCAAATCTTAATGAATATGCCGCTGAAGCAGCTGCTTCAGCGGCATATCCTTTATGCGGAGTAAAAAAGGGGGTCATTCAAGCTCGGTCGAGACCTTGGACGCGTCGTACTCGCGCTCCTTGATGGGCAGCGTTGCGACGGAGCAGAGCACGTAGGAGACGGTCATGGTGGCGATGCCGAGGGAGATCATGTCCATGTCGACCATCTTGCCGATGAGTATGGGGGCGATGAAGGCGCCGAGGCGGCCGATGTTGAAGGTGAAGCCGACGCCGGTGGTGCGCAGGTGCGTGGGGAAGCACTCGCCGATGAAGGTGGCGTGGATGCCGGTCGGCATGCCGTAGCAGACGCCGTAGAGGAGCATGAGCACGAGGACGTTGCTCTCGTTGGCCCACATGGCCAGGCAGAGACCGAATATGGCGGTGCCGATGGTGCCGATGAGGAAGAGCTTCTTGCGGCCGATCTTGTCGGCGATCTTGCTGCCGCCCGCGGTGCCGATGATCATGGCGATGTAGCCCGCGGCGGTGATCCAGCCGGCAGAGGTCATGCCCACGCGGCCCTGGACGTAGGAGGGCAGCCAGGTGATGAAGCCGTAGTAGCCGTAGAAGTAGAGGATCATGGAGATGGACCAGATGATGAAGGACTTCCTCAGCTTGGGGCTGGCCCAGATCTCGGCATAGGCGTTCTCCTTCTTGCCCATGCTGGCGTCGCGCTTGTCGCGGGCGGCCTTGGCGGCGGTGAAGGACAGGGCGTCCTTCATGCAGAACACCATGAAGATGACGGCGAGGATCGGGAGAGCGCAGATGCGGAAGCAGTTTCTCCAGCCGATGCTGTTGAGCACGGTGGAGGACATGACGCAGGCCACGACATAGCCGAAGTTCCACACGGAGGTGGAGACGCCGCTCATGAAGCCGCGCTTGTCGGTGGAGACGAACTCACCGATCAGGATGGAGGCTATGTAGTAGCAGCCGCCGAGGCCGACGCCGGTTATGAAGCGGAGCAGGCCGAAGATGGAGTAAGACGTCAGGAACGAGGTGGCGAACACCGCGCCTGTTGCAAGGATGACGTCCACAATGAGCACCTTTTTGCGCCCTATGCGGTCTGCGATATAGCCCGCGACCATGCCGCCGAGCATCTGGCCCATGAAGGTGTAGGTGGCCAGGGAACCCGACTGCGCCGCAGTCAGGGAAAGCTCGGTCTGAATGGTGCCGAGGCAGACGGAATACATCATCGTTGCGAGACCCGCAGTCAGCATGGATACAAAGGAGCCAAGCAGAGCGTTGCGGGAGTATTTTTTCAGCGATTTTCATCCATTGAGAAATACCAGCCCTTCTGTCACTTATAAATGTTGAACGTGCCCTCGCGGTGCGTCCTCTCGGGCTCGGGGTGTGCGGCGTAGTCCACTATGGCTATGCCCCAGACTATGTGCGTCTCCGGCACGCCGAAGCGGCGCAGGACCGCACGCACGCGCTCATCGTCGCAGATGTCGCGCGCCTGATTTATCCAGCAGGCGCCGAGACCCAGGTCCCGGGCCTGGAGGAAGATGTTCTCCAGCATGCAGCCGACCTCGAGCTTCTGGTTGTCGTTGCCGCGCTCGGTGCAGGCGAGTATCGCCGCCGCCGGCCTGTACATGTTGTACCCGGGCCGGCCCAGCACCTCGCTGAACACGCGGGCGAGGATCTGCACGTTCTCGTGCCCGCTTATCGCGCACAGGTGCCTGGCGTGATCGTGATACGCCCAGGGCGCCGCCAGGCCCGCTTCGATGAGCTGCATGAGCAGCTCATCCGGTACGGGTTCGGCCGTAAACGACCTTGTGCTGCATCTGGTGAGGATGCTGTGTCTGACTTCAGACATCTTTTCAGCTGCCATTATGAATCAGCCTCCGCTGTGTGCGGCCTTCTTCTCCTTTTTCTCCTGCTTCTCCTGGGCCTTCATGGCCAGGAACTGCTTGCGGAAGGGTCCGGTGTACAGTCCGGTCAGCAGCAGGATCATCGCCACCACCGAGAAGCCGATTATTATCCACCAGGCCTTGGTGAAGGATTCGTAGGTCGCGTCAGAGATGATACCGCCTATCATTAGCGGCACGAAGATATTGCCTATCATCATCGCGCCCGCGTAGGAGCCTATGATCTCGTCATAGTATCTTCGGCCGAAGGCCTCGGGGATGAGATAGGGAGCGGTCGCGTTGTCAAGCGGGCCGTTCATGCCGCAGAGGATGACGGTTATCAGCAGCAGCGCGAAGGAGGTGTTGTGCTTCATCAGCACGATGGCGCAGGCGTAGCCGGCGATGGAGACGACGTGCATGATTATGACCATCTTCGGCGCACCTATGTTGTCGCTCATGATGCCCATGAGCAGCATGCCGGCGGCAATGCAGACGGAGAGCACCGTAGCCCAGTCGGAGTATGTAACGGTGTCGAGGCCGACGGGGCCCTTGAAGAAGGCGCCGTTGTAGAAGCGGAACGCAACGCCGGGGAAGGACGAGATGGCCAGGCCGATCCAGAGCAGCCAGTAGCTCTTGGTCTTGCGCGCGGCGGCCAGGGTTATGCCGCCCTTGGCGTCGTTGAGCGCCTTTTTGGCCTCGAGCTCGGCCTGTATCTGCTGGGCCTTTTCCCAGCCGTAGGGCTTGACGCCCATCTGCTCCGGCGTGTCGCGGATGAAGATGATGGTCACGAGCAGCAGGATGAGGCCCGCGGCGGAGTGCGCGCGGTAGGCTACCTGGTAGCCGTAAGCGGCTATCAGCCTGCCGATCACGGGCATGATTATCATGCCGCCGAAGCCGTAGCCGCCCATGATGACGGCCAGCACGGAGGAGCGCTTGTCCACGAACCAGTTGGTTATGACGACGGAAACCGGCGTGGCGCAGGCGAAGAGGGTGACCAGGCCGCCCAGGGTGCCGCAGATGCGCAGCATCCACAGGCTCTCAGCGTAGGAGTAGAGCAGATAGTGGCCGATCAGCAGCAGATCGCCGAAGATGAGCAGCTTCTTGGCGCCGAACTTGGCGAGCAGGGGTTTGAAGAGGAAAACGGATACAATAAACGATGCGGCGTAGGCAAAGGTGAGGTTCCAGGAGATGACGCCCGTGCTGAATCCGGTATGGGCGCTCATCTCGGGCAGCATCATTGAGAATGTGCTGCAAAGTCCCATGCCAAGGAACATTTGCAGGAAACATCCAACGGCAATGAACTTGGGGTTCTGTGTCAGTTTGAGTTTGCCTTCCACAAATATTCTCCCTTTCTTTTCAGACCCGCGTTGCGCGGGAACAACTCACTCGTACAGCTTCTGGTCGTAGGCCTCGCCGAGCAGCTCGCGGGCCTTGTCCTCGGTGAGCGGCGTGTGGCAGCACAGGTGGATGGGGTCGACCATTACCTTGGGTGCGGAGGCGATGAAGTCCTCGCGCTTGATGCCCATCTCGGCGGGGGTCTTGATGCCGAGGCTCCAGACGAGCTGCTTCATGGCGTTGGCGACGTCCTTGGCCACGGTGGGGGACTTGTCGTCGAGGCCGAAGCTGCGGGCGATGAGGCGGATCTCGTGGTCGCAGTCGTTCCTGGTGTAGTAGAGGGCGACGGGCGCGATCCAGGCGCAGCAGTGGCCGTGGGGGACGTGGAAGTCGGCGCCAATGGCGTGGGCCATGGAGTGGCCGCAGTTGCCGTAGCTCTCACCGGTGAGGGCGAGGTAGGCGGCGAGGCTCATGTTGGCGCGCGCCTCCATGTTGTGGGGCTCCTTGTAGACGATGGGCAGGTTCTTCCACGAGAGCTCGAGGGACTTGCCGCAGATCATCTCGGTGTAGATGTTGCTGCGGGTGCAGCAGAGGGCCTCGCAGGCGTGGGCGATGGCGTCCATGCCGGTGATGGCGGTGAAGTAGGGCGGCAGATCCTTGGTCATCTCGGGGTCGAGCAGCACCCAGTCGGCCTTGGCGGCCTGGGAGGAGAGCGTGGCCTTCACGCCCAGGGCGCTGGAGGCGATGATGCAGCTGCGGGTGGCCTCGGCGCCGGTGCCGGCGGTGGTGGGGATGCTGATGAGGCCGGCGTGGCGGGGCAGGTCGGGCCCGTTGAAGTGGCCGACAAAGTAGTTCACCAGAGACTTGGCACCCTCGGGGAGATCCACATTCACAAGCAGGCTGGCAGCCTTGACGATGTCCATAGTGCTGCCGCCGCCCATGGCCAGGAAGCCGTCGACCTTGTTGTCAAGGGCGAGCTGGCGGCACTCGATGACGCCGTCGTCCTTGCCGTCGGAGTAGGAGCATGCATAGCGCACTACCTCTATGCCCTCCTTCTCTATGGAGCCGATGACGGCGTCCACAACCGCAGGATTTATGTTGGCATCATAGCCGGCCAGGACCTTCGTGCAGCCGAGGAGCTTGAACTTCTCGCCGGCACAGAGGGAGGAACCCTCACCGAACTTCACAAGCGGCTTAATAGTGGTCTCAAACGCTTTCATATTTATCTCCTTTCCCTTTTCCCCACGCTCTATTCGAGCGCGATGGCACAATCGTGGGCGGCGGCGACGGCCTGGTATATCATGCCGGGCTTGCTGCTGTCGCCTACGTTAAAGAACTTTTCAACTCCGCACTCGCGCAGTTTGTCAACTTCGGCGGTGTTCGGGCGCACACCGAAGGCGAGCACGATGACGTCGGCCTCTATGGTCTCCTTCTCGCCGGTCTTGAGGTTCTCGGTGACCACGCTGTTGACGCCGAACTCCAGTACCTTGTGCTCAAAGAGCATCTTGACGCCGGACTCCTCGGCGTACTCTAGGTCGAGCTTGTGCTCGAGCAGCGTGGCGTAGGAGCGCGGCTGCATCTCGACGCAGACCACGTCGTTGCCGACGGAGCGGAGCATGTGCGCGGCCTCCAGACCGGTCTGGCCGCCGCCGATGACGGCTATGCGGCGGTTGCGGTACTCGGGCCTGTCGACGAGATAGCTGCGAACCGTGATGACGTTCGGCCCGTCGACGCCCGGGATGGGCGGGACCAGCTCGTTGGAGCCAACGGCGCAGATGACGGCGTAGGGCGCCTCGGCGCGGATGAGCTCGGGGGTGGCCTCGGTGTTCAGGCGGACCTCCACCTTCAGCTCCTTGAGCATGTTCATATAGTAGCCGATGCCGTACTGGAACTCCTGCTTGCCTATCGGCATGCCGGCGACGAGCATCATGCCGCCGATGTAGTCGGCCTTCTCGCAGATGATGGGCTTGAAGCCCCTCTGGGCGAGGGCTATGGCCGCGGCGCAGCCGGCGGGGCCGGCGCCTATGACCATGACCTTGCGGCCGTTGCCGACCTTGGGCAGACTCTCGATCTCCGGCACGAAGGACTCGCGGCGGCAGCGCGGGTTCATTGTGCAACCGCACTCCTTGCGCGGCTGGGCGTAGATGCAGTGCATGCAGCTCAGGCAGTAGCGGATGAGGTCCTCACGCCCGGCGGCGCACTTGCTGACCCAGTAGGGGTCCGCGATGGTCGTGCGGCCCAGGGCGACCAGGTCGCAGCGGCCATCCTTGATAATGCTGTCGACATAGGACGGGTGCTTCAGGTTGCCGCTCGCCGCAACGGGGATGGACACCGCCGCCTTGACGATCTCGGCCAGAGGCACCTTCCAGCCCTCGGCCCTGTGGCCGTCGCCGCTCATGCCCTCGAGCCTGGTGAGGCCGCCGCCGGCGTTCACGGTTATCATGGCCACGCCGACCTTCTCCAATTCCTTGGCGCTGGCGGCCAGGATCTCCGGGGTCACGCCGCCGGGGAGGATGTCGGAGCCGTTGAGCTTCGCGATTATCTCGATGTTGGGATAGCCGGCCTCGTCCAGGGCGCGGCGCGCCTTGCTTATGCACTCGCGGGCGAAACGCATGGAGTTCTCCACGTTCTGCTGGCCGTACTCGTCGGTCCTGTGGTTGAAGTAGGGGCTGAAGAACTGCTCGCCGAGGTAGTTGTGCGCATTGTGCCACTCGATGGCGTCCACGCCGCAGGCGGCGCAGCGCAGGCAGGCCGCGACATACTTGCGCTCGATGTTCAGTATCTCGTCCTTGGTGAGCTTGTTGACTATGGCGATGTCCTGAGCGCGCTCAACGGCGTCGGCGTAGGTGTAGGGCGCGCGGCCGGGCATCCAGGGCTGGAAGGAGACCTTCGCGCCGGCGGCGTGTATCGCCGTGACCGCCTTCTGAAGCTGGGGTATGTACTTGTCGTCTCCAAGGCAGGGCTGGGAGGGCATCGTGCTGGGCCAGCCGAGGTCTATCGGCATGATGCCCACGGTGACCATGGCCACGCCGCCCTTGGCCATTGCTTCATAATAGCGGATATAGTCCTCGGTGGCAAATCCATCTTCACACAGGTAACGCGCCATTGCAGGTACGATAATCCTGTTCTTCAGGACCATTTTGCCAACGCGGATGGGCTCTAGAAAACTGTAAGCCATTTGAGTTACTCCTTTTTAGGTAATTGCTGTTGCAAAAGTGTGTTAATAAACAGCGCAAACTGAAGTCGGACTGCTGCATGATAAAGATTAAATAAACTTGTATGTTTATTAACAGCAGACAGACTTACCCCTGTGCTTCCCGCGCCATACCCCCCCGGCGCGCCTGGTATCACCCCTATTCGCTTTTTCAGCCTTCAAAGCAGCTACATTATAACCTTGCAGTCCCGGCCGACGGGTGGAGCTCACGTGCTCCGGCCCTTTCGACAGGTTCTTCGGTCTTTCGTTTTCAATTATAGCCATCGATAATTATTTGTCAAGCAATTCTTAAATAAACATGCGCATTTATTATCGCCAAATAATTTGGACAGTGTTTGTGCAGTTTTAATCAAATTTCGACTTGCGCTTTTATTTTTCCGATTTTCCAGCTTCTGACGCTTGACTTTTTTGAAAAGGGTGTTACACTAACTTCGTTAATAAACACGCAAATTTAATAACTGCGCTGCCGCACATATTTAACCGCTGCTGACCTGGCCCCTCGATCAATCAAGGCAAAAAGGGGGAGCAATCAATGCAGAAGGAATTTGAGTTTTTCATCACGAAGGTATATCACGGAGTCGGCGCCGCGCGCAAGCTCGGTGATATCGTGAAGAAAGTCGGTGCAAAGAAGGTCATGGTCTTCCATGGCCCGAACGTGAAGGCAGCCGGGCTTGTCGACCCCTGCCTCAAATCGCTTGAAGAGGCGGGGGTTCCCTATGTCGTCTACGGCAAGGTGGAGATCGAGTCCCCGATGCACTCCATAGAGGAGTCGGCGGCTCTCGGCCGCAGCGAGGGCGTGGACACCTGCGTCGCCATCGGCGGAGGCAGCTGCATGGACACCGCCAAGGTCGCCCGCATGCTCATAACCAACCCCGGCACCTGCCGCGACTACACCACCAACATAGGCACGGAGCTCTACCCGAACAAGGGCGCGCACCTCATCTGCATACCCACCACGTCCGGCACCGGCTCCGAGGTCACGTTCACTGCCGTCATGCACGACGTCGAGAACCAGCGCAAGATCTCCACGCGCGACCGCGAGAAGCTTGTCCCCGATTACGCCCTGCTTGACCCCGAGATGACCGTGACCCTGCCCAAGGACATGACCGGCGCCACTGGCCTCGACGCCATGGCCCACGCGGTCGAGGGCTATCTCAAGCCCGAGGCGCACGTGTACAGCGACCCGCTGTGCCTGCAGAGCATGAAGATGGTGTACGAGAACCTCTACAACGCCTGGCTGCACCCGGACGACCTCGAGGCTAGGGACAACATGCTGCTGGCCTCTAACATCGCCATGGGCGGCATGGCCGACGTCGGCGTGCAGATCGGCCACGGCATCGGCCAGGCCCTGGGCGCCTACACCCACGCGGCGCACGGCGTCACCTGCGCCTGGGCCCTGCCCTACGTGGTCGAGCACCTGTGCGACACCGAGGCCCCCAAGATCCGCGAGATAGCCAAAGCCTTCGGTCTGCAGCTGCCCGAGGGCGCCTCCAACGTCGAGGTCAAGGACGCCGTCGTCGGCGCCATCAAGGACCTGAGCGCCGCCGTCGAGCTGCCCATGCCCAGGGACCTCGGCTTCACGATGGAGAAGGACTACGAGAACTTCGTGAAGTTCGTAATGCGTGAGCAGAGGCTGCTGCAGATGTCCGCCCGCCCCGTGACCGAGGAGAACGTCAGGGCCTACATGACGGACCTGCTGCACAGATAAGCGATAAACCAACCGATTCAGAACAGGAGACAGGAAATGAGAAAGCTACTTGAGCCCATCAAAATAGGTAATATGGAGCTGAGGAACCGCGTGGTCCTCTCCGCCATGGCAAAATATTTCTGCACCAACGGCTACATCGGCCGCGAGTACTGCGAGTACTACCGCAACATCGCCCACGGCGGCACCGCGCTCATCATCCCCGGCATCATGTGCGTCGAGCCGAAGTGGTACGGCCAGCACGAGCAGCCCTTCCTGAACGACGACAAGTACATCCCCGGCCTGAAGATGGCCATTGACGCCGTCCACGAGGAGGGCGCCAAGTTCGCCTGCCAGCTCTGGATGCCCGGCCACCTGCCCTACACCCAGGAGGACTACCCGGAGGAGAACGGCCAGAAGATAGCCGCCGTCAACTACATCCCCCGCGAGATGATCCCCGAGCTACAGCAGAAGTACGTGGACGCCGCGGTGCGCTGCGCCAAAGCCGGCACCGACGCCATCGAGTGGCACATGGCCCACAACTACCTGCCCGAGCAGTTCTACAGCCCCTATTTCAACCACAGGACCGACGAGTACGGCGCGCAGAACGTCGAGAACGCCATGCGCTTCTCCGTCGAGGTCATCGACCGCATCAAGGCCGCCTGCCCCGGCGTTGAGGTCATCGCCAAGATGAACGGCAGCGACTTCCACGAGGGCACCGCCTCCATGCAGTGGCTGGGCGACGCGGCCGTCATCCTCGAGCAGCACGGCGTGTCCATGATAACCGTCAACGGCGGCGGCGTCATCTCCCGCCTGACCGGCATGAGCGCCGACGGCAACGAGGAGGAGGGCTGGAAGGTGCCCTTCGCCGAGGTCGTGAAAAAGCGCGTCTCCATCCCCGTGGCCGCCTGCGGCTCCCTGCGGCACCCGGATTACATCGACTCCATCATCGAAGCCGGCAAGTGCGACCTCGTCGCGCTGGGCCGTCAGCTCTTCGCCGAGCCCGAGTTCTGCAACAAGATCGCCGAAGGCCGCGAGGACGAGCTGAAGTTCTGCGTCTCCTGCATGCACTGCCTGACCAAGACCAAGTTCGGCCCGAATCAGCCCGGCTGCACCGTGAACCCCCGCGGCCGCCGCGAGTTCTGCATCCCGCGCGAGCTGAACGTGAACGGCGACAGCCTGCCCGTGGCGGTAGTCGGCGCCGGCCCCGCCGGACTCGAGGCCGCCGTGACGCTCGCCAAGCGCGGTTTTGCGGTCACGCTCTTCGACAAGGGCGACAAGCTCGGCGGCAACATCAACCTCGCCAGCATGCCCATCGGCAAGTACAAGCTCGGCTGGATGATCGGCTACTACGAGAACATGCTGCGCAAGCTGGGCGTCACCGTGCGCCTCGGCACCACCTGCACGCCCGAGATGCTCGAGGAGCTCAAGCCCTACGCCGTGTTCATCGCCACCGGATCCGTCGAGGCCATCCCTCCCCTGCCCGGCATCGGCGGCGAGGGCGTCATCCCCGTCCGCTCCTATCTGTGCGAGCGCCCGGAGATCAAGGACTCCAAGGTCATCGTGCTCGGCGCCGGCCAGACCGGCCTTGAGACCGCCCGCATGCTGGCCGTTGCCGGCAACGAGGTCACGGTCGTCGACATGCTGCCGGACGAGATCCCGCCCATCACGGACCACCGCCTAGACCTCAACTACGCCCGCGAGGCCGGAGTGAAGATCCTCATGGCCCACAAGGTCGTGCGCATCGAGGACAGCGCCGTCGTCGTCACCGACCTCGTCACCGGCGAGGAGAAGTCCCTCCCGCGCGACAAAGTCATCGTGGCCCTCGGCGTCAAGTCCGACCGCGCGCTCTACGACGAGGTCAAGGACCGCTTCCAGAACGTGTTCAACCTCGGCGACAGCGACAAGCCCGGCATGGCCGTCTATGCCGTCAGCGCCGGCTATCTGGCCGCCGCCAACCTGCCCGCCAAGGACTACGTCGTCGACGAGATCTACTTCTCCGACATCGACTACCGCAAATGAGCAAAGAAAAACGCCGCCCCTCTCGGGCGGCGTTTTTTCGCTTCCGGCGGCGCTCAGATGGCCTTGTACTTGCTGATGATACCGTCGAGCACCGTGTCCACCAGCTTGTCCATCCTCTCCTCGGTGATCTCGTACTCCGTCTGCTTGTCGACGGCCTCTATGCCGAGGGAGATGACGTAGAAGTAGATCATGAACTGCTCCACGTCTGTGTCCGGGCGGAGGATCTTGTCGGCCACGGCCTTGCGGATGTTCTCGGTCTTCATCTCGTGGATCTCGCGCATGACCTGGTTTTGTATGTCCCGCGCCTCCGTCAGCTTGGGGTTGGTGTCGATGCCCGCAAAGAGGACCTGCTCGGACAGCCTCAGGTGCGACGATACGAGAAGGTCCTTGCGGACCTTCTCAAAAAAAGGCAGATCGCTTGTGAAGATGCTGGTGTACTGCGCCTTCTTGCCGAGGAGGTGCCGCTTTGTCACGCTCTCGTACAGTCCCAGCTTGTTGTTGAAGTAATAGTATATGGGAGTCCTGGTGATATTGAGCTCATTGGCTATATCATTGAGGTTCGTCCCCTCGTAGCCGTGCATCGAGAAGTGCTTGAGGGAAACGTCAAGAATTTCCTCTTCCGTGACCTTGAACTGCTCAGGTGTTCTGCTCATTTTGCTTCCTCTCTATAATATAATATATGGTAATGTAGTCATCGAATAAACCTGTCTGTTCTATTTAACGTCACCTTTATGCAATTGTCAATAATCCTTTTTAATTACGGTTAAGTTTTATGCAAATTTGCGCCTTTGCAAGGCTCCGGGATTGTGAAAAAGCTTTGACAAATCGGGCAGAATGTGTTAATGTACTTGAGTACGTCCGCGTGCTTGGTTGCGGGAGGCTCCTTTCACCCCCGTTACTCAGCCGCTGGAGAAAAGAAAACAGAAAGGAAGCACGCACAATGATCACCAAAGAGCAGAAGACCACCGTTATACTCGACAACGCCACCCACGAGGGCGACACCGGTTCGCCTGAGGTCCAGATCGCCATCCTCACCGAGCGCATCCGCCAGCTCACCGAGCATCTGAAGCAGCATCCGAAGGACGACCACAGCCGTCTCGGCATGTACAAGATGGTCGGCAAGCGCCGCCGCCTGCTCGACTACCTCGCGAAGAAGGACATTGAGCGCTACCGCGCCATCATCGCCAAGCTCGGCATCCGCAAGTAAGGACGCCGGCCCCGGCATCTTTTGAAGGGTATGAAGGTTTTTTATGTGGGGGACAATTGAATACGTCCCCCACATATTTTTTGCCTTCTCCCGCCTACCCCACCGAACCCGCGGGGCGGCCTTAGTATTTGATAAAGCGCCCGGACGCCGGACCCTTTCTCAAGTGCTATGGCCAAGCTCCGCACAAATCAGACCACCTGAAAGGAGCACAACTGAATGATCATCAAGCACAAGGAATTCCCCAACAAGAAGGTCTACGAGATAGACTACTGCGGCAGGCCCCTCCGCATGGAGGTCGGCCGCATGGCTGAGCTCGCCAACGCCGCCGTCCTCGTGCAGTACGGCGAGACCACCGTCCTCGTCGCCGTCACCGCCTCTCCCCGCCCGCGCGACGGCATCGACTACTTCCCCCTCAGCGTCGACTTCAACGAGAAGCTCTACGCCGTGGGCCGCATCCCCGGCAGCTTCATGCGCCGCGAGGGCCGTCCCAGCCTGAACGCCATCCTGGCCAGCCGCCTGATCGACCGCCCGATGCGCCCCCTCTTCCCCTACGACCTGCGCAACGACGTCGCCATCCAGTGCGAGGTCCTCTCCGTTGACCGCGACTGCTCCCCCGAGATAACCGCCATGATCGGCGCCTCCGCCGCCGTGTCCATCTCGGACATCCCCTTCAACGGCCCCATCGCCGGCATCTCCCTCGGCTGGGACGGCGAGAAGTACCTCTTCAACCCCACCAAGGCTGAGCGCGAGACCAACCGCATGACCGTCACCGTCGCCGCCACCCACAAGAAGGTCGTCATGATCGAGGCCGCCGCCAAGGAGGTCCCCGAGGACATCATGTACGAGGGCATCGTGCAGGCCCACGAGAAGCTCCAGCCCGTGCTCGACCTCATCGACATGATGGTCCGCGACATCGGCAAGCCCAAGTTCGAGTATGAGCACGCGGACTTCAACGAGGAGCTCTTCAACAAGATAGTCGAGGCCACCATGGACGAGGCCAAGGCCGCCATGGACACCGACGACAAGAACATCCGCGAGGAGCGCTGGAACAAGCTCATCGAGCACTGGCACGAGCTCTTCCTTGAGGAGTACCCCGACATGGACAAGTACCTCGAGGAGATCACCTACAAGTTCCAGAAGAAGATAGTCAAGGCCTGGCTGCTTGAGGGCCACCGCGTTGACGGCCGCCGCAAGGACGAGATCCGTCCCCTGGCCGCCGAAGTCGGCGTCATCCCCCGCGTGCACGGCAGCGGTCTCTTCACCCGCGGCCAGACTCAGGTGCTCAGCATAGCCACCCTGAACACTCTCTCCATGTCCCAGAAGCTCGACACCATCTGGGAAGAGGAAGAGAAGCGCTATATGCACCACTACAACTTCCCCGGCTACTCCACCGGCGAGGCGAAGCCCCAGCGCAGCACCGGCCGCCGCGAGTACGGCCACGGCGCTCTGGCCGAGAAGGCCCTCGAGCCCGTCATCCCCAGCGTTGAGGACTTCCCCTACGCCATCCGTGTGGTGAGCGAGGTGCTCAGCTCCAACGGCTCCACCAGCCAGGGCTCCATCTGCGGCAGCACTCTGGCCCTGATGGACGCGGGCGTGCCCATCAAGGCGCCCGTCGCCGGCATCTCCTGCGGCCTCATCCAGGACGGCGACGACTTCACCACCTTCATCGACATCCAGGGCGTTGAGGACTTCCACGGCGAGATGGACTTCAAGGTCGCCGGCACGAAGGAAGGCATCACCGCCATCCAGATGGACCTCAAGAACGACGGTCTGAAGCACGAGATCATCAAGGAGGCCCTGCAGATCACCCGCGAGGCCCGCATCCAGATCCTCGACGAGATCATGCTCCCCTGCATCAGCGAGCCGCGCAAGGAGCTGGCCAAGACCGCGCCGAAGATGATAAAGATGACCATCAACCCGGACAAGATCCGCGAGGTCATCGGCTCCGGCGGCAAGGTCATACAGAAGATCTGCGCCGACACCGGCTGCAAGATCGACATCGAGGACTCCGGCAACATTTATATTGCCTCCGAGGACATCGAGGCCTGCCGCGCCGCGCGCCAGACCATCGAAAACATCGTGTTCGAGCCCGAGGTCGGCAAGCTGTACTACGGCAAGGTCGTGCGCATTATCCCGATCGGCGCGTTCGTCGAGCTCGCCCCGGGCAAGGACGGCATGATCCACATCAAGGACCTCGAGTTCAAGCGCACCGAGAAGGTCGAGGACGTGCTGAACATCGGCGACATGACCTGGGTCAAGGTCACCGAGATAGATGACCGCGGCCGCGTCAACCTCTCCCGCAAGGACGCCATCAAGGAGCGCGAGGCCATGGGCCTCAAGGACTGAGTTAAAAGTCCACACCCCGCCTGTTCCACAGACGGGGTGTTTTTTTGCCCTGCGCA
>UMHQ01040565.1_pt1 | contig 27971 bp, 17 predicted proteins | sample 1965531 | NCBI WGS metagenome assembly UMHQ01 (sample SAMEA4836098, study PRJEB28245) | human gut metagenome | biome: gut microbiome; material: fecal sample | place: Denmark | collected 2008 | reverse complement strand
ATAAAAATCTATCTATGAGTCAACTTTTTCTAGGACAAGACATTAATCCTAGAAAAGGTTGTCCGACCCACAAGGGGTCGTATATATAATGTGAGGTACCGCTACCCCCATTCATCGGGCTTCGCCCTCGAATGGGGGCTACGACAAATCGGACCTCTGCCGAGGTCCTTTTTGCGGAGGTACCTCGGACGAGTCGGACGCCGAGATGGAGCACCCTGTCGGGTGCTGACAATGATATCAGGTGGTGAGATGACCTCCCACAAGGGGAGGTCAGTCACGGTTAGACCTTTCTAATGCGTAACCCCTGATAGCTCCCATAAGGGCGGGACAGTTACTGGAAGTTGCCGAGCACCACAAAGCCTCCAGGGGCGATAAGGGTGTCGGATACGATGCGGCTATTCTGATCCATCATGTCTTTCCACTCAGCTTCTGTAGAAGCTTGGTAGCGGAGTGGGGCAAGGGCATTGAAGTTGCCTATTACTCGCAGTTCCTTGCCATCTTTTGAGAGTGTCATCCGTCTGCCATTGGTCCAGTGCCCTCCTATTTTCCAGTCAAAGCTAGCATCCTTCTCCCATAGCTCTGGGTGAGTGGCACGCAGATGAAGTAGCTTGGTATAGGTTTGGCGTAGCTTGCTCCGCTCGGCTGTCTCTTGGATAAGAGGCTTCCTACCAGTTCGTTCATTTTGCTCAATAGAGATATCGTAGCCGATCTCTCCAAACTGCCATACCATCTTGGGGCCAGGCACCAGGAGTAGGAAGGCGGCATTGGTCTCTAGTCGCAGTCGTTTGGTGGCGGGATTATTCTTTATCAATTCTCGTCCCCACGTTTTCTGCTTATAGGCAACCCGCTCCTCGTCGTGGCTCTCCATATAGCCTATCCATGCATTGGCTCGTACTTTGCTCGGTACGGCGTAGATATGGCCGAAGTCGCTCTCATCTTCATAACCCATTGCACACTGAGCATAGGCGTGGGTGGCACCTTGCCAGAGCATCGCCCCCATATTGGCCAGCTCCCGCTTTTCATCATCTGCCGAGAAGTGCTCAAAGATCACGTAGGCGGTAAGGTCTAGCTGCTTGATATGCTGGTAGTACTTACGGAGAATGGCGATGCGACTGCCATCGCGGGGGGTGGCATCGTTGCTCACCTTTTGGGTAAACCCTTTGGTGAAGTCGAAGCGGAAGCCATCGAAATGATACTTCTTGAGTAGGTACTCGAGGTTGCGTAGAACATAAGCGACCAGCTGTGGGCTCTCGTGATTGAAGTCGCAGAAGAAGCTCTCCCCACGGTGGGGTGCTTGAGGGTTCATCCACGGATTATTAGAGGCAGGTTGACCTTTTTCGCTATCCCAATAGAGTTTGGCAAAGGGGTTATTTGCGGTCGCATGGTTGTAGACCACATCAAGGATCACCGCAATCCCACGGCGATGGCATTCGTCGATGAACTGCTTATACTCGGTAGGGGTACCGTAGGCGGTCTCCATAGCAAAGAAGTACTCGGGATTGTATCCCCACGAGTCTTCGCCACCAAACTCTTGTACCGGCATCAGCTCAATGGCATTGAAGCCCATCGCCTTAATATAATCTAGCTGCTCCATCGCTCCCTTTAGCTTGCCATTGGTGGAGAAGTCTCTCAGGTGTAGTTCGTAGATCATCAGCTGGGACTCCTTGGGGCGTCGGGGCAATGGGTGCTGCCACTGGTAGGAGGGCACGCCATTTTGTAGCTTGGTATAGGGGAGGTTGTCGTGCCACTTCACTACCTCGGAGTAAGGGTCGGCAATGATCACCGAACCTTGGTCACCATAAAGCTGGTAGTAAAAACGGTCTTGCTTCGTTAGCTTGCTCTTGGGGAGAAGGTACCAGAAGTAGCCAGTGGCGGGGTCTAGCTTCATCTGAGTGGTCTCATCTCTTTGCCGCCCCATAGCATCGGTGATGACGTAGGCGGTATGGTAGCCTTGTGCCCCTTGCTTATCCTTGGCATCGAGAACGAGTACGATCCCCTCTGGTGTCTCATTGATGCCCAGCTTAACGCCAGAGGGCATAGCTTCCTTTTGGGTAGGAGCATGGGTTCGTTGGGCGTCGCTGAGCTTAATGAATAGGTCGGCACTCTGCTTACTGCCATCTGCCGAACGAAAGACAATGCCGATCTCGGGGAGCGGTGCTTGGCTAGGGGCACCAAACCAGCTACGGACCTCGGGGGTGAGCTTCAGGCTCCAAGTGTTTTCGCCAATGTTGGTCAATTGGCACTTAGGTTTATTCTCGTGCCACTCGGCTTGGACATATTGCCACTGCCCATCGACGATGCCGATATGGGCATAGAGTGCTCCTTTGTAGCCATAAAGTGCGTCTGACGGCTTCGCCTTATAGATAATCTCTAGGGGTTGGTCGCTTCTCGCCTCCTTCGGTGTCCACGAGAGCCCCTCGGGATAATTCAGCTCTGGCACCTCTGGCGTTGGCTTCGGATTGGGTGCTTCTTTCTTGCATCCACTTGCTACTCCCACCAATAGGAGTAGCCACCACAGCTGGACTATATAAAGATTTCTTTTCATGGTGTTGTATAGTTATTATGAGTGTTGGTTAAGAGTAGCACTCCATGGGGTGGAAGGGTGATGGGTGCTGTGAGATTGACCCACTCCTCGGTGATGAGGTTGCGTAGGGAGGTGGAGGTGGTGAGGTCGCTAAGCCACTCGGGGGTTGCAGTCTGCTGTTGTTGCGTGGTATTAAATAGCACCACGACCTCCTCACCGTGGTATTGGCGAGTGTAGCCGTAGATATGATTGGTGGAGGGGTCTTTGTGGCGGAGGCTACCGTAGGCAACTGCTTTGCTGTGTTGGCGCCATTGTAGGAGTTTTGTGGCAAAGTCTAGTGCCTCATTCTCCTGGTCGCTCCGTCCTTCCCTTGTAAAGGCGGAGCGAGGGTCCTCTGCCCACCCACCAGGGAAGTCTTGGCGGAGGGAGCCGTCTCCATTGGCCTTGTCGGCCGTCATCAATATCTCGGTGCCGTAGTAGATCTGAGGAATGCCCCGCAAGGTGAGTAGTAGGGTAAGGGCTTGCTTGTACCTATCAAGTGCTACCAGACTATCGTGCTTGAAGAGTCGGGAGGTATCGTGATTATCGAGGAAGATAAGTAGATGGTGTGGGTCTTCGTAGATGAAGTCTTGCCCTAGGTACTCATAGAGTTGGCTGAAGCCTTTGGAACTCTCCTTCTCGCCTCCGAACGTATCCTGCATTATGAGGTAAAGCGGGAAGTCCATCACGGTGCGTAACTGGCTATTGCGGGGTGCGGCGAGCTTACTATCTTTTTGCCAATAAGCGATCTGCGGGCTGTGGTAGAACCAGGTCTCTCCTACGATATTGAAGCGTGGGTACTCTCGTTCGACTGCTTGCACCCATGCTGCCATTGCGTCCCAATCGGCAAAGGGGTGGGTATCCTGCCTTATGCCATTGATACCAGCATACTCAATCCACCAGATGCTACTCTGTATCAGGTACTTTAGTACGTGTGGATTGCGCTGATTGAAGTCGGGCATCGCTGCCACGAACCAACCATCAATTGCCTTCTTGAAATCCCCTTGGGTAACGTAGGGATCCATCTGTGTGGCGGTGCGGTAGCTGGTGGAGACAAACTCCCCTTTGTAATTGAACCAATCTTTGGAGGGGATATCTTGGTAGAGGTAGTTGTGAGTGCCGCAGTGGTTGAAGATCATATCCATTACTACTTTAATGCCACGCTCTCTAGCTGCACTGACGAGTGACTTGAACTCTTCGTTGCTGCCAAAGCGGGGGTCAATCTTGTAGTAGTCGGTGATGGCATAGCCGTGGTACGATCCGAAGGGCATCTCATTTTCCTGTACTGGATTGAGCCACAAGGCGGTGATACCAAGGTCGGAGAGGTAATCTAGGTGATCGCTGATGCCTTTGAGGTCGCCACCGTGGCGAGCAAAGGGGTGTGAGCGGTCTATGGTAGACTCTTGAAAGTGGGGAAAGGCATCGTTGGTGGGGTCGCCATTGGCGAAGCGGTCGGGCATCACTAGGTAGAGGACATCGGAGCTATCAAAGCCTTCGACCTCTCTTGAGCCCTCCTCCCTTGCCTTTAGCTGGTAGGGGATATTGAAGCACTCTTTGCCTTTGGTGAGCTGGATATTAAAGGTCTGTGGCTGGGCACCTTGAAGGCCGAGGTAAAGGAGTAGGTAATTGGGGTTGGGGAGGGTGACTACCTCTTGGAGCTCTACCTCTGTAGTGGAGAGGGTCACTTGATACTCTGCTAGCTTATCTCCATGGAGGAGGAGCTGTAGCTGTGGCTCCTCCATACCTGCCCACCAAAAGTGGGGAGCAATATGACGGATCACGGGTGCTGTGGCTTGTGCTGTGACTGCCACAAGGAGGAGCAGTAGGGTGTATATCTTTTTGGTCATTGTACTTTAGTGAAATGAAAAGTCCCAGCCAAGCGGTGTTGGCTTAGCTGGGACTTTAAGTGAATAGTCGCTATGGTTAGTTGATAGACCCTACGCCTGCATTGAAGTCGAGGGTTACCTTCTGACCAGCAGTTACTGGTACGCGCTCTTGGTCACCGCCTGTACCACGGTAGGCAATCTTGCCTCCGAGGATGACGAACTCCATCTGCCACCAATCAACGCTGGCTGCAGAAGTCGTTGCGTAGATACGTAGCTCACCTGCACCAGTGGTGGTAGCTACCATCTTGCCACCCTCGGCCTCGAATGGGTACTTACCTGTATCCCAGCTACCGAAGGCATCGCCAATACCAAAGACCTTAGCTGGTTCAATGGTGATGGTCTTGGTAGTGTAATCCACGAAGAACATATAGACGCCAGGCTTATCAACAAAGGCGTTATTATCGTGTGTGGTAAAGCCGACACTCTTTTCAAGAGCAAAGAAGTCGCCTCCCCAAGCACGAGTGGTATTCCACTTGAAGCCATTAGATGGATCTGAGATGTGACGTACTGCCCAGAACATACCTGGGTGGCTATTTACAGGGGTCATCTCTACCACTCCATCTGAATCCCAACCCCAATTGCCAAACTCCTGCCCAATCATATAGAGCTTCTCAGGGAACTTTGGCTTAGTAGGGGTGAGAGTAATCTCGAGTGGAGCTGAGGAGACTGTGGCATCCTTGAGGGCGGGGGAGCCAGAGTCGAGTAGTGGGGTAGCGGTTACCACGAAGGTAATCGTTGCCTTCTTGTCTACCTCTAGGCCTAGCTCGCCAAGTGCCTTTTCATTGAGTGTCTTGTGGTCGATCTCCACCTTGTTAATTCCTGAAGTGGTTGGAAATTCTACGCTCTTATCGCCTGCTGTAGCGGTAATGGTGTAGTTAACGGGGATCTGCTCGCCAAGGTTGGCAGCGTCCCAAGTGAGCTCAAGTACCCCTAGGTTGTCTAGGTCAATGGCGATCTCTTTCGTCATCTCCTTGCCGAGATGAAGGACTGGGGCTTTGGCATTGCTAATATTGGGTAGCACTGGATTATCGGCATTGCTTCGCTCGCAGGCTGATATCCCTACGAGTAGCAAAGGAAGCAGTAGCCACCCTATCTTAAAGTATTTTCTATTCATCATAAAAGGTCATTATTGAGGGTTTTGCACTAGGTTCTCGACATTGGCTAGCATATCTTTGCTAGGTAGTGGGTAGAGGTTGAGGTTGGAAGATACGGCACGGCCATTCTTCGCTCCACCTTTCCACTCCCATAGATACTTATCGGTGGTGAAGAGACCAAAGCGGATTAGGTCAGTACGTCTGTGACCCTCCCAATATAGCTCGCGACCTCGCTCATCGATAATATCCTGTAGGGTAAGGCTACTTTTGGTATCAACCCCTGCACGCTGGCGAACACGGTTGAAGTACTCTACCCCTTTCGCCTTATCGGCTCCACCACGAACGGAGGCCTCGGCATAGATGAGTAGCATCTCAGGAAGGCGGAAGAGTGGGAAGTCGCTATCACCGAAGTCATTGTGGCTTCCAGGTTGGCCGTCTTGTGTGGTATTGACATACTTATAGACGTGTACCCCTTGCTCAAAGTCGGTAAGGTTGTCCATGTGGTCGGTAGTATGAATCAGAAGGTGTCGGTTATCCTTGGCATCAAATAGCTTGCCAAAGGTAGGTGTGGCTCTATTGCCACCCCACGTGCTATTGAGGCCTACTCCACCTGGCACCAGCTCCTTGACCACTTCAGCAATCTTGCCATTGTACGATGCAGCCACAAAGAAAGTCGCTCCCGACCAGCTCTGAGCCTTTTGTCCATCAAAAGGAATGGCGAGGATAATCTCTTGGGTCATCTTGTGATTGTCGGCATTGAAAAGGAATCGGTAGTTATTGGCTAGTGAATAGCCTCCGTTGATCACCTTCTCGGCATAGTCGGCAGCCTCCTTGTAGCGAGGGGTACCAGTGTAGACCTCTGCATTGAGGTAAAGGCGTGCCAAGAGAGCCTGCACTGTATGCTTATTGGCACGTGCATAGCCGACCTTCTCAGGTAACTTCCCCTCAATATCTAGCAGCTCGCTCTCAATGTACTTGAAGAGCTCGGGGCGCTTGATCTGCTTGGGGGCATCCTTACTGGTCTTATCCTCCTCGGTAATGAATGGAGGATTACCAAAGATGTCCATCAGCACCCAATACTGGAAGGCACGGATGAAGCGTGCCTCGGCACTGGTCTGCTCCTTGAGCTCTGCACTTAGCGGTGAGCTACCGACGTTATTGAGGTACTCATTGGCAAACTTGATTTGGATTAATGAGCGGTAGTAAAGCCCTGCGATAAAGCCGGTATTGGGGTCCCACGACATGTCACTGAGCCCCTTTACGGCCTCGTCGTTCCATGCGCACTTAGCCTCATCAGTAGGGAGCTCTTGGAGGTTGTAAAAGCCTCTAGTAAATCCTGTCATTCCATCATCTACACCTGCTACATCACCCTCGGTGAGTGCCCATGCACCATATACCTTGGCGAGGGCTTGCTTGGTGCCCTCCTCTGTCTCGTAGACCTTCACGCTCGTCACGTCGTTGGTGGGGAAGCGATCTAAGTCCTTGATACAAGAGGTGGAGAGCAGTGCGATAGCCAGTAGTGGCCATAATGCTTTTATATATCTTTTCATATCAATTGTTGCGAATTAAAAGGTGAGACCAAGACTAAGTGAATAGGTGCGGGGTACAGGGTAGAACTGGTAGTCGATACCATTGCCAATCTCTGGATCTAGCCCCTTGTACTTGGTGATGGTAAAGACGTTTTGTATCGTACCGCTGAGGTGGATACCCACTTGCTCATTGAAGACCCTTCCGAAGTCGTAGCTTAGGGTAATGTTATCCATCTTAAGGAAAGAGGCATCCTTGATGTAGTAATCTGATAGATACCTTGGCCTCTTAAAGCCGGTGTTGTAATAATCTACGGCGCCACTCTCTACCCATCCGAGGGTGTTTAAGATGGCAGCTTCATTGCCTCTATGAGCAGAGACATTGTCGTAGACATAATTGCCGATACTACTACGCAAGGCGGCGGAGAGGGTCAACTGCTTATAGCTTACCGAGGTGCTGAGACCCATGTAAACCTTTGGCTCAGGGTCGCCCAGTCGGTACTTATCGGCATCGGTAATGACGCCATCTCCATTAAGGTCGGCATAAAGCCCCTCAATAGGTTTGCCCGCTTCGTCGTAAACCTGCTTGTGTACAAAGAATGAGCTTGGGGCATATCCCTCGGAGTGTATCTGGATGTTATTGCCAGTACCGCCCGTGATCCCACCTGTAGGTACGCCTAGATAGTTGGGGTCGTGGGTGAGGGTGAGCTTTTTGATCTTTGTGTTGTTGTAGGTCACGTTGAAGCTCATATTCCAGTACCAATCCTCTGTCTCTATAGGCACTACGTTGAGCGTTGCCTCTACTCCCTTATTCTCAATCTCTCCGATATTGGTGAGGAGCCGGTTGGAGAAGTTCGCTCCACCAGGGATGTCAATCTCATTGAGTAGATCCTTGGTGTACTTCTGGTAAAGGTCCACACTACCCGAGATGCGATTATCTACAAAGGCATAGTCAAGACCGATATTGGAGGTCGCAGTCTGCTCCCACTTGATATTGGCATCATAGGCGAGTGGCTTGTACATATGGTACCACTTGTCGCCAAGAAGCATCTGGCTCTGGTTGCCACTAAGGGCATAAGAGGCGAGGTAGCTATAATTGCCAATGCCATCTTGCTGACCGGTCACACCGTAACCAAGGCGTAGCTTAAGGTCGCTAACGGCCTCTACATCCTTCAGGAACGACTCGTCCTTGATCCTCCACGCAAAGGCGAAAGATGGGAAGATACCCCAGCGGTTCTCCTTAGCAAAACGGCTTGATCCATCGGCACGCACCGTAGCGGTGAATAGGTAGCGACCCATCAAAGCATAGTTAAGGCGTCCGTAGAAAGAGAGTAGGGTATTGCGAGGAAGGTCGGTATCAAAGACAGGCTTATTGTACTCAATACCACCTGCCGTCTTATCTGCATAGTTGTATACCTTGGTGAGCCAGTCTTGGTAAGAGTAACCAGCCATCAGGTCGAAAGTGCTCTTGATGCTCGCCACCTCGGTACGATAGTTGAGGTAGAAGTCGAGTAGCTTATTAATCTTCTCCTGCTTAGAGATATTATCCAATCCGCCCTTGCCTACCTCCTGATTGGTATAGGAGAGCATAGAGTGGGTAGGGATGAAAATAGTGCCATTGGAAGAGGCGTAGTCGTAAGCGAGATTGAGGTTGGCTCTCAATCCGGTAAGGAAAGGAAGCTTGTAATCAAACTTCACATTACCGATCACTCTATTTACCGTGGCCTTATCCTCCTTATCATTGAGCATCGCCAATGGGTTCAAAGGAGCTAGATTGCGGGGAATCAGCTCACCATCTTTTGATAGGCCAGTGAGGAACCAGTAACCACCAAAAGGTGCAAACTGGGGGTCGTCACTCATTACTGGGTGAGAAGGGTCCATGCTCACAGCAGCACCAATTGCACCACGATCGGCGTAGCGATTGCGGGTTTGAGTTCCCTTCAGGTTGAGGTCAATCGCGAGGTCGCCATTAAGCAGACGAGGATTGAGCGAAAGGTCTCCCGAAAGACGTTGCATATTATCTGTGCGGAGGATACCATTCTCATTGTAGTACCCTACCGATACGCGGTAAGGTAGCCACGAGGTAGATCCTGCGATGCTGATATTATTATCAGTGCCAATAGCATTTTGGTAGATCTCTCTTTGCCAATCGGTGTTCTCCTTGCCTACAGCGTTGATAAAGCTAGAATTACCACTTGCTTTAGCTACTTCGCGAACTTGGTCGCCAGTGAGTACATCTACAAAATTCGTAGGCGTTGCAACTGAGAAGCGGGTGGAGGCATTGATGCTCAGCTTCTGCCCCAGCTTACCCTTCTTAGTGGTGATGATGATGACACCATTGGAGGCACGCGAACCGTAGATAGCAGTTGCGGAGGCATCCTTCAGCACGTTCATACTCTCAATATCATTTGGATTGATAGAGCTGAGGGCACTAGGTGCACCAGGCATAGTACCTCCCTCTAGTGGCACTCCGTCAATCACTACTAGTGGGTCGTTACTAGCATTAAGCGAAGCACCTCCACGGATACGTATCTTGGAGCCAGCACCTGGGGCACCACCTCCCGAGACGATCTGCACACCAGCCACCTTACCCGAGATCAATTGGTCGGGGGTGCTGATAAGTCCCTTCTTAAAGTTAGCATCGGTCACAGTGGTAATGGAACCTGTAAGGTCCTTCTTCTGTGCCGTACCATAACCAATCACCACTACCTGCTCTAGCATTTCTACATCTTCGTGGAGGATTACCTCTAGGGGGAAGGTAGCAGTAGCGAGGTTGAGCTCGATGGTTTTGTAGCCGACATACGAGAATTGTAGTCGGTCGCTTTTGTCGGCCTTGATGGTAAATTCGCCATCAAGGTTGGTGAGGGCTCCAACGCCCTGCTTGTCTAGATTTTGGACGGTGACACCTATGAGTGTCTCACCAGTGGTATCCTTTACGATACCACTCACTGTCTGTGCCAATGCTGAGGCCGATGGGGCTACTAAGAGTAGTAGCGCCCAGAGCCAGCCTAGCCATCGTTTATTGGTTATTTGCTTCATAAGTATATGTGCTTATTAATTACTTAATCGGTTTGATGCTCACAGCGAAGCCACCACCCTCTACAGCATTGAGATTAAGGGTGCTCTTGCTGGTCACTCGCTTTGTGGTCACGGTATAATCGTATGGATTGGTCTCCACAGCGGCCTTCTTGCCATCCTGCCAGATCTTAGCCTCATACTTTACACCAGGCTCTAGGAAGTCGAGCTTGATAGAAGAGACTCTTGGCACACCGCTTACATTACCGAGGTACCAATTGCGGCTATTCTTTTCGCGTCGAGCCACAGTGATATAGCGGCCAGGCTCCGCCTCCAGGTACTTGCTCTCGCTCCACTCTACTGGCACCTCCTTGATAAATTCAAAGGCAGACATCTGTGCCTCGTAGTGCTCAGGTAGGTCGGCCGCCATCTGCAGTGGCGTATACATAGTGAGGTAGCTACCTAGCTGATTGCCAATAGTGGTCTGTACCCAGTTGGGATTATCTGGATTGAGCTTCTTCATCTCAAACATCACGATACCAGGGGTGTAGTCCATAGGGCCACCAATCAATCGGCTAAATGGAAGGATGGTAAGGTGATTGCGTGGGTTGCCTCCCGTCTGGAACTCCTGACCCTTGGCACTCTCCTGCGAAACAAGATTGGGATAGGTACGGCTTAGCCCCGTCATGTGTACCGACTCGTGAGCGTTCACCATAATCTTCTGCTCAGCCGCCTTCTTCACTACATAAAGATAGTGGTTCACCAGCCACTGACCATAGTGGTGCTCACCAAATGGCACGATATCACCTACATAGCCGGTCTTCACAGCGTGGTAGTTATTATCCTTCATAAACTGGAACGCCTTATCTAGGTGGCGCTCATAATTTCGGATAGAGCTAGAGGTCTCGTGGTGCATCACCATATCCACTCCCTTCTCCTTGGCATACTCACGGATGCGAACGAGGTCGAAGTCGGGATAAGGAGTGACGAAGTCAAAGACATAATCCTTTTGGTGGCCAAACCAATCCTCCCAACCAACATTCCAGCCCTCAACCAAAAGACCCTTGATGCCGTGCTTGGCTGCAAAGTCGATGTGGCGCATCACATTCTCGGTAGTAGCACCATGTTGACCGTGAGGCTTCACCTTGGAGTAGTCGGTCTTGCCGAGCTGTACACTAAAGAGGTCGTCGGTGTAGCTCCACTTCTTGGCACCAGTAATCATCTCCCACCATACTCCCATGTACTTCATAGGCTTGATCCACGAGGTATCTTCTAAAGCACAAGGATCATTGAGGTTGTAGACCAGTTTGCTAGCGAGAATATCACGAGCATCGTTGCTCACGATCACCGTACGCCATGGGGTATTGAAGTCGGTCTGCACATGCCCCTTTGCCCCAGTAGCATCTGGAGTAAGGTGGGTGTGGAAAACCAGATTCTTATCGTCTAGCTCCAGGTTGATCGCTGGGAAGTCAATCAGTGCGGCCTCGTGGATATTAATATATAGACCATCTTGGCTCTTGAGCTGAAGGGGAGTTTGCACGCCAGTCTTTGAGAAGTCTTGCTGCGAAGCGTTGTATTGGAATACCTTGTCGTAAAGACCGCGGATCTCGCTCAGACGGCTCTCGGTATAATTAAACTCCTGAGTATCGTAGTCGCCAGCAATCCACCACGCGGTGTGGTCGCCAGCCATTGCAAATTCAGTTGCCTCCTCCTTTACGGTGAAGTAAATCAAGTTTTTCTGCGAAGGGAATTCATAGCGGAAGCCCAAACCATCATCAAAGAGACGGAAGCGGATGCTCATACGTCTGTCAGTAGCCTTCTGCAGAAGATCCACCCTTAGCTCGTTATAATGATTGCGGTAGCTATCCGCCTCGCCCCATACTGGGGTCCAAGTCTCGTCTAGGCTACTTGTGGCGCTGCCTACAATCTCAAAGCCATTCACGAGGTCGCCCTCCTTATTATTGAGCAGATAAAAGCCCATCTTACTAGTCTTGATCACCTCTCTACCATCGTAGGTAAGGGTGTAAGTTGGCTGCCCATCGGCGGTGAGTGCAAATTCACTCTTCAGTCGCCCATTTGGGGAAGTTAGTTGCTGAGCCATCGCCGACACAAAAGCGGTCGAGGCGATAAGGCTCACCAAAATCAGCTTAATAAAATTAATCTTTCTCATACATCTAAATATTACCTGTAATCAATTCCTATCTCTGTATTTCTAGACTCCCCTTTGGGGTAAAGGGAAAATCATCTTACCTTTATTAATTATTTGTTTTGGTTGAAGCTTGTTGGATAATTATTTTAAGCCACACTGATAAAGATACTCAATTTAAGTTATATGACCACATAAATATTGCTATTTAACCATTGATATCTATAAAGTAATTTCACGGAGGAGCATAGGCGAAAAAGCAGGCGGTTATTATCGGACGAGTCGGACATGTCAGACAAGTCGGACGGGTCGGAAAAGCAAAACTACCACCATCGTGTCGTTCGGCAGGCTAGTCCAGTTACTCATTTGTCAGTTCCTCCGACCTGTCTGACTTGTCCGACTCGTCTGATTAGGCACCCAACTTTGAACCAATTGATAGCGATGGTTGTTTTATCTATAGGTACAAAATAATTCAATACCCAATTAATTAATAGTCAATATGGCACAAGTAACATTAGGCGGTAACGCCGTTCATACTGTAGGTGAGCTACCAAAGGTAGGCAGTGTAGCTCCCGACTTTACCGTGGTTTATGGTGACCTCTCTGAGGGAAAGCTCTCTGATTTCAGAGGTAAGCGTGTAGTGATCAACATCTTCCCAAGTATTGATACAGGGGTATGTGCACAGAGTGTTCGCACCTTTAATAAGCGTGCTTCTGAGGCCGATAATACTGTAGTACTTGGCGTGTCTCAAGACCTTCCTTTCGCTCTAGCTCGTTTCTGCGGTGCTGAGGGAATTGACAAGGTAAAGACGGGATCACTCTTCCGTAGCGACTTCGGCAAGGAGTATGGCGTAAAGATGTCCGATGGTCCTCTTGCAGGTCTCACCGCTCGCTCTATCGTAGTGGTAGATGCTGAGGGCAAGGTGATCTACACCGAGCTGGTACCAGAGATTACCACGGAGCCAAATTACGATGCAGCTCTAGCTGCCCTCAAGTAATTTGAGTCTCTAGTCTGAAGGATAAAGGGGTCTACAGCACTCGCTGTAGAGCCCTTTTGCTATGTGATAAGGTGTCTTATCTATAGAAGAGGTAGCGACTTAGCCACAGGGTGAACACTGGGTCGGTGATATAGGTGTGGCCGTTATCGGTATCGATGAGTTCTTTATTGGTGAGTGCATTTTTCACTGCGTTTGCATTTGCGGACGAATTGAGGTTGTAGTCGTCAATAATCCTTTGGCTTGTGAAGGAGTTATTATTTCCATCGACAATGGCTCGGAGGAGATTTAGCTGGTGGCTTGTTAGCTCTTCAGTTTGTTTTTCAAATAGAGGTCTATTTTGATTAATCAAGTCTTCAATAGCTCGCTCTAAATCATCTTCTGTAGCCCTCTTTTCGGTCCGCCCCCATACTAGCCACGCGAGTTGTTGGACGTATGATGAGTGGTTATCTACTGCCTTTGCGATCTTTTCAGCTAGCTCTGTAGGGATCTCCTTGCCAGTGGTTAAAAATCGCTCAGATATGTAGGTAACCCAATCCTCTGTGCTAATCTTTCCGAGGTAGATCATATCTCCAAACTTATAGAAGGGGTAGTCTTTTCGGCCAAATAGCTCATCCATTAGATGTTTTTTGCTACCAAATAGACAGTAAGAGACCTGCTTTTGGTGCTGCCAAATGGTTCGTAGTTTTTTCTGAAAGGTAAGTGAATTGGCGAACTCCCCTATTTGTTGAAATTCATCAATGCAGATGACTATTCGGCAATTATGCTTCATTGCATACTTTTCAGGAAACTCCAAAACTTCTTCCAGCCCTCTCTCAACGCCCCTTAGGTCTATAGAGAGCGACATTTCTGCCGTAGGGTCTACCCCTAAGGTTACCCTCGGGCTAACTCTTGATAGAAAGTCCTGAATATTTCTCAACCACTCCTCGGCACGAGTGGAAGTCTGTTTTAGAACTGCTGTAGCAAAGGCATTGCAAAACTCCTCCTCAGTACGGCAAGCGAAAATATCAAGGTAGACGATACGTAGCTCTTTAGTCGTCGCCAAAGTAGAGGCCTTTTTGACTAAAGAGGTTTTGCCCCACCTTCTTGGAGAGATGAGAATAGTATTGATACCGTGCTGGAAGTTGGCGATTAGTCGCTTTGTCTCTTTTTCCCTATCTGTGAAGTGCTCGCCAGAAGTGGCTATGCCGAATTTAAATGGTTCTATACTCATATTGCTTGTGTGTTTGTATGCCTTTAGTTGCTACAAATATACCTATAATCTCAAAACTAAGAGGTCTCTTAGTAAGAAGGTTCTTAGTAAGAGACCTCTTGGTAATTTACAAGGTGGGGGTAGGGACCATTTGGTGGGTTATTTATTATACTATAAGTATTAAAATATACTAAATATCATCTTGGGAGAGGAGGTTTTGAAGCGATTTGAATTGCTGTGTGTATGGTATTGTGAACCAATAGATTAGGAGGGCGGTTTTTGAGTTGCATCTCAATGATCGGCGAGTTGCAACTAAGCATTTGCTGAGATGCAACTAATCGATCGGTTAGTTGCATCTCGGCAAATGCTTTGATACGGTCTCAGATGATGCCGAGATAGGATCTTCGCTTTTTCTGATATATAATGTTGGTTATCAGTTAGATACGCTAGTGAGTGCCCTTTTCCACTATTTGCCTTGTTGTTTTTGGTCTATTTAACAGATTCCTCGTGTTTATTGGAGATTTTGTCAGCGTCAGCGAGTCTAAAGGAGAAGCTTTGGTAGAAGATTGGGGCTATGTCTCTGCCCAACCTTCCCTCGGCAGGTAGTCCTCGCCCATCTGCCGAGGGGGACGGTTGACTTATTAGACCGTGGAAGCCTTTTTGGCTATCAGCCGAGGTATTTGAGGCTCTTTCCCATCTATTACTTACCGAGAGGACGATGTTCAGGATGACCTCCGTGAGGAGGTCAGATTTGTTGTAGCCCCCATGTCGGAGGGGCGTCAGCCCCGAACGACTGGGGGTAGAGGATGGCACCTTATCCCCCTCGACCCCTTGTGGGTCGGATAACCCATGGTGTTAATCCTACGATAGGTTGTCCGACCCACAAGGGGTCGTATATATAATGTGTGGTGCCCGCCACCCCCATTCATCGGGCTTCGCCCTCGAATAGGGGCTACGACAAATCGGACCTCTCCGAGGTCCTTTACCATATCTTCTTTGATGAATGTCACTTGCTAAGTCCTTTCTAATGCGTTAACCCCGGGGATATCTATTGATTGCCAACGGAGAATTGGGTATCTTTGGGCAGTTTTATCTGCTAAAAGCTCAAATAGATGATTATAAAGCGTATATTGTACACACTGTACACTATTCTTGTGGTGCTGCCACTCTTTTTGGTTCTGACGATTCTCACCGCTATAATTGCAGCTTTGGGGAGTATCCTTGGTGGCGAGCGTGTCTTTGGCTACTGGCCTGGTAAGATATGGAGTATCGTGACGCTGGCACTGCTTTTGATCCCTGTAAAGGTGAGGGGGCGTGAGTACTTGCCCAAGAGTCGCCCCTCAGTGGTGACGCCCAATCACACCAGTGCAATGGATATCTTTCTGCTCTACGGATATGCTGGTGTGCGTTTTAAGTGGGTATTGAAGGGGTCGCTTCGCAAGCTCCCTTTTGTGGGTTGGGCGTGTGAGAAGCTTGGCTTTATCTTTGTGGAGAATACCCCATCTGGTGCTATTCGTGTGGTGAAGGATTGTGAGAAGGCGATTGCCAATGGGTATCATATCTTTATGTTCCCAGAGGGGAGCCGTACCCTTACTGGGCATTTGGATAAGCTGCGTAAGGGGGCTTTTAGGGTGGCTAATGAGATGGGTGCCCCTATCGTGCCTGCCAAAATCTCGGGTGGGTATGAGATCCTTAAGCGTGGTACCTATCTCCCCAAGTGGGGTCGGCTGGAGCTGCAGTTTTTCCCTGCCCTTGAGACAACCGAAGGGGCTTCGATTGAGGAGCTGATGCAGAAGGTAAAGGAGTGCATCGAGTAAGAGACGTCCAAAAGGGTTTATACATAAGAAATAGACCGGTAGGACCTCGGCAGAGGTCCCTCTTAAATAGGCACAGGTCGGAGGGGCGTTAGCCCCGAACGACCTGTGTACAAGGAGCATATTCACCCCACCTACATGACCCCGGCCGAGGGGTCAGACCTAGATGAGTTTGTCCGACCCCTCAACCGGGGTCGATAATGTGTTTTGTCCCTCTTTATACACAGGTCTTCGGCCCTACGTGCCTCGACCTGTGCCTATTTAAGACGGACCTCTGCCGAGGTCCTTTTCCCGTAGACGCTCTAATGAATTCCACATGGTAAGACCTTCCTAATGATACCCCCTATGAGAGCTCTTAACTTATCTATTAATTTTTCTTGCTCGTTTTCTTTTCTATACCAATCTAAATGGGTATCTTTAGAGGTGTAAACCTTTAAATATTTACTATATGGTACAAGAAAAGAAATCTGTAGGTGCTTTCCCTTGGGTCTTGATGATCTTGATGTCGTCGGTTACCTTTGTGGGAATTCTGTCGGAGCTACTCCCTTCTGGAGTGTTGCAGCAGATTATGGGCGATTTGGGAATTAATGAAGTGGAGGGTGGCCGAATGGTGGGCTGGTATGCCTTGGCGTCGGCTATCTTCGGTATTCCGCTTATATCTGCCACGGTGGGCTTTAATCGCAAGAATTTACTATTACTTTTGCTGGTGGGCTTCGCAGTATGCAATATACTCTCTGGGGTTATTCATAACTACTACGTTATATTAGGCCTTCGTTTCCTCGGCGGAATCTGTGCCGGTGTGATGTGGCCGATGATTGCAGCCTTTGGGATGCGACTGGTGGAGCCAGGGCACCAAGGTAAGGCTGTGGCGATCATTATGGCGGGTAATACGCTAGGAATTAGCCTAGGGATGCCATTGATGACTGCTATTGGCGACCGCTTTGGCTGGCGTATTGAGTTTATCGTCTTGGGGTCATTGGTAGCTTTGATTGCTCTGCTATCGCTTGTGATGCTACCTTCGACGCCTGGTGAGAAGCTCACCTCGAGCACTTCGCCTTTTGCGATGCTGAAGAATAAGTCTATCTTGCTCATTATACTCCTCACGCTACTTGGAGTTTGTGGGCATTATGGGGTCTACACCTATATTACCCAGTTGGTAGCCGAGATCGGTATTAGTGGCGGGGTAGAGGTGGCCTTGCTGGTCTTTGGAATTGGGTCGCTTATCTCTATTGTGATTGCGACGAAGTATATTGATCATTACCTGAGGGAGCTGACGGTGCTGATGTTTGCGTTCCTGGCCGTGGCGATGTTGCTCTTTTACTTCTTTAAGGGGACGGTTGGTATTTCACATCTTGCTTTCTTCATGTGGGGACTTTCCTTTGGTCCACTTGTGACGCTTTTCCAGGCGGCTGTGGGCAATCAGGTGGAGCATGGTAAGGATGTGGCGATGTCGGTGCAGTCTTGTATGTTTAATCTCTCGATTATGATTACTACAGCTATTGCTGGAACGCTATTGCTCAGCTACGGGGCGTTGAGCTTGCTTTGGTACGCTGTGATTATGGCGGTGCCTGGGATACTCATCTCTTTCTTCGCAAAGCACACTTTGCGACGTATCGGATAGAGACTGTTGCACGAAGGCGATCTGCTTCGTTGCTTTCGGAATTCGGCCTAGGTCACGTACTTGAGTACGCTCCCTTCGGCCTCATCCTTAGCGCCTTGCATCTCATCCTTCGTGCAAAGTCTCGGCACATTTGATTCAAATGTGCGAGAATGCCACTTCGTTCAACATTCTCGGATAAGCCGTGGCTTTAGCTAAATGAAAAAAGCTACCTTCAACAGCTGAGGGTAGCTTTTTTCATTGCTCTTTATTGAACTCTTCCCAGTCCAAATTGTCCGACCTCCCACAAGGGGAGGTCGTAGAGGTGGGTGGAAGTATTCCCCTGGTCGTTCGGGCTACGCCCTCCGACCAGGGGCTAGGATCCGTCCGACCGCAAGCGGTCGTTTTGTCCTTCCCAAAAATTATATTGAATCACCTATATGATATGGAGATTTTGATTGCATTACCTTGTTCGATGAATGGCACCATAGTCAAATGACCTCCCCTCGCGGGAGGTCAGACGGATCCTAGCCCTGAGTCGGAGGGGGCGTATGCCCCGAACGACTCGGGGGTTACGAAGCCATCCCCTCCTTACCCTACGACCCCTTGTGGGTCTGACAAATCCATACCATAGATGAAGCTGTAGTTTGCCGTCGTGTGACATTCTTATCAAACTAAAAAAGCTACCCTCAACACTTGAGGGTAGCTTTTTAATTGATCTATTGTGGAGGGCCTTACATCTTGAAGGGTACCTCGTACTCAGTAGGCTTTTTCTTGAATAGGAATTCGCCCTTTCGTACAGAGGCGAGTACGCCTACACGGCGGCGGATGCAATCCCAAGCGCTATCGCCATCCAGCACGATGAAGTTGGCATCGCGACCTACCTCTATACCGTATTGGTCGTGGATATTCATACACTTCGCACCATTGTAGGTGATCATGTCAAAGGCAGTCTCTACCTCCTTAGGGCTAGCGTACTGTGATAGGTGGATAGCATTGTCAAGGATGTTCATCATATTACCACTACCAAGTGGATACCAAGGGTCATTGATAGAGTCTTGGGCCAATGCAATGTTGATGCCCATCTCCATAAACTCCTTGATACGAGTAAGACCACGGCGCTTTGGATAGGTGTCTTGCCTTCCCTGTAGATAAGCATTCTCGGTAGGGCAGGAGATGAAGTTCATCTTGCTACGCTTAAACATATCAAACATCCTATAGGCGTAGGAGTTATCTGCCGAACCAAAGGAGCAGGTGTGGCTGGCTGTGGTCTTCTCACCATAATCCTCAAGGTAGACAAGGGCGTTGAGAATCTCCACAAAGCGTGCCATGACGTCGTCGGTCTCATCGCAGTGTACGTCGATGAGTACATTATACTTCATGGCTAGCTCTACAATGTCGTGGATAGACTTCTCGCCAAACTCGCGTGCTGGCTCGTAGTGAGGAATGCCACCGATCACATCGGCACCCATCTTTAGAGCCTCCTCTACTAGCTCCTTACCACCTTTGTAGGTGTACATACCATTCTGTGGGAAGGCTACTACCTGGATATCAACGATGTCTTTCATCTCCTCCTTGAGCTCCATGATGGCTTTGAACCCGGTGAACTTAGGGTCAGTGACGTCTGTCTGTGCTCTGATGAATTGCACCCCTTGTGATACCTCGTCTTCAATACCCTTGCGAGCTAGTCGCTTTACGCCATCAATGGTCATGGTGGCTTTGTACTTTGGCCAGTTTTCGATTGCCTCGAAGAGTGTGCCCGAAGCTGCTCCCAGCCCCTCCATCTCGGAGACAGTGTAGACGTAGTCAAGGTGAAGGTGTGGATCTACATAGGGTGGCAATACAAACTTGCCATTGAGGTCTATCTCCTCATCGCACTTGGGAAGGTTGGTACCGATCTGAGTGATCTTACCGTTCTCCACGATGATCTCACTTGCAGAACTATTCCGATAGATTTTCGCGTTAAAGAATTTCTTTTTCATAAGCATACGTCTTAATGGGTTACTAATTACCTATTCTCAAATATACCCATTTTATTTGGAAGTATATTACATTTTAGCATAGTTTGTGAATGTTGCACGAAGTGCTATTCTCGCACATTTACTAAAATGTGCTGAGACTTTGCACGAAGGATGAGATGCAAGGCGCTGAGGATGAGGGCGAAGGGAGCGTACTCGCGTACGTGACCGAGCCCGAATTCCGAAAGCAACGAAGCAGATCGCTTTCGTGCAACAGTCTCGTTTGTGATTAGATGTGGTTGCAAAAAAAAGCGGTACCACACGAGGTGATACCGCCTTTGTCATATAATTAGCTTATTAATTAGTAAAGGATCGGGCGAATCTCTACGCGACGTCCCTTTGGATACTTACTCTTGGTATCCTTCATGGAGTCGATGCCAGAGGGGATTACCTCTAGTCGATCGCGTGCAATTCCTTTGCTAGTGATATAGTCTGCCACAGCATTCACTCTACGGCCAGAGAGCTTATTATTGTAGCTCATCTTGCCCTCTGGAGAGGCGTATCCACGAAGGGATACTCTGAGGTCGTTTTCCTTCATCCACTCCACTACGTTGTCGAGTGTCTTGATGGCCTCGCTATCTAGCTTGCTGCTATCAAAACCGAAGTAAGCAACGCTCATGTAGAGGTCTATCTCCTTATTATTCAGACCACCCTTGAGGGCAATGGCCTCATCTGGAGTGACTGGCTCACGACGACCTGCTAGCTGATTAGCTGGCACGGTATCGGTCTTTAGGATAGTACCTTGTGGTAGCAGATTACCGCCAAGCAGGTGATTGATCGCCTCTGGGCTAAGGTCGCCACGGGTAAGGAGAAGCGCATAGAGTAGGCGCTCCATCTGGTCGAGACGACGCTCCAATGGCTCATTGAAGGTGCGTGCTAGTGCTTGGTCCAAGGCACGACGCTTGAGCGTCTCTACCTTGAAAGCACGTACCACGGAGTCGCGGTAGGCAGCCTCTACATAGGGCTTGCGAGCCTCTAGTATCAGCTTGGTGATGAGCTCCTCTGCCTGATCTTGAGTGATTGGCAAGAGAGCATCATCGGGTATCGAATCGTATCCCTCAGTGGACCTGATCATGTCCCACACCTGCTGATCTACCGAGTGTGTGTCGGTAGTGCGAGGTGCATTCTCAATGATGGTCACAGTGTCGCCACTCTGTGTCACCTGCTGGGTGAGCACTACGTCCTGGGCATTGGCGTGTAGACCAATGCCTAGGAGTAGAGTAGCTACTGCTGAGGAGATTAAATTACTCTTTCTCATCATTCGTTTTCCTAATGGTGATTGATTAGAATACGAAACGATAACCTACAGCAATCTGATTATTCTTGAATAGACCTCTTGCAGTGTAGTCGGCAAATAGCTCGCCAGACTTATTCAGCTTGAAGTTGGCACCAGCGATGAAGTTTGGACCAAACTTAAGGCCAACACCGTGGCTGTAAAGACCAAGACCAAGACCTGCGTAAGGATCTACTACAGAGTCGGCGATCTTAAAGTTGTAAATTACATTGGCGCTGAGGTCGAAACCACCCTTCTTGCCAAAGCCAGCCATCAGCTCAGGTACGAAGTCGAGGTCGGTATCAGAGATCTGCATGTAACCACGCATACCTACCATCCATTGAGTTCCCTCACCAAAGTTGGCACCAGTGAGCACTGCAAGGCGGTTAAGCTTAAGGAAGTTGTTCTTAGCGTGAGTAGTAGTAGCTGTAGTAGTGGTGGTAGCACCGTTAACTACGGTAGTAGGAGTAGTCACAAGTGGGTCAACTCTCTGTACAGGCACTACGTTGGTCTGTGCAGTAGTCTTGCCCTCTAGGCGATCCATACGGTCTACTAGGCGACGCATCTCATTAACCAATTGCTGGTTAGCTACAGGGTCGTTAGTAGCTACTACCTGTGCACCCTGTGGGTTTTGGCTATTAAGTGCTGCTACGATGATATCCATCTCAGAGTCAGAGAACTTAGCTGCACGAGCACTCTCCTCGCTGCGGATCTTGTAGAGGATACGATCTACCATCTCCTCAAACTGCTGCTTAGTCATCATCTCGCCACCACGTACTCTCTCTCTTTGGAAGATGGTGTGACGACCGCATTGCTTTTGAGCCTCGCGGGTATCATTTACACGGTCGTTAAGGCTCTCTTCGTTGCCATTGATGTTGATCATTGGCTCATAAGCTGAGCGACCAAGGTTGATGCGAACACCGGCATTGTACATAAGGCTAGTGTAGATGTCACCTACCTCAACATTCTTAAACTCTGATGCCTCGTTATTAGAGAGAAGGGCATTGACGTTACCAAAGAGGGCTACGTACTTAGAGAATGGAATCTCTACACCTGCACCTCCCATTAGGAATAGGTTGTGAACATCAAAGCGCTCCTTTGGATCAGTGTTTGAGGTTGGTCTATCTGGATCAGTTGGAATCAAGCCCTTATCATCTAGGTAACCAGCACCAAGGGTAAGGTAAGGTACGATACCACGTGGCTGATTGAGACGGAATAGCAGGTTGGCACCATACATCTTCAGATCCTTATTGAACTTGAAGCTAGGCTTATCTGGCTGCTCTGTAGCTTGGTAGTAGAAAGCTCTCAAGCCAATCAGTGAAGAGAAGTCAAGACCTGCAGAACCTCCGATAAAGAATTGGTCTGCACGGTTGAGCTTATCGTGGAAGTCAGCATACATAATACCTGGCTCAAGGACAAACTTCACGCCGCGGAAGCCATCTTCAAAGAGGTTGCTGTATTGGCGGCTAGCATCGCTGTAACCACTCATACCACCAAGGGTGATATCAAGAGAAGCGATAGCTGACCAGTTGCCCCAACGCTTTGCCTTATCATCAACGTTTGGATTGAGTAGATAGTCTACCTTATCAAGGTTGAACTGAGTGTTGCGACCCTCTAGTGAAAGTGCAATACGCTCAGAAAGATTGAAGCGTACACCAGCACCAGCACTTAGATAGATCTGCTTTTCAGTCTCCTTAGCATCCTCTACAACCCCATTCTTTGTGTCAAATGGGTTGTAGTCAAGCATTTGCACGCCACCACCAACAGTAAGGTATGGAGCGATGCTGTAATTGCTACTTAGGATATTGAACTTCAGCTCACCACCTAGGCGAGTGATATCAAAATGCATTCCATCAAGCTTATTGAGAGCATCCTCGTTAAGGATGTTCCAATTCTTGTCTTTAAGCGTATTCTTGAGGTTAACAGACTTCTCAAAGGTTCCTCTCAACTCTACATAAGGGCCAAAGCCAACGCCGAGGCGAAGTCCATAGAAAGGAGAGTTCTTAAGTGCAATGTTTTGATTCCACCAGTTGTATGATACGTTTGGTGAAAGTGTGAAGTTTACGCCATCTACCTGTGCATTGGCACTTGGTAGAAAGCCTAGACCCATTAGCCCTACGGCTACTAGTCCAAATAATCTTTTCATTCTCATATTTCTATTTGTTGTGGAAAAAATATTATATAATCCTATTACCGAGCAAAGATACACAAAACTTACTTAATATCTATATAATATGGCACATTGCCCTACTGTTGTGCCTAATGATACACTAAAGAGGACCAACATCGTAGTAGCAATTCATCTTAGGCCCTCTATACTCTTGGAGGAGAGGGTCAATGAGCTGATGAATCGCTTCACGAAGCTGTAGGGAGGAGAGCTGTAGAGGTGCGAGCAGGGTCACTTTGTAGCCGATGGCGGTTGCCTTTTTATGTACTGGCATAGGTGCTGGACCTAGGGTAGTAGCATCGGGCAGTCTATTCTGAAGAATGGTCGCTGCAGTAGTGGCGAGTTGGTAGGCTTGGCTTTGTGCCGCACTCTCAAAATATATATCAATGTGTCGGGAGAATGGGGGAAGCTGAATGCTGTGTCGCTCCTCCAACTCAAAGTCGAGCATCTGCTGATAGTCGTTTTGCTCAAAGGCGGTGAGGGCATTGGGTGCTGTGGCAAAGTGTTGCACCACCATTCGCTTGAGCAGAGGAGCTTCATTGCGGCTCTGCATCAGATAGCGAAAGGTGAGCTCATTGGCACGGTAGTCAGAGAGCGCATAGAGGAGGTCCAGCTGCACCCACCCGATGGTAGTCGCTTTGCTCAGGTACTCTTGAGGTGGTTGGTAACTCGATGAAAGAATCACTGAAGGTAGCTTCGACCTCCGATCCACCTCCTCCGCCATCTTGATCGCCACTCCAGGAAATAGCTCTTCCATGGCACGGCGAAGTCGCTCTATCCCAGTGCCGACTAACTGCATTCCTCCAGCCCCGCACTCCGGACAGTGACTTGGCAATGGTTGGAAAAAGCCACAGAGACCACACACTAGCATACGCGATTGCTCCATATATCGTAGCGTCGTATGGCAATGCGGGCACTTGGGCGAGGCTTGGCACTTCGGGCAAGTAGCACTTCGGGCAAAACCCTTACGCTGATAGAGGAGAAGGGCAAGCCCCCCCTCATCTATCGCCTCTCGGATAGCCCCGATCATCTGAAAGGAGAGCATCCGCCCTTGCACACTATTATCCTCAAAGGCCTTTGGCATCCAAACTGTCTGTAGTCGCACCTCGGGCGGAGTGTGCGGGGAGGTCACAAAGCTATACTTCTGCTGTAGTGCCAGTGTGTAGCTCTCTACCGAGGGGGTGGCACTCACTAGGAGAGTCTCTACCTTGGCAAAGTGAGCTAGCATCAATGCCACGTGTGTAGCGGTAAAGCGGGGTGCCGGCTCATACTGTCGGTAGCCCCTATCCTCCTCATCAACCACAGCCACCAACCCGAGCGAAGCAAAAGGAAGCCAAACGGCCGCCCTCAATCCTATGTAAAGGCCACCCTCCCCTGAGAGGGCAGAGAACCACGTGGTGCGTCGCTCCTTCTCCGTTGCGGTAGAGAAATAGCGGTAGAGCCGCACTCCAAATTGCTTTTGTAGCTCAGGAAGCAACTGCTTTAGTACCTCTATATTAGGTAGCAGGAGGAGCACCTGCTTCCCTTTTGCCACCTCTTGGAGAAGGTAGTCGTAGGGAATACGCTCCTCAATTCGGCTATTAGGGCAATGGACAAGGGCAATGCATGAGCTGCCAATAGAGATCAACTTAGAGAGCGGGTCGCCCACTTTGTGGATAGGGAGAGTCACCCCCTCATTGAGGGTACTAGCCAAGACCTCGCACTCCTCTACCGCCCCCACTTTGCGTAGCTTATTGATGGTGTAGCTAGAAGTCTCCAACCACTCAGCAAGGTCTTGCAGACTCATCGGAGGCTTATCGCCCTTTTGGTAGCTGGTGAGTATCTTTTGGAGTGCCTTCTCAGCGGCCGAACCACTCTTCAATTGTCCCTCTAGGTAGCCCCTGAAGTGGGCATCGCTCATCAGTCGCTCCGAGGGGAGCCACCCCCTCAGCATAAGCGTTGCCTTCCTTGGCTCCTCACCCTGCGTGCCATCGGGTCGGAAACTTTGGTGAATAGCAGCCGTCAGTACTTCTCCCAAGCTACACATATAATAATTGGCTGCCCACTGCCAAAGCTCTATGATATAGGGCGGAATGGGCGGATAGGGGAGTAGTTGCAATACCGGCTTCAGCCGATGCTGCCCCTCAGGTGCGGTATGTTGCTGTGCCATCACCAACCCTGTGTAGCACTTCTTGGTGCCAAAAGGTACGGTCACCAACCGCCCCACCAGCTGAGGCTCCTCTAGGCTGTCCGCTTCGTATACATAAGTGAAAATAGGTTGCTTGAGAGGGAGGGGAACTAGTATGCTAAGGTAGAGAGGGTACTGCATAGACCTACATTAGCGAGGTGCCTTGAGGTAGAGACCGAGGGCAATAGGAGTGTAAATAAGATTGGGGAGCCACGCCGCCATCAGTGGTGTGAGCTCTCCACTCACCGCATAGGCAGAGGAAATGGTAAAGAGTAGAATATAGACAAAAGTGAGTGCCAAGCCGATAGCCATGTTGACCCCCAGCCCTCCCTTTACCTTACGTGCAGAAAGGGAAACCCCAATAAGGGTGAGAATAAAGGCGGCAAGAATCGAGGCATATCGCCGGTGATACTCCACTTGAAAACTCTGGATATTGCCCACCCCACGCTTCTTTTGTTGCTCTATGTAGTGGCTCAGTTCGGCATTGGTGAGCTGCTCGCCATCCTCTCTAGAGATTAGGAGGTCGGCTGGGGTGAGGATCAAGAGGGTATCTAGCTGGTCGCCGTACTCATTGTGCTCCTTGAGCCCATCAAAAGTGCGGATATGGTAGTCGTAGACCGTCCAATGATAGAGGCTATCACTGTGATAGGCAATCCGCTGGGCGGTGAGCTGACTAGTGAGCGTATTCTCCTCAAATTTCTGTAGAGAGAAGTTGTACCCCATATTTTCTCTCGCATCAAAGGTACTGAAGTAGACCACCTCACCCGGTGCCACTGCCGCTTGGATATTTTGGTCCATCTCCACCTTTTTGTTTTTGACCCACGTGTTGGTAAAGTCGATGCGAATCACATTGAGGTTGGGGATAATCCATGCACTAAATATAAAGGAGACCACCGCAATAATTGCTGCCGATATGAAGTAGGGGCGAAGGATACGATTGAAGCTCATCCCCGCCGCCTGCATCGCAATGATTTCGGAGCGCGCCGCCAGCTTACTCGTAAAGAATACCACCGTGATAAAGATGAATAGCGGTGAGAGGAGCAACGCATAGTAGGGGATAAAGGCGATGTAGTACCACACAATATCCATAAAGGGTAGGGCGGGATTGAGGAACTCCTCCATCTTCTCCTGAATATCGATCACCACAATGATGATGAGTATTAGCATCAGTGCAAAGAGGAAGGTACCAAGGAAGCGACTAATGATGTATCGGTCGATTCGTTTCACCCCCAAACGCTCCAATAGATGTCTACCCTTTTGCTTCATCGTCAATGGATTGGATTATCGTCTTTGCTGTAACTCGGGGAGTACACTCGCCTTCCACTGAGGGTAGTCGCCCTCAATGATATGCTTTCGTGCTTGCCTCACTAGGTCGAGGTAAAAAGCAAGGTTATGGATACTTGCAATCTGAAGCCCCAGTAGCTCATCCGACTTAATCAGGTGGCGTACATACGCCTTGCTATAAGTGTGGTCTACATAACTTGTCCCCTCGGGGTCGAGTGGTGAGTAGTCGTCTTTCCACTTCTCATTACGCATATTCATAGTGCCACGCCAAGTAAATAGCTGACCATTACGCCCATTACGGGTAGGCATGATGCAGTCAAACATATCCACCCCACGCTCTATCCCCTCAAGGATATTGGCGGGCGTGCCCACCCCCATTAGGTATCTAGGGCGGTCCTTAGGGAGTACCTCATTCACCACCTCTATCATCTCGTACATCACCTCCGTAGGCTCCCCCACGCTGAGGCCACCAATGGCATTGCCATCGGCCCCTAGTTCCGCCACACGCTCTGCCGACTCCCTTCGGAGGTCGCTAAAGCCAGCCCCTTGTACAATGGGGAAAAGGCTCTGAGGGTAGCCGTAAAGCGGTTCGGTCTCAGATAATCGTTTATGGCACCGCTCTAGCCAACGCAGTGTGAGGTCGAGCGACTGCCGAGCATACCGCCAATCGCAGTCGCCAGGAGGGCACTCATCAAAAGCCATGATGATATCAGCACCAATCTCCCTCTGGATATCCATCACCCGCTCAGGGGTGAAGAGGTGTCGTGAACCATCAATATGGCTCTGAAATTGCACCCCCTCCTCGGTGATCTTTCGGCTATCGGCAAGTGAAAAGCCCTGAAACCCGCCACTATCGGTGAGCATCGGTCCCTCCCAACTATTAAACTTCTGAATACCCCCCGCACCGCGGATAATCTCTGTGCCAGGGCGAAGGTACAGATGGTAGGTATTCCCGAGGATAATCTCCGCTTGGATATCCTTCTGTAGCTCCCACGCATGTACCGCCTTCACACTCCCCACCGTGCCAACCGGCATAAATATAGGCGTATGCACCTCGCCATGTGGCGTGTGCAACACTCCCGCTCGTGCCGACGAGCCTTTATCGCTATGTACTATCTCAAATTTCATACTGCTACAAAGATACTATAAATTGAGAGACTGTTGCACGCAAGGGGACCATATACCCAGGGGGTACGCATTAGAAATATAAACTTAAGTTACAGCCTTAATATGGA